>Ga0307477_10000405_pt1 | contig 49349 bp, 37 predicted proteins | sample atmos_gasesECM2C_FD_203316 | JGI IMG/M metagenome (GOLD analysis project Ga0307477, IMG submission 203316) | Hardwood forest soil microbial communities from Morgan-Monroe State Forest, Indiana, United States - atmos_gasesECM2C_515 | ecosystem: Environmental > Terrestrial > Soil > Temperate... | reverse complement strand
CAGTCGTGAGCGCCGTCTTGGACGCGGTGGCGTCGCGAGCGGTGGAATGCCGAGTCGTGGTGCCGAGCGCCGCGGCGTCCGGTACGGACCCGTCGGGCCCGTCCGTCGTCGCCTGGGAAGAGGTCGCACCGCTCGAACCCGGTGCCGACACGGGCTCCTCGGACGGCTTGCTCAGAGCGATGGACCGAAGCGACGACGATCTCGCCGTGCTGGTCTTCACGTCCGGCACGGCGGGCCAGCCGCGAGCGGCGATGCTCACCCACGGCAACCTCACTGCCAACCTTCGCCAGATGCTCGGGGTGCCCGACATCGTGCGGACCGACGACGTGGCCCTCGTCGCCCTGCCGCTGTTCCATATCTTCGGGCTGAACGTCGCGCTCGGCCTTGCTCTCGCGACGGGCGCCGCGCTCGTGCTCGACGAGCGCTTCGACCCGGTGCGCACCATCGAGCAAGTGCACGAGCTCGGCGTCACGACTCTGCTCGGGGTGCCCGCCATGTACTCGGCGTGGGCGGACGCGAGTTCGACCGCCGGAGGCGATGCCTCGGCCATGTCCAGCGTCCGCCGGGCCATTTCCGGTGCAGCCGCGCTCGACCCCGCCGTGGCCGATCGCTTCGAGCATCGCTACGGCGTCGCGGTATGGCAGGGATACGGGCTCACGGAGGCGTCCCCGGGCGTGTCCACGTCGCTCGGCACCGGTCGCAATCGAGCCGGGTCCGTCGGGCAGCCGCTGCCCGGTGTCGAGGTGGCCGTGGTGGACGATGCCGGGAGCCCGGTGCTGGAGGGTGATCCGGGCGAGATCTGGGTCCGAGGGCCAAACGTCTTCGCCGGCTACTGGCGCGATTCCGACGCGAGCCGATCGGTTCTGGGGCCCGGCGGGTGGCTCCACACCGGTGACGTCGGGGTGATCGGCGACGACGGGGATCTGTTCGTGGTCGACCGATCGAAGGACCTCATCATCGTGTCGGGCTTCAACGTGTTCCCGGCTGAGGTCGAGCGCGTGGTGGCCGAGGTCCCCGGTGTGGCCGAAGCCGTGGCGGTCGGCCGGCCCGATACCGTCACGGGCGAGGCGGTCGAGGTCGTGATCGTCCCGTCGCCGGGCGTCACGGTGACCGAGGACCAGGTGCGTGCGCACTGCCTCGCCAACCTGGCCCGCTACAAGTGTCCGACCACGGTCAGGTTCGTGTCGGCGCTGCCGTACGGGCTCGTGGGAAAGGCGTTGCGGAGAGAGCTGCGCCAGCGGCTCGCCTGAGCCGGCCGCGCCGACTTGGTGCGCGACACCGACGGGTCGGTACGATCCGCCGCCATGGCATTCTCGGGCCCGCGCCGCATTCCCGAGGCCACCGTCGCGCGGTTGCCCGTCTACCAGCGCATCCTGCTCGAGCTGGTGCGCGCCGGCGCGACCACGATCTCCTCCGACCAGCTGGCCGACATGGCCCGCGTCAACGCGTCGAAGGTTCGTAAGGACCTCTCGTTCCTGGGGTCCTTCGGCACACGCGGCTCGGGCTACGAAGCGGACTTCCTGTTGGCGCAGATCGACAGGGAGCTCGGCCTGCATGGTGACTGGCCCGTCGCCATCGTCGGTCTCGGCAATCTCGGACGAGCCCTCGCCAACTCGCAGGGCTTCACCTCGCGGGGATTCCGGGTGGCGTCGCTGTTCGACGTCGAGCCCTCGCTCATCGGGAGCCGTATCCGCGGGGTGATCGTGCACCATCTCGACGAGTTCGAGAGCGTGACGGCGGCCGACCCGCCCGCCATCGGCGTGATCGCAACGCCGGCGAGCGCGGCGCAGGCGGTGGCCGACCGGCTGGTCCGAGCCGGCGTCGGCTCGGTCCTCAATTTCGCCCCGCGCGTGCTGACCGTTCCACCCCACGTCCTCCTGCGCTACGTCGACCTGTCGATCGAATTGCAGGTCATGAGCTTCTACCTGTCGCACCGAGACCACCCCGGTCAGGTGGCGGCATGGTCACCGCTCCCGCACGCGGTCGGCCTCACGTCGGCCGATCCGGGCTGAACGCTTCTCATCCGTTCTGAGCAGCGCTGAGCGCCCCCGCGGGGCATGGCCCGGTCGGCGCGGGCCTATCCTGGAAGCCCTGGAGGCAACGCGCGCCAGGGCCGCGTACGCCGGTGTCGCCGGCGCAGGTGGTCCCTTCGACAGGAGCGGTGCGAGGCAGTGTCCGTCGTCGTCGTAGGACTCGAGCAGCACCAGACCCCCCTCGACCTTCTCGAAAGGGTGACGATCCCCGAGGAGGTGCTGGGCAAGACGCTCGCGGGCCTGCGCGATCGCTCGAGCCTGGCCGAGGTCGTCGTCTTGTCCACGTGCCTGCGCACCGAGCTCTACGCGGTCGTCGACCGGTTCCACGAGGGGGTCTTCGACCTGCAGGAGTTCCTGGCCGCGATGGCCGGGACGCCCGTCGAGGCGCTCGAGGAGCACTGGACCGTGCTGTTCGACGACGCCGTGACGAGCCACCTGTTCGAGGTGTCGGCGGGGTTGCGCTCGAGCATCCCGGGCGAGACCGAGGTCCTGGGCCAAGTACGACGGGCTCTCGAGCAGGCCGAGGCGGAACGGGCCGTCGGGCCGGTGTTGTCGGGGCTCTTCCGCCACGCGGTACAGGTGGGCCGACGGGTGCGGACGTCCACCTCGATCGCCCGCGGCGCGACGTCGTTGTCCCACGTGGCCGTCGAGCTCGCCGCGTCACGCCTGGGCGGCTCGCTCGGCGCGAGCCGCGTCGTCGTCGTAGGAGCCGGTGACATGGGAGCCGGAGTGGTCGACGCTCTCGTCCGCCACGGCCCACCGGCGGACGTGGCGGTCGCGAACCGGACACTCCGTCGGGCGTCGGTGCTGGCCGATCGGGTCGGGGGACGAGGGGTTGGGCTGGAGGACCTCGGTCAGGTCGTCATGGCCGCCGACGCGGTACTCGTCTCCACCGCGGCCGCGCTCCCGGTGCTCGACGCCGGGGTGCTCGCACCCGCCGGTGACCGCCGGGCCGCGTCGGATCTCGGGCCCCTCGTCGTCGTGGACCTCGGCGTGCCGCGCAACGTCGACCCCGCCGTGGGGGGGCTGGCCGGGATCGACTTGCTGGACATGGACGACCTCACCGAGCACGCCCAGGCCGCCATCGCGGGACGACGGGCCGAGCTGGCGGACGCCCGCGCCATCGTGCAAGGCGAGGTCGAGCGATACCGCGCCGATGCACGGGCGCGCGGGGCGGCGCCCATCGTCTCGGCGCTGCGCAACCGAGTCGAGGAGCTTCGGTTGTCGGAGCTCGAACGTCACCGGGCCGGGCGGGCGAGCCTGGACGAGCAGCAGTGGGAGCAGGTCGATTCCGTGGTGCGCGACGTGCTGGCCAAGGTGCTCCACCAGCCGAGCGTGGCGCTCAAGGAGGCGGCCGGCACGCCGCGCGGCGAGCGACTGGTGGAGGCGCTTCGCACCCTGTTCGACCTCTGAGCCGTGGAAACGGTGCCGGGCGCTTCCCCGCGCGCCATGGTGCGATTGGCGACGCGCGGGTCCCCCTTGGCGCTGTGGCAGGCCCGCCGGGTCAGTGAGCTGATCGCGTCGCGATGTGGCGCGCTCCGGTGGGAGCCGCTCGTGGTGCGCACCACGGGTGACGCACTGTCCGAGGTCCCGGTGGCGCACATCGGCGGGCAGGGAGCGTTCGTCAAAGAAGTTCAGGTCGCCGTGCTCGACGGCCGAGCCGACCTCGCCGTGCACTCGGCCAAGGACCTTCCCTCGGCCACCCCCGAGGGACTGGCACTGGCGTGCATCCCCGAGCGCGCCGATCCACGCGACGCCCTGGTGGGCTCGGCGCTCGCCGACCTGCCGACCGGAGCGACGGTCGCCACCGGCTCGGCGCGCCGACTGGCGCAGTTGGCGTGGCTCCGTCCCGACCTCACGTTCGTGGACCTGCGGGGCAACATGGCGACGCGGGTGGAACGCGCCGAGCGCGCCGGCGCCGGCGTGCTCGCCCTGGCCGCGTTGGAGCGCCTCGGTCTCACCGACCACGTGGCGCAGGTCCTCGACCCCGACGTCGTGCTGCCCCAGGTGGGACAGGGGGCGATCGCGGTGGAGTGCCGGTGCGACGACCACGAGATGCTCGAACTGCTCGAGTCGGTGGACGACGTCGGCGCCCACCGTGCCGTGACGGCGGAGCGCTCCTTTCTGGCGGCGCTCGGGGGAGGGTGCACGCTGCCGCTCGGGGCCCTCGCCGCGGCAGCCAGCGCCACCGCTGACCTCGAGCTCGAGGGGATGCTGGCGAGCCGCGACGGTCACGTCGTGCTGCGCCACCAGGCGGTCGGTCGAGACCCGGTGGCGCTCGGACGGCAGGTCGCGTCCGAGCTGCTCGACCGACGCGGGGGCCGGTGGCTCGACGACTGGTCCGGCGCTCCTCGCGACGATCCGGGGTCTGCGTGACCGTCTACCTGGTCGGCGCGGGCCCGGGCGATCCCGGGCTGCTCACCCGGCGAGGGGCCGAGGTCCTGGCGCGGGCCGACGTCGTGCTGTTCGACCGGCTGGTCGACCCGTCGCTGCTCGAACTGGTTCCGCCCCACGCGACGCGTCTCGACGTGGGGAAGCGCCCGGGCGAGACCCACCACCAGGAAGACGTCAACGCCTTGCTCGTGGAGCACGCGCGGCACTCGGAGTGCGTCGTGCGGCTCAAGGGGGGTGACCCACTCGTATTCGGGCGCGGCGGGGAGGAGGCCGAGGCGCTCATCGCGGCCAGCATCGACTTCGAAGTGGTGCCCGGGGTCACCGCCGCGTTCGGGGCGCCCGCCTCGGCCGGGGTCCCGGTCACCCACCGGGGCCTGTCCTCGTCGGTCACGGTGGTGACGGGCCACTCCGGCGGCCCGAGCTCCGAGGGGGCGGTCGACTGGGAGGTACTCGGGAGGGCCGGGGGGACGATCGTGGTGATGATGGGGATGGCGCACCGGGGCGAGATCGCGCGCCGGCTCATCGCGGCGGGCCGGTCGCCCGAGACGCCGGTGCTCGTCGTCCATCGCGCCACGAGCCCCGGTCAAGCCGAGGTCCGCACCACCCTCGACCGCCTGGGCGAGATCGAGCTCGGGCCGCCGAGCACCATCGTCATCGGCGCCGTGGCGGCCCTCGACCTGCGTACGGCGATTGCTCGTCCGCTGTCGGGACGGCGGGTCGTGGTGACGCGGCCCCGCCCTCAAAACGCCGGGCTGCGGGACCGGCTCACCCAGGCGGGGGCGAAGGTGATCGAACTGCCGGTCATCGCGATCGCCGACCCCCCCGACGCAGGTGACGCGCTGCGCGCCGCAGCGGCGGGTGCGTCGTCGTTCGACTGGATCGTGTTCACGTCCGCCAACGCCGTCCACCGCTTCGTGGCGCTCCTGCGCGACGGCCGATCACTCGGTGACGCCCGGCTGGCGGCGGTCGGCGAGGCCACCGCGTCCGCGCTCGGCGCGCACCGTCTGGTGGCCGACCTCGTCCCGGGTGAGGCGACGGCCGAGACGCTCGTCACCGCGATGGGGGGCCCGCCCCGAGACGGCGGGCGACCGGGACGGGTGCTGTTTCCCCGTGCGACCGAGGCGCGCGACGTGGTCGGGCCGGGGCTCCGGGCGAAGGGATGGGAGGTGACCGAGGTCGACGCGTACCAGACGGTGGCGGCGGGTGCACCCGAGGGCGTCGACGACGCCGCGCTCGACGCCGCCTCGAAGGCGGACGTGCTCACCTTCGCCTCGCCGTCCGCGGTGAAGCGCTTCCGTGAGCTGTCAGGCGACCGGCCGGTGCCACCGGTGGTGGTGTGTGTCGGGCCGGTCACTGCGGCGGCGGCGCAGGAAGAGGGTTTCTGCGTCGACGTCGTGGCGGACGACCACAGCGCCGAGGGGATCGTGGCGGCGTTGATCGAGCACCTCGGCCGCACTGCCGGTCCGACCGCTACCCGACCCTCCACGTAGGCTCGATCCATGGCGTCCGACCCACGGTTCGGCCTCCCCGGCGCCCGCTTCCCGGCTCGCCGGATGCGGCGGCTGCGACGCACGCCCGCCCTGCGCCGGCTCGTGGCGGAGACCGCCGTCGGCGTGGACGACCTCATCGCGCCGCTGTTCGTCCGGGCGGGGGTGGACGAGCCCGTGCCCATTGCATCGATGCCCGGCCACGCCCAGCACTCGCGGGCCTCGCTGGTGGCCGAGGCCAAGCGCCTGGCGTCGCTCGGCATCCCCGCCGTCGTGCTGTTCGGCCTTCCGGCCCGCAAGGATTCGATGGGATCGGACGCATGGGACCCGGACGGGGTGATCCAGGTCGCGCTGGCGGAGTTGCGCAGCGCGTTGGGTGACACCATGGCGCTCGTCGCGGACCTGTGCCTCGACGAGTACACCGACCACGGCCACTGTGGCGTCGTGCGACCCGACGGCAGCGTCGACAACGACGCCACGCTCGAGCTGTACCAGCGGGTTGCGCTCGCCCAGGCCGCGGCGGGAGCGGACATCGTGGCACCGAGCGGCATGATGGACGGGCAGGTGGGAGCGATCCGCGCCGCCCTCGACGGCGACGGCCACGAGGAGGTGGCCGTCATGGCCTACGCGGCCAAGTTCGCGTCCGCGCTATACGGGCCGTTTCGCGAGGCGGTCGACGTCACCATCGCCGCCGGCGGCGACCGCCGCGGGTACCAGGAGGACCCGCGGAACCGCCGCGAGGCGCGGGCCGAGGTCGCGCTCGACGTGGCCGAGGGGGCCGACATCGTCATGGTGAAGCCCGCCGTGGCGTACCTCGACGTCATCGCGGACGTCGCCGCCCACGTCGACGTGCCGGTGGCGGCGTACAACGTGAGCGGGGAGTACGCCATGGTCAAGGCGGCGGCGGAACGAGGGTGGATCGACGGCGACGCCGTTGCTCTCGAGCACCTGATCGCCATCAAGCGGGCCGGGGCGAGCATGGTGCTGACCTACTTCGCGGCCGAGGTGGCCGAGTCGCTCCATGGTTGACGGCGCGCCGGCCGACCGCGCTGAACGGGGCGCGCCCGGCGGCGAGACGGGCGCAACCAACGCGGAGTGGTTCGCACGGGCCCGACGCTCGATTCCCGGCGGCGTCGACTCGCCCGTCCGGTCGTTCTCAGCCGTGGGGGGCACCCCCTACACGGTGGCCCGGGCCGAGGGGGCGTACCTGTGGGACGTGGAGGGGCGCCGCTACGTCGACATGATCCAGTCCTACGGCGCGGTGCTCCTCGGTCACGCCCATCCGGTCGTCACCCGGGCGATCACCGACGCGGCCGGGCGCGGGACGACCTACGGGGCGCCCACCGAGGGCGAGGTGCTTCTGGCCGAGGCGATCTGCGCACGAGTCCCGGGGTGCGACCAGGTGAGGCTGGTGTCGTCGGGGACCGAAGCGACCATGAGCGCGCTGCGCGTGGCGCGGGGGTTCACCGGTCGCGACCGGATGGTCAAGTTCGACGGCTGCTACCACGGACACGCCGACGCGTTGCTGGCGGGCGGGGGAAGCGGCATCGCCACCCTCGGACTGCCCGGGTCGGCGGGTGTGCCCGCCGCCGCGGTGGCCGACACGGTGGTGGCGCCGTACAACGAGGTTCCCGTTCTCGACGAGCGCGTCGCCTGCGTCATCGTCGAACCGGTCGCCGCCAACATGGGCGTGGTTCCGCCCGAGCCGGGATTCCTCCAGGGTCTGCGCGACGCGTGCAACGCCGTCGGCGCCCTGCTCGTGTTCGACGAGGTCATCACGGGCTTCCGGCTGGGCCCCGGCGGCGCCTCGGTGGCGACCGGCGTCACCCCCGACCTGTGGTGCTTCGGCAAGGTCATCGGCGGCGGCCTCCCCGTCGGGGCGTTCGGCGGCCGGCGCCAGGTCCTCGAGGTGCTCGCACCGGACGGGCCGGTGTACCAGGCGGGCACGTTGTCGGGGAATCCCCTCGCGACCGCAGCCGGGCGCGCCGTCTTGGACACCGTGGGCCCCGGTGACTACGGCGGGCTGTGCGGCCGGGCGGCCCGGCTGGCGACCGGGCTCACCGACGCCATCGCCGCCGCCGGGCTGCCGGTCACGGTGCCCGCGGCAGGGCCTCTGGTCGGAGTGTTCTTCGCGCTCGAGCCGATCACCGACGCGGCGGGGGCGAGGGCGGCCGCGGCCGGCGGTCTCTACGCCGAATTCTTCTGGGCCATGCTCGAACGCGGGGTGGCGCTCGCCCCCGGCCCGTACGAGGCCATGTTCCCCGGGCTCGCCCACGGCGACGCCGAGATCGAGGCCGTGATCGACGCGGCCGGCGACGCGGCCGTGGCCGTCAAAGAAGGTGGCCCGTCCAGGGCCTCCGACGTGGGGATCGCCGCCCGGAACTGAGGACGGAAGGGCGATCCGGCGCGCCCGTCGGGCCCGGCACATGCGCCTGCCTGGCACGGAGCGGACGCCCCGCTTCGTTACGATGCCCGCGATGGACGCGCTGCAGGCGCCCCCGGCGGGCAGCGACGCGGCGCCGAGCGCGGGACAGGTGGTCGAGGCTCCTCCGGTCATCCCCGCGGCCGGGCCCCACGACGCGCCTTCCGCGGCACGGTCGCGCGTCGTGGCGGCGTCGGCCCCGTGGTTCATGCGGATCGTGGTGGCCGGGGCCGTTCTAGTCGTCGTTCTGGGCATCGCACTGCGCTTCGTCGCCCGTTCGGACATGTGGCTGGACGAGGCGCTCACCCTCAACATCGCCCGACTTCCGCTCGGCCAGATCCATGACGCGCTCCGTCACGACGGCGCGCCGCCGCTGTACTACTACCTCCTGCACTTCTGGACAGCGGCGTTCGGCACTTCCGACACCGCGGTCCGGGCCCTGTCGGGGGTCCTCAGCTGCGCCACCCTCCCGTTCATCTGGATGGCGGGACGACGTCTGGGTGGGCGCACCGTGGGTGCGGCCGCGGTGGTGCTGGTCGCCACGTCGCCGTTCGCAGTGCGCTATGCGACCGAGAACCGCATGTACGCGCTGGTCGGGCTGCTCACCGCGGCGGGGCTGGTCGCCATCCAGAGGAGCCTGCGGCGTCCGACCATCGCGAACGGGTTGGGGGTGGGCCTCGCGACCGCGGCGTTGCTGTACTCCCATTACTGGGCGCTCTATCTGGTCGGGGTCACCGCGCTGTGGCTGGTGTGGCAGGCGCGCTGGGGCCCACAGAACCGGCGCGGCGGGGCGCGCGTCGCGCTGGTCGCGGTGGTGGCGGGCTGCCTGGCGTTCGCTCCTTGGGTGCCGACTTTCGTGTACCAGAGTCATCACACCGGCACCCCGTGGGCCAAGCCCGCGACCTTCGCCGCCATGGTGAACGCGGTGACCTCCTTCGCGGGGGGCGCCACCAGCCAGGGCCGCGCCCTCGCACTCCTCTACTTCGCCCTGGCGGGGTTGGGCTTGTTCGGTATCGCACGCGGCGCGTTCCACGTCGACCTCGACCTGAGGACCCGGCCGGTGGGCCGCGGCCTTGCGCTCGTGTTGGTGGGGACCCTGGCGGTGGCGGTGGTGGGCGGTTATGCCACCAACAGCGCCTTTCAGTCGCGCTATGCGTCGGTGGTCTTCGTCCCGCTCGTGCTGCTCGTGGCGCTCGGGCTCGCCACCTTCGCCGACCGCCGCATCCGGGTCGGGGTGCTGCTCGCCACGGTGGCCTTCGGGCTCGCGGGCGCGCTGACGGACATCACGACCAACCGCACCCAGGCGGGGGAGGTGGCGGCCACGCTCGCCCAGTTCGGGCGGCCGGGCGACGTGGTGGCGTTCTGCCCCGACCAGCTGGGGCCGGCCGTGAACCGCATCGTCCCGGCCGGCCGGTACCAGATGGTGACGTTCCCGCGCGGCACGAGCGCCCAATTCGTGAACTGGGTCGACTATGCGAAGGCCACGCGGGCAGGCAACACGGCGACGTTCGCCACCCGGCTCGAGCAGTCGAGCGCCCCGACGCACCAGATCTGGCTGGTGTGGGCGCCCGGCTACGAGACGTACGGGACCAAGTGCGAGGATCTCGAGACCCACCTTCTCGCCGATCGCTCGCTCGGGGCCCACGAGATGTTCCCGTTCCGGCCGGGCACCGACCCGTGGATCCCGTACGAGGACATGGAGCTGGTCCGCTTCGTCCACGTGGACTGAGGGACGGGCTCGAGCAGGTCGGTCGGCCGACTGCTGGTCGGGATCCCGTCGCCGGGCAGGCAGTCGCCCGATCCGGTTCCCGTCGACGGTTGGCCTGACCGGCGCCTTTGCCCCTGGCGGAGCGGTGGCAGGCCGCCAACCGCCGCTCAGGTTGCCGGTCGTTCATGCCGAGAAAACACCACGCGGCGCGGCGGAATTTGCCGCTCTTCCTCACAGGTGGAGGTCAGGATGATTCAGGCGCCCGTGCGCCGATTCGGGGTGCTGGGGGCCGTTGTGGTGGCGTTGGTCGCGTCCTACGTCGGTGTCGGGCCCGGGAGCCCGGCGCGCGCCGCGGTGCCCCATTCCGTGAGCGTCAACCTCAAATGGGCCGAGGTGCTCGGGGCCAACTCCCAGATTCAACTGTCGTCTCCGAACCTGGCGAACCTGGACGGGGGCGGGCCGTCGGTCGTGGTGGGTTCACGGGTGAACGGCTGCGTGTACGCCGTCCACCTCACCAACGGCAGCACAACGCCGGGATGGCCACAGTGCACCGGCACCGCAGTGGACTCCACGCCGGCCGCGCTGCCCGCGGGCGGCGGCCGGGACAACGTCGTCGTGACGACGGGCGACGTATCCGGCATGAACCCGCCCTCGCTGAACGCGGGAAACGGCTTCATCGTCGAGTACGGCCCGGGCGGTAACACGCTGTGGGCGCGCACCCTCCCCGACGTGTACGGAGCGTTCGGGCCGAACCCGGCCGTGCCGGCGTCGCCCGCCATCGGCGACACGGGCACGGGCCAGACCCGCATCGTCGTCGGGGGGGTGAGCCTGAGCCTCTACTCGCTCGACCCCGCGGCCGGGGCCACGGTGGGAGGGTGGCCGCAGAAGACGGCCGACACCACCTTCGCCACCGCCGACATCGCCAATGTCAACGGCACGCAACACATCGTGGCGGGCAGCGACTCGACGGCCGGGCCCGGAGCGCTCAACAACTGGAACGGCGGCTCGACCCGGCTGATGGACGCGGCGGGGAACACCGGATGGACCGACGCCAGCAACGAGGTCGTCGTGTCATCTCCCGCGGTCGGCAACCTCGACGGGTCGGGCCCGGTCGCGGTGTACGGCCACGGCCGCTACTGGAACGCGAGCGACGCCGACGGGCTCACCGCTGTCAACGCCGCCAACGGCGCCGCTCGCTGGGAACGACACCTGGGTGGCTACACGCGGGCCGCCCCGGCCCTCGCCGACCTCATGGGCAACGGCCAGCTCGACGTGATCGAGCCGAGCTGGACCGCGCTCAACCAGAGCACGGGAGGCCAGGTGTGGGCGTTCGACCCCAACGGCAACACCCTGTGGGGCGGCCCGGTCACCTTGCCCGTCCCGCCCGGTTCGGTCGGCAACCCGAACACGATCACCGGAGGGGTGGCGACGGGCGACTTCGGCACGGGCTACCAGGACGTGGTGGTGGCCACCGGTCTCGGCCTCGACATCTTGGACGGCCGGACCGGCGCACTCGTGAGCTCGCAGGGGATCGACCTCAACCAGGGGGGAGGAAGCTGGGGAGGGGACACGAACGCCGCCAACCTCAACATGACCAACTCGCCGCTCGTCGTCCCGGATCCGTCGGGCGTCGGGGATGACATCGTCGTGGCGGGCACGTACGGCGGCGTGAACGGTGACAACACCCAGGGTTTCATCGCGGTGTACCAGGTCGGGTCCAACCACTCGCTCGGCAACGGTGCCTGGCCCGAGTTCCATCACGATCCTCAGCTGACCGGATCGGCCATCCCGCCGTCGCCTCCTCCCGGCACGTGCATCCCCAACGTCCCCCCGTGCTCGACTCAGGGGTACTGGATGACCGCCACGGACGGCGGGCTGTTCTCGTACGGGAACGTCCAGTTCTACGGGTCCATGGGGGGACACCCTCTTGCTCGGCCGGTGATCGGCATCGCCGCGACCCATGACCGAGGTGGCTACTGGGAGGTGGCCACCGACGGTGGGATCTTCGCCTTCGGAGACGCGCCCTTCCGAGGCTCGATGGGCGGCACGCGGTTGAATCAACCGGTCGTCGGGATCGCGCCCACCGCCTCGGGCAACGGGTATTGGGAGGTCGCCTCCGACGGCGGCGTGTTCTCGTTCGGCGACGCGCCGTTCCACGGCTCGATGGGCGGCACGCGGTTGAACCAACCGGTCGTCGGCATCGCGCCCACCGCCTCGGGCAACGGGTATTGGGAGGTCGCCTCCGACGGCGGCGTCTTCTCCTTCGGCGATGCCGCCTTCCACGGCTCGATGGGCGGCACGCACATCAACCAACCCGTCGTGGGCATCGCACCGACCCCGGATGGTGGTGGCTACTGGGAGGTCGCCTCCGACGGCGGCATCTTCGCCTTCGGGGACGCCGGCTTCTTCGGGTCGATGGGAGCGGTCCGTCTCAACCGGCCCGTCGTGGGCATCGCCTCGACCCGGACGGGGAGGGGGTACTGGATGGTCGCTTCCGACGGAGGCGTCTTCAACTTCGGCGACGCGTTCTTCCGCGGCTCCGCCGGCAACCTCGCGCTCAACGCGCCCGTCGTGGGAGTGGCCGCCAATGGGTGACGCCGAACTGGTAGGGAGCGATCAGGACCCGAGTACCCCCCACCGCCGCGAGGGCCTCCACATCGACCACGTCTACCTCGAAGGCGCCACCCCCGACGGGCGCGCGGTCGTCGGGCAGCTGTCGGTCGTCGTTGACCACGGAGGGATCACGGTGCTCGGTCCGAAGTCCGATGCGCGCCGGGTCCTCGAGTGGGAACGGCTGTCCCCGGTCACCTTGGGCGCTCCGGCCACATTGCCTGACGGGGGTGCGGCTACCGCACTTGAGTTCGTGCTCGACGGCCGGCCGTTGCGACTGCTTATGGCCTCCACGCTCGTGGAGGACGGGAGCAATCTCGCTGACGACATCGCCTCGTTCCGTTCGGGGCGAAACGGAGGAAACGGCGCGAATGGCGCGAACGGTGCTGCCAACGAGGTGCATCAAGCGAGTCGGACGAGCGCTCCGCGTGTCGACGAAGCCGTCGATGCCGAGACGCCGACCGTCGACGCCCCAATGGTGGCCGCCGAGGACGCGTTGACAATCGTGGAGCCCGTGGAGCCCGTGGAGCCCGTGGAGCCCGTGGAGCCCGTGGAGCCCGTGGGGACTGTCGAGCCCGTCCAGACCGTCGAGGACATGTTGGAGCCGGGCAACGCCTGGGAGTCTTTCGAGGACGAGGTGGCGAGTTACGCGGAACGATTCACGGAAACGCCCCGTGTGTCCGCGAGGGTGGCGCTCAAGCAGCGGCCCAATCCCTGGAGACGGATCTTGGTCGTTGGGGGCGTTGTCGTCCTGGCCGGCGTTGCGGCCGCGATCTGGTTTACGCGGGAGAGCCCGTCGACTCCGGCCGTGCGCCCGGTGGCAGCGAAGGACGCCGCGCTCGCCGCGAGCGTCGGCATCCGGACAGGGGACCTGAGCGGATGGGCATCTCGCGGTGGCTCGACGGGGAACCCGTTCGCAGCGGGGGCGACCGGGAGCGCCACCGCCATGCGCACCGCGCAGACGGCGACGGTGGTTCTCGCCCGATGCCTTCACGTTCCGGTGTCATCCGTGGACGGTGCGTTCGGACTGGGGGGAGTCTCCGCTCCGAGTGGTCGCGCCGACTCGCGCCTCTACGTCGACCCGTCGGGCGGCAGCAGCACGGTGAGTTCCTCCGTGGACGTCATGCGCTCGGTGCGCGACGGGCAGAACGACTTCCGGGTGTTCGAGAACCCGAACCTTTTCGCCACGTGCTACCAGCCCTACGCCCAGGCCATGCTGCCGTACACGGTCGTGCCGGACACCGGGTCGTCCGGGTTTTCGTTCGCGACGGTCGAACCCGTCGTGGTCCCACCTCCGCCCGACGGAGCGGCGACACAGGTGGCGGCGTTCCAGATCGCACGCATCGGAAACGACAAGGGGCAGACGGTCACGATGATCACGACGGCCGTCGCCATCTACGGGGGGCGCCTGCAGGCATCGATCGGGACGGTGAGCGACTTCGTGTTCCCCCTGGACGTGCAGAACACACTGGTGCACTCGATCGAAGCCCGGGTGATCGGCGCAAGCCTGCTGTAGACCCCGGCACGCGATGCGGGGTCCCGAGTGCGGGCAGACTCCCCGAACAGGACGACGTCGCCGAAGGAGCCGAAGGAAAGGTCAGCCCGGAGTCACGCGGGCGATCGTCACCAGTGCCCGGTACGCGGCCTCGGCCGGACCGATGTCGTCCGGCCTGAGCAAGTTGGCCATGATGCGCAGTAGCCAGTCCATGATGCTGCGCGAGTGCATCCCGGTGCGCACACACGCACGCATCGCCTCGGGGCTGCTGATGAGCCGCACGAACTCGCGGGCCACCTTGAAGTACAGGCCGTAGGCCGCCTGGACCTGCGACTCGTAGTCGACCAGCGCGTGGAAGCCTTCCCCCGACAAGGCCCGGCCGAGGCAAGCTGCCGCCAGGCGGCCCGTCTCGTACCCGTACGCGATTCCCTCGCCGTTGAACGGGTTGATGGCTCCCGAGGCGTCGCCGATGGCGAGCATGTTCGGGCCGATCCGGGGGTGCACCGACAGGCCCATCGGCAGCTTGCCGCCGGTGGGCGCACCACACGACGTCTCACTCGACAGACCCCACGACGCCGGAGCCCATTTGACGAAGGTGTCCATCAGGTGCGTCGTGTTGACGCCCTTCCACCGTCCCTCCACCGTGAGAATGCCGACGCCTGCGTTCACGCGTCCGTCGCCCAGGGGGAAGATCCAGCCGTATCCCGGCACAACGTCGCCCGCGTCGTCACGGATGTCCAAGTGGGACTCGATGAACGGGTCGTCGTGACGGGGGGAGCGGAAGTAACCGCGCAGCGCCATTCCGAGCGGGTACGTGCGGTCCCGGGAGCTCCCGAGGGCGCGTCCGAAGCGGGAGTTGGCGCCGTCGGCCACCACCACGTACCGGGCGCGCACGGCGTGGGTGTGGCCGCTGTCGCGGTCGAGCACCCTGGCTCCCTCGCACGTCGGCAGCAGCTCGGCGTGCCGGGTCACGCTTGGTGGTGGGTCGGCCGACGCCCGGTCGAGCATGGGCGCGACCGCCTCGGCCCCCTCCCACACCGTCGCGCCCGCCTTGGCGGCGCGCTCGGCCACGAGATGGTCGAGGTCGTGGCGGGTGATGGTGTAACCGACGGGCGGGAACGACGGATGGTGCGGCCACGGCAGCTCGAGCGTGCGGCCGTACGCGCACGCCCGGAGGCCTTCGTAGCGGTGCGCCCCCGCCAGGGCGTCCGACAGCCCCATGTCGTTGAGCTGACGTACCGAGCGCGGCGTGAGTCCGTCCCCACAGGTCTTCTCCCGGGGGAAGTGCTTCTTCTCGACCAGCACGACGTCCCAGCCGGCGTCCGCCAGCCAGTACGCGCAGGCCGAGCCCGACGGGCCCCCTCCGACCACGAGCACGTCGTGAACGCGCTCGTCGGTGGGCTCGGGGCGGTCCGCGGCGACGCCGGAGGTCGATGACGTGGGGGGCGAGGTCATCAGGTAGATCGTACGTGCCCCGGGGCACCGGGTACCCGGCGAGCCGCGTCCGAAGCCCGGCTTCTCAATGTGCCCGTGCGCAGGGCCCCGTGGTAGAACCGCATTCGGTCATGAGTGACTACCTGCCGATCGTGCTGCTCTTTGTGCTGGGCGTCCTCTTCGCCGGGCTCTCGCTCGTCGCGTCGAGCCTTCTCGGCCCCCGTAAGAAGCCGACCGAGGCAAAGCTCGCACCCTACGAGTGCGGCATCATCCCCGATCGCGACCCGCCCCAGCGCTTTCCGGTCCGCTTCTACCTCGTGGCGATGATCTTCATCATCTTCGACATCGAGATCGTCTTCCTCTACCCGTGGGCCGTGATCTACCGGTCGGAACTGAGGACGTTCGGCCTGATCGAAGTCGTCGTGTTCGCCGCAGCCGTGTTCGTTTCGTTCCTCTATCTCGTGAGCAACGGAGCGCTCAACTGGGGTCCGGCCAAGCGCCTGCGTCCTGCTCTATCCGAACGGACCTCGGAGTCCACCATCGCCCGGGTGGGGCCCGACCAGGGGCCCGACACGGGGAAGGCGGCGTAGGCGGAGGCGGAGCATGGGGCTCGAAGACCTCCAGCACAACTTCCTGACCGGCCGACTCGAGGACCTGGTGAAGTGGGCCCGGCGCAACAGCGTCTGGCCCGTCACCTTCGGTCTGGCGTGCTGCGCCATGGAGATGATCGCGGTCGGGGCGGCCGACTTCGATATCAGCCGCTTCGGCATGGAGGTGTTCCGGGCCTCGCCCCGACAGGCCGACCTCATGATCGTGGCGGGGAGGGTCTCCCAGAAGATGGCCCCCGTGCTGCGCCAGGTCTACGACCAGATGATGGAGCCCAAGTGGGTCATCTCGATGGGCGTGTGCGCGTCGACGGGGGGGATGTTCAACAACTACGCGATCGTCCAGGGCGTGGACCAGGTCGTGCCGGTCGACGTGTACGCGCCGGGTTGCCCACCGAGCCCCGAGATGTTGCTGCACGCCATCCTGACCCTGCACGAGAAGATCCGGACCGGCGAGATCACGCGTCGACCCTTGGCGCCGCATCGACCCGACGAGCTCGCCGGGTGGGTCACCGAGGCGCCCGACGCCGTGCGGGTGGGGACGCCGCGGTGAGCCCCGATGCGGTCGCACACCCAGGCGGAGTCGGCTCGGACGACGGGTCGCCTCCTACCGGGGACGTCGCGGGCCTGGTGCCCGGCGGCGTTCCCACGGTGTCGTCGATCGACGGTCACGATGTGGTGTTCGTCGACCGCGCCCGCTACCACCAGCTGGTAGCGGACCTGAAGGCGAGCGGCTTCGAGATGCTCGTCGACATGACCGTGGTGGACTACCTCCGGAATCCGAACCGTCCCGTCCCACCCGCGGTGGAGCGCCAGCGGTTCGAGCTCGCGGTGATGCTCCTTTCGATGGCCGGCCGCCGCCGGGTTCGGCTGCGGGTGATGGTCCCCGAGAACGACCCGGTCGTGGAGTCGCTGTGGGACCTGTACCGGGGCGCCGAGGCCATGGAGCGGGAGGTGTTCGACATGTTCGGGATCGTCTTCACCGGCCATCCCGACCTGACGAGGATCCTGATGCCCGAGGACTGGGAGGGCCATCCCCTCCGCAAGGACTTCGGGGTGGGGCGCGTGCCGGTGCAATTCAAAGAGGCGCCCGGGCCGCGATGACCGACGGCGAGCGCACCGTGACCGATCCCGCGAGGGCGGGACATCCGTTGTCCTTCGAGACCTCCGAGGGGACGCAGGAGATCGACTCGCGCGAGGCCACGCGACCCGACGAGCTGGGGCGCGAGGTCGGGGCCGTGCTGCGGCTCCCCGAGAGCCATGTCGCCCCGAGCGACATCGACGTCGAACGGCTCGACGACGAGACGATGATCATCAACATGGGCCCGCAGCACCCTTCGACCCACGGGGTGCTCCGCCTCATGATGGAGCTCGACGGCGAGACCGTGCTCCGCACGAAGCCGATCGTCGGCTACCTCCACACCGGGATGGAGAAGCAGGCGGAGGAGCTCACCTACCAGCAGGGGGCCACCAACGTCACCCGCATGGACTACCTGTCCCCTCTGCACAACGAGCTCGTCTTTTCTCTCGCCACAGAGAAGTTGCTGGGCATCGAGCTGCCCCCGCGTGCGGTGTGGATCCGGATGCTGTTCTCCGAGCTCCAGCGGATCTCGTCGCACCTGCTGTGGCTCGCCACCAACGGCATGGACGTCGGCTCGACGACGATGACGATCTTCGGGTTCCGCGAGCGCGAACTGGTCCTCGCCTTCTTCGAGAAGGCGACCGGCCTGCGCATGAACCACAACTTCATCCGGCCGGGTGGAACCGCCGCCGACCTCCCCGACGGTTGGGAGGACGACGTCGACGTCATCTTGAACAACGTCAGTTCTCGTCTGGGCGACTACGACGAGCTGCTCACGGGCCAGCCCATCTTCCGCGAACGGGTCGAGGGGGTAGGCGCCATCACCGCCGAGGAGGCGCTCGCCCTGTCGGCGACCGGACCCATCCTGCGCTCCACCGGGATCCCCTGGGACCTCCGCCGGACGATGCCCTACCTGGCCTACGACCAGGTCGAGTTCGACGTCATCATCGGGACCTACGGCGACAACTTCGACCGCTACGCCATCCGCCTGAACGAGATCCGGGAATCCGTCCGGATCCTCCACCAGGTGCTCGACAAGATGCCCCAGGGCGATTACCGGGTGCAGGACAAAAAGGTGACGCCACCGCCCCGCGCCCGTATCGACGAGTCGATGGAGGCCCTCATCCACCACTTCAAGCTCTTCACCGAGGGCTTCAAGGTGCCCGAGGGCGAGGTGTACGTGGCCATCGAGTCGTCGCGGGGCGAGTTGGGCTGTTACCTGGTGTCGGACGGTGGGGCGAAGCCGTACCGGATGCACATCCGGGCGCCGTCGTTCGCGAACCTGCAGTGCCTGCCCGTCATGATGCACGGGGGCCTCGTCGCCGACGCCGTCGCCACCATCTCCTCGGTCGACCCCGTCATGGGCGAGGTGGACCGGTGACTTCTCCGGCGGGCGTCGGACACCTGACACCCGAAGTGATCGACCGGGCCCGCGAGCTGTTGTCGCTGTACCCGCACCCCCGTTCGGCCCTGCTGCCGATCTGCCATCTCGCCCAGGAACAGGATGGTTGGCTCCGTCCCGAGGCCATCGAGGAGATCGCCGCGCTCGTCGGGATCACGCCGGCCGAGGTGGTGGGCACGGCGTCGTTCTACGAGATGCTCCGCACCGAGCCGGTCGGCCGCTATGTGGTCTCGGTGTGCACGAACATCGCCTGCATGCTGCGTGGCGCGTACGAGTTGCTCGAGCACGCCGAGCGCAGCCTCGGCATCCGGACCGGGTCGACGACCGCGGATGCCATGTTCACCCTGGAGGAGGCCGAGTGCATCGCCGACTGCGGCCGGGCTCCGTGCCTGCAGGTGAACCACCGCTTCTTCGGGAACGTGACCAACGGGAACTTCGACCGGCTGGTCGACGACCTGCGCCGCGGCACCCTCGACGACGAGGTGCCCCACCACGGCACGCTCGTGCGCGTTCGACGCCAGGGAGGTCTGCGCGTCGATGACGCCACGGTGCGCGCCGAGCGCGTCCAGGCGGCCGCGGCCATGGCCGCGCGGGCCGCTTCCCGCAGCGGCGACACGTCCGGGACAGGTACGGCCGCTCAGCAGCAAGGCGGCTCGGCACCGAAGCAGGGCGGTTCGGCAAAGAAGCAGGGCGGTTCGGCAAAGAAGCAGAGCGGCACGGCCGCACCGAAACAAGCCGGCACGGCCCCACCGAAGCAAGGCGGTTCGTGATGGCCGTCACCGAGGCGCCCCGGATCACGACCGCCCGGCTCGAGTACGACGACTCATACACCTTGTCCCGGTACCTGGCCACGGGCGGTTACGAGGGACTGCGCAAGGCGCTGTCGATGACGCCGGAGGAAGTCGCCCACGAGGTGGACGCCGTGAGCCTGCTTGGCCGGGGCGGGGCCGGGTTCCCGGCCGGCCGCAAGTGGACGATGCTGCGCAAGGCCCCGACCACGTACCTGGTGGTGAACGGGGACGAAAGCGAGCCCGCCACCTTCAAGGACCACCTCCTCATCGAGCGCGATCCCCACCAGCTGATCGAAGGGGTGGTCATCGCGGCGTACGCCATCCAGGCGGCGCGGGTGTTCGTCTACATCCGGGGCGAGTTCGCCCTGGGTCTCGAACGCGTCCAGGAGGCGGTCAACGACGCGTACGAGCACGGCGCGGTGGGAGCGGACATCTTCGGCTCGGGCTTCTCCGTCGACGTCGTCGTGCACCCCGGCGCGGGCGCCTACATCTGCGGCGAGGAGACCGCCCTCCTCGAGAGCCTCGAGGGCAAGCGCGGCTTCCCCCGCATCAAGCCGCCGTACTTCCCGGCTGCGATCGGGTTGTACGGCGAGCCGACCGTGGTCAACAACGTGGAGACGCTGTCGAACCTGCCGTGGGTCGTCCTCAACGGGTCGGACGCCTTCACCGCGCTTGGGGCGGGGCGATCGACCGGCACCCGGTTGTTCGCGCTCGCCGGCCAGGTGAAGAACCCGGGTGTCTTCGAGGTCGAGATGGTGAAGACCACATTCCGGGACCTCATCCATGACTCCACCCTGGGGGGTGGGCTCCTGGAGGGGCGCGAGCTGAAGGCCATCATCCCGGGCGGGGTCTCCGCCCCCTGGTTCGGCCCCGAGCACCTCGACCTTCCCCTGGGCCAGGACGAGGTGGGTGACGCGGGCTCGATGCTCGGGTCGGGTTCGGTCGTGGTCATGGACGACACGACATGTGTGGTCCGGGCCGCCTGGCGGATCACGCGCTTTTTCTGGCGTGAGTCGTGCGGTCAGTGCACCCCGTGTCGTGAGGGAAGCGGCTGGTTGGAGAAGATCCTGCGCCGCATCGAGGACGGCGCGGGGCGCGAGTCCGACGTCGAGCTGCTCATGGACATCGGCGACAACCTGGCTCCCGGGCTGTCGTGGCCGCCCCAGCAGACCACGATCTGCGTGCTCGGCCCGTCGATCCCTTCGTCGATCGCGTCGGCCATCCGCATGTTCCGCGACGAGTTCCTGGTGCACATCAAAGACGGGCGGTGCCCCCATGGCTGACCCCGTCGTCATCTCGCACAACGCCATCTCGCATCCCGCCGATCCCGACGCGACGGTCACCTTCACCCTGGACGGCCGGACGTGCAGCGCGCCGGCAGGCGAATTCCTCATCGCCGCGGCCGAGCGGGCGGGGACCTTCATCCCGCGCTTCTGCTACCACCCGCGCATGAAGCCCATCGGCATGTGCCGGATGTGCCTGGTGGAGGTGAGCGGGCCGCGCGGCGCCACCCTGCAGCCGGCGTGCTACGTGACGGTGTCCGACGGCATGGAAGTCGTCACGACGTCGGGCAAGGTGAAAAAGGCCCAGGACGCCGTGCTCGAGTTCCTTCTCGTCAACCACCCGCTCGATTGTCCCGTGTGCGACAAGGGCGGCGAATGCCCGCTCCAGGACCAGACGCTGGCGTACGGACCGGGCGAGAGCCGGTTCATCGAGGAGAAGCGGCACTGGGCGAAGCCCATCGCCATCTCAGAGCTCGTCCTCCTCGACCGTGAGCGCTGCATCCAGTGCGGCCGGTGCGTTCGCTTCGCGGCCGAGATCGCGGGAGAAGCGCAGATCGACTTCCTCGGCCGGGGAGACGTGGTCGAGGTCAATATCTTCGAGGACCAGCCGTTCACGTCGTATTTCAGCGGCAACACGGTGCAGATCTGTCCGGTGGGCGCGCTCACCGCGACGCCGTACCGGTTTACCGCCCGGCCGTGGGACCTCGAGCAGGTCGAGTCGACCTGCACGGTGTGCGCGCTCGGGTGTCGCGCCGCGGTGCAGTCGTCGGCCAACCGGGTGACCCGCCTGCTCGGCATCGACAGCGATCCGGTGAACCAGAGCTGGCTGTGCGACAAGGGCCGCTTCGGGTACGAGGCCGTCAACTCCGATCGTCGTCTGAGGGAGCCGCTTCTGCGGCGGGCGGCCGACGGGGGAGCCGACGGGGGAGACGACGAGCTCGTCCCCGCCACCTGGGCGGAGGCGCTGTCGGCGGCGGCGGACGGCCTGGCCCGGGCCCGGGAGGACCACGGGCCGGACTCGATCGGCGTGCTGGGCGGGGCCCGCCTCGCCAACGAGGACGCGTACGCGTGGGCGAAGCTCGCCAAGGCCGTGGTCGGCACCGATTCGGTCGACGCGCAGCTGGGCGACGGCCTGCCGGCCGAGCTCGTCGTCGGCCTGCCGCGCGCCACGATCGACGACGCGTGCCGCGCCAAGTGTGTCCTCGTGATGGCCGGCGACCTGCGCGAGGACCTTCCGGTGCTCTTCCTCCGGCTGCGGGGCGCGGCGCTGGACGACGGGGTGCCGGTCGTCGAGCTCACCCCCCGTCCCGGCGCGCTGGCCGAGTTCGCGACCACGATCGTGCACCGCCCAGGCGAGGCGGCCTCGGTGGCCCGCGCCCTCGTGGAAGACGGTGAGCGTCCCGAGTCCGTCGACGCCGATGCGTGGCGCCGCGCCACCGAGGCGCTGGCGCAGGCCGGCCAGGATGGCCAGGGCCTGGTCGTCATCCTCGGCCGCCCATCGCTGGCCGAACGGAGCGAGCTCGTGGCCGAAGCCGCCGCCGTGTTGACCGGGGCCCGGCCGAGGGCGATGTTCCTTCCTGCGTTGCGGCGGGGCAACGTCATGGGGGCCCTCGACATGGGGCTCGCCCCAGGGCTCTTGCCCGGCCGGGTGGCCCTGGACGAGGGCCGGTCGTGGTTCGAGTCGGCGTGGGGATCGGTCCCCGCCGAGCGTGGCCGGGACGCGCTCAGCATGCTCGCGGCGCTGACCGACGGGTCGATGGACGCGCTCGTCATGGTGGGGGCCGACCCGGTCGGCGACTGCCCCGACCGCGCCCTGGCCGAGGAGGCACTGGCGCGCGCCTCGTTCGTCGTGGCGGTCGACACCTTCCTGTCGCCGTCGGCCGCCCTGGCCGACGTGGTGTTGCCCGCCGCCATGATGCACGAGCGAGGCGGCACCACCACCAACATCGAAGGGCGCGTCACCCGAGTGGCCCAGAAGTTGGTGGGCCCCGGCCAGTGCTGGCCCGACTGGATGGTGGCGGTGGAGCTGGCGGCGCGCCTGGGCGGGGACCTGGGCGTGGAAAGTGTCGGAGAGCTGTGGGACGAGATCGAACGGCTGGCTCCGGCCCACGCCGGGGTGACCCGAGCGGTGCTCGACTCGCCCGCCGCGCGCGACGGCGTGGTCGTGCCGCTGCCCGAGTCCCCGGTCCGCATCACGGCGCGCCCGCCGCTCGCCCAGTTCGACCCGATGGGGACGCCCGGCATCGAGTCGGTCGAGACCCAGGGCGCCCCGCCCCGGGCCGGGCTGGCCGAACCCGTCGGGGGGCACGACCACGACGGCGTGTCGGGCAACGGGGCGGCACGCGCCGGGCGATCCGCCTCGGGGAGTGCGGGTCGGCCTCCGCTGCTGCGATGGCGCCTTCCCCTGGATTCGCCCCAGGTGCCCGCGCCCGACGGCGCTTCGTTCCGCCTGGTGTCGTCCCGGCGGCTCTACGACCGCGGCGTGATGGTCCAGGCGTCGGAGTCGATGCGTCCCCTCGCGCCTTCGGCCGTGGCCCGGCTCCATCCCGACGACCTCGAGACTCTCGGCGTCGCTGCGGGCGAGCCGGTGCGGGTGGGCTCGGCACGCGGGGTGGTGCAGCTCGACACGGTGGCCGACGCGCGTCTGTTGCGTGGTGTGGTCTCCGTCGACTTCAACCTGGCGTCGTCGCATGCCCCGAGCGGGGACGGGGACGGGAACGGGCACGGAACTGACGACGCTCACGACCTCAGCGCGGCCGACCTCATCGACGCGCGCGACACCGTCGTCGACGTGCGCGTGGAGCGCATCTCATGACCCACCTCCTCGCCCTGGGAGACCCCCTGTACGCGCACGGCGTGCACTGGCAGGAGGTCGTGATCGACGTCATCAAGGTGGTCGTGGCCTTCGCCGCCCTCCTCGTGGCGGTGATGCTCATGATCTGGTTCGAGCGCAAGGTCATCTCGGACATGCAGGCCCGCATCGGACCCAACCGGGCCGGGCCGTGGGGACTCCTGCAGACCCTGGCCGACGGGATCAAGCTGTTCTTCAAGGAGGAGCTGCTGCCCGAACGGGCCGACCGCTTCGTCTACAAGCTGGCGCCCTACCTCTCGATCCTGCCCGCCTTCTTGTCGTTCGCGATCGTCCCGGTGGGCGGGTACGTGACCGTCTTCGGCCACACCTTCGAGCTCCAGGTGGCCGATCCCCCCGTGGGGATCCTGTTGCTCTTGGCCATGTCGTCGGTCTCGGTGTACGGCGTGATGCTGGCGGGTTGGTCGTCGGGGTCGAAGTATCCGCTCCTGGGGTCGGTGCGGGCGTCGGCCCAGATGATCTCGTACGAAGCCGCCTACGGCCTCTCCGTCGTCATGGTGGTGCTCCTGGCGGGCTCTTTGTCAACGCGTGCCATCGTGAACGACCAGGCGCACACCTTCTTCACCAGCTGGTACCTGATCCGCACGGGGATCCTCCCGTTCTTCTTGTTCATGATCGCCGTCACGGCCGAGCTCAACCGGCCGCCGTTCGACCTGGTCGAGGCGGAGCAAGAGCTCGTCGGCGGGTTCAACACGGAGTACTCGTCGATCCGCTTCGCCCTCTTCTACCTGGCCGAGTTCATGAACACCATCACCATGTCGGCCATCGTCGTCACGCTGTTCCTCGGTGGTCCGGACGGGCCCACCGCGCACGTGTTCATCCTGTCGTGGCTCATCCCGATCCTGTGGTTCCTGGGCAAGACGCTCATCTTCTTGTTCGTCTATGTGTGGCTGCGCGCCGCGCTCCCCCGGCTGCGCTACGACCAGCTCATGGACCTCGGCTGGAAGGTCCTCATCCCGCTCTCGCTCGGATGGGTGCTCATCATCGCGGCCGTCGCGGTCGGTCGGTGGTGGGGCATCGGCGTGATCGCGGCCTTGATCGTGGGGCTCGGGCTGCTGCTGCGCTCGTTGTACGTCGGTGCCGGGCGCGACGAGACCACCGGAGCCGTCGACCTCCCCGAAGGGCTGCTGAGCTGATGGGCTTCTTCGACGACCTGCGCGACGAGCTGAGCTTCCTGGGTGGTTTCAAGGTCACCCTGGAGCAGATCGCCCGCACCCGGGTTACGTGGGAATACCCGCGCGTGAAGAAGCCGAAGCCGATCCGGGCCCACGGTCGCCATGTCCTCAACCGCTACGAGGACGGGATGGAGAAGTGCATCGGGTGCGAGCTGTGTGCGGGGGTGTGCCCCGCCGACTGCATCTACGTGCGAGGGGCGGACAACCCGCCTGAGGCTCCCGTGTCCCCCGGTGAGCGGTGGGGGTTTGTGTACGAGATCAACTACCTGCGCTGCATCCACTGCGACATGTGCGTCGAGGCGTGCCCGACCGAGGCGATCACCGAGTCGAAGCTGTTCGAGTTCTCGTTCACCAACCGGGCCGACGCCATCTACACCCGCGACGAGTTGCTGGTGGGCGACGACGGTCGTCCCCGCCAGCTGCCGTGGGAGGACTGGCGCCCGGGTGAGGACCTGTACACCTCGGCCTGGATGCGGGCCACTTCGCCCTCTGGCGTGGCCGCCTACGAGGGCCGGGTGCAGTGGTCGGGCGAGCTCGGGTACGGGGTGCGCGCCCCCGAGGGCGGCCAGAGCGGACACCGCGACGACGCCGCCACCGGCAACCGGCAGCTGCGCGACACCTACTTCGCCCACCTCGACGACGCCGAGCGCGCACCGGATCAACAAGGGCGCCGGGGCGCACTCAACCGGCTCCGGCAGAAGCTCGACGAGCGCCGGAGTGCGCTGCCCGGCGCCCGGGCCCGCCGCGCCGACTCGTCGCCCCATGAACGCCACGGCGAGGCGTGATGGTTCTGACTGCGCTCGGAGCTCCCACCGTCCTGCTCGCCACCGTGTCGACCGTCGACGCGCTCACCTTCGCCGTGGCCGCGTTCGTGGTGGTCGCCGGCGCCATCGGGGTCGTGGTGGCGCGCAACCCTGTCCACGCCGCGCTCATGCTGGTGCTGACCCTGTTCGGCGTGGCCGTGCTGTTCGTGGAACAGCAGGCCAACTTCCTCGCCGCGGTGCAGGTGATCGTCTACGCCGGCGCCATCGTGGTGCTGTTCCTCTTCGTCATCATGTTCCTGGCCGTCGACCGGCAGGAGAACATCGCGGTGGAGCCGCTGCCGGCGCAGCGGCCCCTCGCCGTGGGCCTCGTCATCCTGGCGCTCGCCGGGCTCCTGCTGCTCGGGATCGCCGCCAAGTGGTCGGTGGGTGCGCACTCGGTCGCCGGAGCGGCGCGGGGCCAGAACGGTGGTGACGTGGCGGCACTGGGTCGGGCCGTCTTCAAGACCTATCTGTTCGCGTTCGAGGTGACCTCCGCCCTGCTCGTGGTCGCCGTGGTCGGAGCCGTGGTGCTGTCGCGCCGCCCGCCCCCGGGAGACGAGCCGGCCGACGACACCCGCGCCCTCGCCCCGCCCGCCACCGAGGAGATCGGTGGACCAGATGGAGGCGACGGACGAAGCCCAGGTAGCGGCGCGGTCGCCGGGGCCGAGCCCGAGAGCGAGGAGGTCGCGACGTGAGCCTCGGTGGCGGGTGGTACCTGGGACTGGCCGCGGTGCTGTTCTCGATCGGGGCGCTGGGACTGTTGGTGCGGCGCAACGTACTCGTGATGTTCATGTGCATCGAGCTCATGCTGAACGCCGCCAACCTCACGTTCGTCACCTTCGCCCGCATGCTCAACGACATCGGGGGTCAGGCGCTCGTGTTCTTCAGCCTCGTGGTCGCCGCGGCAGAGGTGGTGGTGGGCCTCGGCATCGTGGTGGCCATCTTCCGACGGCGCAGAAGCGTCACACCCGACGACCTCCACATCATGCGGGGCTGACCGCCCCGCCCCGACGAGCCTCCTGGACGCGAACGAACCGTGCTGCACGCCGCCTATCTGATGCCGCTTCTCCCGTTGGGGGGATTCGTCGTGCTCGCCGTGGCCGGGCGCAGGTTGGGCGATCCCTGGGCGGGGTGGCTGGGGACGCTCACCGTGGCGGGCTCCTTCGTCGTGGCGTGCATCGTCTACGCCGGGCTGCTCGGACGGCCGTCGGGCGAGCGCTCGTTCGTGCAGACCTTCTTCACGTGGATCCCGGTCGGGGGCCTGCAGGTCAAGGCGGCTGTCCTCGTCGACCCGCTGTCGATGACGATGGCGCTGTTCGTGACCGGGATCAGCACCCTGATCCACCTGTACTCGATCGGCTACATGCGGCGCGACCGGGACTACTCGAAGTTCTTCGTCTACATGAACCTCTTCGTGGCGTCCATGCTCATCCTGGTCCTGGCGGACAACCTGGTCTTCACGTTCGTCGGATGGGAGGGCGTGGGCCTGTGCTCGTACTGGCTGGTCGCCTTCTGGTTCGAGCGCGACACCGCCGCCAGCGCGGGGAAGAAGGCCTTCATCTACAACCGCCTCGGCGACGCGGGGTTCCTCATCGCCATGTTCCTCGTGTTCTCGAAGGTCGGGACGTTCGACTACCGGGGCGTGTTCTCCCACCTGCATGCCTTCGGAGGGGGGGCGGCCACGGCCGTGTGCCTCCTGTTGTTCGTGGCCGCGGTGGGGAAATCGGCGCAGATCCCGCTGTTCCCGTGGCTCGCCGACGCCATGGAGGGCCCCACACCGGTCTCCGCCCTCATCCACGCCGCCACGATGGTGACGGCCGGCGTGTACCTCATGACCCGCATCAGCCCGCTGCTCGCGTTGTCGCACGACGCCCAGCTGGTGGTGGGCTCGCTCGGCGCCGCCACGGCGTTCGTGGCCGCCACCATCGCCTGTGCCCAGCAGGACATCAAGAAGGTCCTCGCCTATTCGACCGTGTCGCAGCTCGGCTACATGTTCCTCGCGGTCGGGACGGGCGCGTACGAGGCGGCCATCTTCCTGATGGTGGCGCACGCCTTCTTCAAGGCGCAGCTCTTCCTCGGCGCCGGCTCGATCATCCATGCGCTCGATGACGAGCAGGACCTCAAGCTGATGGGCAACCTCCGCCGCTATCTGGTCCTCACGTTCTGGACCTTCCTGGCCGGGTGGCTGGCGATCGCCGGGGTGCCTCCTTTGTCGGGCTTCTGGGCCAAGAGCGACGTGCTCACGAACGCGTTCGCCCGCTACCCCGCGTTGTGGGCGGTCGGCCTCGTCACCGCCGCGCTCACCGCCTACTACATCACCCGGCTCTCCGCCCTCGCCTTCTGGGGCGACGACCGATGGCGCCAGATCCTCCGGGCCCGGCCTGCCGCGTCCGATCCGGGGGTCGCCGGCCATGCGTCGATCGACCCCGGGCACGACGCGTCGGTCGGCGCGGGGCACGACCCCGTCCCGCACGAAGCCCCGCCCGTCATGGCCGTGCCCCTCGTGATCCTGGCGGTGCTGGCGGTCGGCGGAGGCGCGCTGCACCTGCCGTGGCACCCGAGCTGGAACCCGCTCGCGTGGCTGGCGCCCGTGTTCGGCACCGGGCTATACGAGGCCCACCAGTCGACCGCTGCCCAATGGCTGCTCGGCACGGTCGATGCGGTGGTCGCTCTCGCCGGCGTGGCCGTGGCGCTGCCGCTGTGGTCGAGACGCGTCGAGGTGCCCGCCCTCGAGCCCGGCGTGCTGCGCCGCGCCTATTTCCTGGACGACATCTACGACGCGCTCATCGGCCGTCCCGGCCAGGCGTTCGCCCGCTTCTGCGCGACCGTCGTCGACACCGAGGTGATCGACGGCGCCGTGAACGGGGTCGGGCGCTTGGCGCGTGCCTCCGGCACCGGACTGCGCCGGCTGCAGACCGGCTTCGTGCGGCAGTACGCGCTCGGCATCGTGGTCGGCGTCGTGGGGCTGCTCGCCTGGATGGCCGTCAGGGCCCTGTCGTGACCCACGACACGGCATTCCCGTTCCTCACGGTGCTGGTGGTGCTACCCGCCGCCGCGGCGGGCGTGGTCCTGCTCGTCCCCGGGGCCTTGAGCGAGCGCGTGCGCCGGGGGCTGTCGATCGGCATCGGACTGGCGGCCACGCTCGCCACCCTGGCGCTCGCCATCACCATCGCCTTCCGGTACCGGGCCGGAGACGGCGGGTACCGGCTGGTGAGCCGGCACGTGTGGGCCTCGACGCTCGGCATCTCGTGGCACCTCGGCGTGGACGGCATCTCGGTGTTCCTGGTGGTGCTGGCGGCGGGGCTGTTCCCGCTGGCGCTGCTCGTCGGCCCGCTGCGCCGTCATCCCCAGTCGTTCGTGGTGTGGGTGCTGCTGCTCGAAACGGGGTGCCTGGGCAGCTTCGTCTCGCTCGACCTGATCCTGTTCTTCTTGTTCTTCGAGATCACGTTGGTCCCGGCGTACTTCGTCATCGCGGGATGGGGCTTTTCCCGGCGCGCCTACGCGGCCACCAAGTTCTTCGTCTACACGTTCTTGGGGTCGGCGTTCCTCCTGGTGGGCATCGTCGCGGTGGCCTTCATCCACCAGCACCAGACGGGCCGGCTCACCTTCGACCTCGTGGACCTGACCAACACGCACCTCGGTCTGTCCTCCCAGGTGCTGCTGTTCCTGGCGTTCACCGTCGCCTTCGCCATCAAGGCGCCGGTGTTCCCCTTCCACACCTGGTCGCCCGACGCCTACGGCGAAGCACCGACGTCCGGCGCAGTCCTCCTGGCCGCGGTCATGGCCAAGCTCGGCACGTACGGCATCATCCGCTTCGACCTGAACCTGTTCCCGCGCGCCGTGGTCGACCTCGCCCCCCTCCTCCTCACCCTCGGGGTGATCGGCATCCTGTACGGAGCGATCGTGGCCTGTGCGACCCGGGACCTGAAGCGCCTCGTGGCCTACTCGTCGCTCGCCCACCTCGGGTTCGTGGTCCTCGGCACGTTCGCCTTGACGACCCAGGGCGTGACCGGAGGCGTCCTGCAGATGGTGAACCACGGGCTCGTGATCGCCCTGTTGTTCATCGTCATCGGCTGGATCTACGAGCGGCGCAGGACGTGGCAGACCTCCGAGCTGCGCGGCCTGCAACGGCCCGCGCCCCTGCTGGCGGCCGTGTTCACCGTCGCCATGCTCTCCGCCTTCGGCCTGCCGGGCCTGAACGGGTTCGTGAGCGAGTTCCTCGTCCTGACGGGAACGTTCCTCACGCACCGCTGGTGGGCGGTCGTTGCCACCGGAGGCGTGGTCCTTGCCGCGCTGTATCTCCTGTGGGCGTACCAGCAGGTCTTCCATCACCGGCCCGACGAGGCCACCGCCCAGACCCGCGACCTGTCGTGGCGCGAAGCCGCCGTGGTCGTCCCGCTCGTGGGCCTCATCGGGGTGCTCGGGGTCTACCCCCGCCCCGTCCTCGACCGCATCACGCCGTCGGTCAACCGGCTCGTCCACCGGGTCGAGCAGACCACCGGCACCCGCCAGCCTTCCGTGGCGACCGGCACGAGCCCCGAGCAGACCGGCACGGCCGCCAACTCCGGAGGCGGTCGGTGACGTCGCTCGCCTTGTTCAGCGCCGCGACGGGCGGTTTTCCCAAGATCGCCTACCTGTCGATCCTGCCCGAGCTCGTCCTGCTCGGCGGGGCGGTCGGGATCTTGGTGGTGTCCTCGCTGGCGCGCCGACCCATGAACCCGACGGTGGTGACCGGCGCCACCGCGCTCACCGCCCTCGGGGCGCTGTCGGTGTCGCTCGTGCAGTGGTACGACGTCGTCCACCACCACGGCCACGTCGCCGTCGCCTCGGCGGTGGTGGAGGACGGCTTCAGCGCGCTGGTCGCCGTGCTCGTGTCGGGCGCGGTGTTCCTCGCCGCGCTGGTCGGCGACGGCTGGATGCGGCGCGAACGCGTCGTCGGGCCCGAGTTCGGCGTCCTCATGCTGTTGTCGGCGTCGGGCGCCGCCATCATGGGCGCGGCCAACGACCTCATCGTGGTCTTCCTGGGCCTCGAGATCCTGTCGATCCCCCTGTACGTGCTGGCCGCGATGAACGCCCGCCGGGCGGAGTCGGGAGAGGCAGGCCTCAAGTACTTCCTCCTCGGGGCGTTCTCCTCCGCCGTGTTCCTTTACGGCGTCGCCCTCGTGTACGGCGCCACCGGCACGACCAACCTTGCGCAGATCGCCGACTACCTGGCGCGCAACGTGCTGCTGCACAACGGGTTGCTGCTGGCCGGGATGGCCCTGCTGCTCGCCGGCTTCGGCTTCAAGATCGCCGCGGTGCCCTTCCACCTGTGGACGCCCGACGTCTACCAGGGGGCGCCCTCGCCCGTGACGGGGTTCATGGCGGCCGTGGCGAAGGCGGGCGGCTTCGCCGCGCTGCTGCGCGTCTTCGTGTCGTCGTTCGCCGACCTGCGCTCCGACTGGCAGCCCGTGGTCTGGGTGCTCGCCGCCGTCACCCTCGTGCTCGGCGCCGTCGTGGCGCTCGTCCAGCGCGACGTGAAACGCATGCTGGCGTACTCGTCGATCAACCACGCCGGCTTCGTGCTGCTCGGGCTGCAGGCCGCCACGGCCCGGGGGATCGAAGGGGCGCTCTACTACCTGTTCGTCTACATGGTCATGGTGATCGGCAGCTTCGCCGTCGTGACCGTGGTCGGCGGGCGGGGCGACGGTCGCCACGACCTCGAGTACTACCGGGGCTTGGCGGCGCGCCGGCCGTGGCTGGCCGGGTCCTTCGCCGTGCTGCTCGTGGCGCAGGCGGGCGTCCCGTTCACCACCGGGTTCCTGGCGAAGCTCGAGGTGATCTCGGCGTCGGTGGGGGCCCGGTCGACGCCGCTCGCGGTCATCGCCATGGTGTCGGCCGCCATCGCGGCGTTCTTCTATCTGCGGGTCATCCTCGTCATGTACGCGCCCGCGGGTGAGACGCTGGGGTTGGCCCTCGGTGGAGACACCGACGCCGTGATGGCAGTCGGCCCGGTGGGCGCGCCCGTCGGCACCGCGGCCCGGGCCGCGCCCACGGGCCCGGCGGCGCTCGCCGCGCCGACCGGCACCGCCACCCTCGCCGCGCCCGCGAGCACCGCCGTGGCCCTCGCCGCGCCCCGTGAGGACGAGAGGGGCGAGCCGGTGCCGGTGTCGGTGGCGACGGCCATCGCCATCTGCGTGATCGTCACCGTGCTGTTCGGGATCTGGCCCGCCCCGATCGTCGACTTCGCCCACCGCGCCACGCTGCTGTTTCTTTAGACCCGGCCGCCGATGTTCTAGGCCTGGGCCGCCCGGGTGCCCTCGGCTCAAGGCTCGCTGGCCGCCCGCCGATGTCAACAAGGTGAGGCGAACGACCGTCTGGAGCCGTCGTGGTGGAGCAGCCTGAGCTCGGGCTCGACGGCGAGCCTGAGCTGGTGTTCCAACCCGCGGTGGACCTCGCCACCGGGCGCCTCCTCGGGTTCGAGGCGCTCCTGCGATGGAATGACCCCGTCCTGGGCGCCATCCCACCGAGCGTCCTCATCCCGTGGGCCGAGGCCAACGGGCACATGGTGGCCCTCAACGCGTGGGTGCTGTCGGAGGCGTGCGCGCAGGCGGCCGGTTGGGACTCGGACCTGCAGCTGGCGGTCAACTGCTCAGTCTTCCAGCTTCGAAAGCGCGAGGCCGCCTCGGCCGCTGCCGCGGCCCTCGAGGAGTCCGGTCTCAACCCCGACCGCCTGACCATCGAGATCACCGAGGCGGGCGTGGCCGACGACGTCGCCGCCGCGGACCTGCACGCCATGTCACGTCTGGGCATCCAGCTCACCGTGGACGACATCGGGTCCGACTGGTCCACCCTCGAGAACCTGCAGCAGTTCGCCATCAACACCATGAAGATCGACGGCTCGCTCATCGAGGGGCTCGCCCGCGACGGCGGGGTCAACCGGGCGATCGTCGAGACGATCGTGCGCGTGAGCCATTCGCTCGGTGTGTGCACGGTGGCCGAGAGCGTCGAGACGGCGGAGCAGGTCGCCATCCTCCGGGAGCTCGGTGCCGACGTCGGGCAGGGCTATTTCTTCGCGCCACCTCTCGCCGCGGAGGACGCTCATGCGCTCACCGTGATGCAACCGCTTCCCGTCTTCACCCTGCCGCCCCCGACCCAGACCGATCAGGACCCCGCCGACGGCCCCGACGAGTACACCGCGCCCGCCATGGCAGCCGAGGTCATGGACGCGCTCAATTCGGTGCACGCGCCGGCGGCGTCCGCGACGACGCAGGCAGCCTCGACTGACCACTCCGCCGCGCCGCTCGAAACCGACGACGTGGCGCTCGTGAGCCGCAAGGGCCGGCTGATGGGCTCGTTCCGGCGCGGCCGCTCCTAGCAACGCTTCACGCCGAAGCGGCCACCTCCATCACCTCCGTGGTGAGAAGGGTCACCGGGGAACCCGGAGGCGGGCCCTCGGGTCGGCCCTGGATGGCGGTGTCGGCCGCGTCCTTCGACTCGTAGATCTCGACCGAGATCCCTTTCGTGGCGTCCGCCGAGCGCAACCAGTAGCCGTTGACGAAGCCTGCCGCCGATTTCGCCATGGGGATGACCATGTCGTGGAGCTGCGACACCGCCTCGTCCAAGCGGGCGGGGTCGAGGGCGACGGAGTTGACGATGGCGTGCACGGGTCCCTCCTCGTTCGCTGACCGCCTGATGGTGGCATCTCGCGACGTCCCCCGCACGCCTGTCGGGTACCAGCACCAGACATCGGACACCGGGCTCCCTCCTTGGCCCGAGCCGCACGAGCGGGCAGACTCCTTCCGATAGACGGGAGGTGGGCCGGTGGGGGCCGTCCGGATGGTGTTCGGGTCCGAATTGCGCCGCCGGTGGAAGGCGTGGCTGGCGCTCGCCCTCCTCGTCACGCTCGTGGGGGGCTCGGTCCTGGCCGCCGTGGCGGCGGGCCGGCGCACGGCGTCGGTGTTCCCGCGCTTCGTCGCCGCCCACGGCTACGACGTCTTCGTGTACTCCAGCAAACCCCTGCCGAAGCTGGCCACCTTGCCGGAAGTGTCGTCCGCGGTCCCGGTGCTCGGACCCTTCAGCGGCCCCCCGACGTGCGCGTGTACGCACCGCATCAACTCCTACAACTTCAGCGTGCTCGAGGTGCCCCCCGCCGCGTTACCGAGGGTCGTCAAGCTGGTCTCGGGAACGATGCCCGACCAGGCGGCGCCGAACCAGGTGTTGGCGTCGTTTACGCTCCAACGCGATAACGGCGTCCACGTGGGCACCGTGATCCACGTCCCGTTCTTCGCGCTGTCGCAGGCGCAGCTGGTGTTGGGTCCCGGCAACGCCATCCCGGCGGGGCCCACCCTGGCGCTGCGCGTGGTGGGGATCGAGGCGGCCGAGTCGGAGTTCCCCGCGGGGTCGCCGAGCTACGGCGTGTACACCACGGCGGCGTTCGCACGCCGGATCAACCCCACCACGCCGCTGTTCCAGCAGTATCTGGTGCGGTTGCGCGGCGGCGCGGCCGACGTCCCTCGCTTCGTCTCCGATGTCACCGCCCAGGGCGCGCTCGGGACCGCCGACCAGGACGGGCAGGCGGCCACGGTGGGGGCGTCGATCCACCCCCAGGCGGTGGGATGGTGGGTGCTCGCCCTGCTGGCGGGCATCGCCGGACTCGCCGTGGTCGGCCAGGCGCTCGGCCGCCAAGCGGTGGTCGAGGGCGAGACCTACGACACGCTGGCGGCCCTGGGAGTGGGATCACGCCAGCTGGCGGCGCTCGGGCTGGCGCGCACCGGGGCGGTGGCCCTCGCGGGCGCGGCCGGGGCCGTGGTGCTGGCCGCCGTCCTGTCGCCGCTCACCCCGGTGGGCGAGGCCCGGCTGGCCGAGCCGTCCACCGGCTTCGCCTTCGACGGGCTCGTGCTGGGCCTCGGCGCTGTCGCGGTGGCGATCGTGGTGCTCGGCTTGGGCGTGTGGCCGGCGCTGCGCGCCGCCCGGTTGCATCGCACCGTGGCTCCGAGCTCGCCTGCCCGCCCGTCCCGCGTGGTGGCCGTCCTCGTCGCAGCCGGCGCCCCACCCAGCGCCTTGATCGGGGTTCGTCATGCGCTGGAGCGGGGGCGGGGACGCTCGGCCGTCCCCGTGGGAACCGCCCTGTTGGGCACCGTGCTGGCAGTGACGGCGTTGTGCGGGACGGCCGTGTTCGGCGCCAGCCTGTCGCATCTCACGGCCACGCCCGCCCTCTACGGCAACGACTACGACCTGCTGTTCACCGGGCTGGGGCAGTCGGTCCTGACGGGTAGTGCCCTGCAGAGGCTCGAGCAGGACCCGGCTGTCGCGCGTCTCACCCTCGGGGTGAGCAACGCCATCGCCGTGAACCGCGTCACGGTGGACGCGGTGGCGGGGACGGCCCTGAGGGGAACGTTGCTCTTGTCGAAGGTCGACGGGCACCTCCCCGACGGGGACGGCCAGATCGCGCTGGGGGCCACCACCATGCGCCAGTCGGGCGCCCACATCGGGTCGGTCGTCCGGGTGACCCTGCCCGTCCCGGCGGGAGGGACCCACGCCGCATCGCTGCGCGTGGTGGGGACGACGTCGTTCCCACCCGACTTCCCCGGCGGCGGGCTGGGTCGGGGTGCCGTGTTCACCATCCACGGGTACGTGAGCGCGGTCTGCCCGACGGGCCCGGCCGAGGCCGCGTGCCGGACCTCTACGCAACAGGGCCTGAGCTACGTCGCCCTGGCTCGATTCGTCCCGGGACAGACCGGACGGGCGGCCATCGGCCGCTACCTCGCGACGTACACGAGCGCCAGCCAGGTGACCGCGAACCAGCCCATCACCCCGGCCAACATCGTCAACTTCGGTGAGGCCGTGAACTTCCCCCTCATCCTGGGCGTGATCCTGGGCCTGTTCGGTGGGGCCACGCTCGTGCACCTCCTGGTGGTGAGCGTGGCGCGCCGGCGCACCGAAATGGGGTTGTTGAAGACTCTCGGGTTCGTTCATCGTCAGGTGGGTTCGGCCGTGTGCTGGCAGGCCACGACCGTGGCCCTCGTCGGGATCGTCGTCGGTGTGCCGCTCGGGATCGCGGCCGGCAACGTCGCCTGGCGGGCCTTCGCCGTGAACCTGGGCGTGGTGCCGGTCCCGGTCGTCGTCGTCTGGGTGATCGCCGCGCTGGCGGGCGGCGTGCTGGTGCTTGCCAACGCGCTTGCCGTCGCACCGGCGCTGGCGGCGGCGCGGTCGCACCCGGGGCAGCTCCTGCGCACCACGTGACGTCCGTGCCGCGGGGCGGCCGCCGCCGGTGTGACCCGCGTCGCTTTGCTGCGGCGCACCGGGAATCTCCACCGTCGGCGCGGCGGCCTATCCTCGCACCAGGGCGGGCGAACGTCCGGCACCGCTGACACGGGCACGACGACAGCGAGGACTCGATGGAGTATGTGAACCTGGGAGCGACCGGTCTGCGCGTGTCGCGGATCTGCGTGGGCATGATGGGCTTCGGCAACGGCAGCGACCGCCCGTGGGTGATCGACGAGGACGCAGCCGAACCGATCGTGCGCTTCGCGGTCGAAGGAGGGGTGACCTTCTTCGACACCGCCGACACCTACTCGAACGGCGCCAGCGAGGTCGCCACGGGACGGTTGGTCGGCAAGTTCCTCACTCGCGACGAGATGGTGATCGCCACCAAGGTCTTCATGCCGATGACACCGGGCGAGAACGGCGGGGGCCTGTCGCGCAAGCACATCCTGTCCGCCATCGACGCCTCGCTGGCGAGACTCGGCCTGGACTACGTGGACCTGTACCAGATCCACCGGTGGGACCCGAGGACGCCGATCGAGGAGACCATGGGCGCGCTCCACCAGGTGGTGGAGGCGGGGAAGGCCCGCTACGTCGGGGCCAGCAGCATGTTCGCCTGGCAGTTCGCCCAGGCCCAGTACACCGCCGATCGACGCGGCTGGACCCGGTTCGTGTCGATGCAGAACCACTACAACCTCGTGTACCGGGAAGAGGAGCGGGAGATGATCCCCCAGTGCATCGACCAGGGGGTGGGGGTGATCCCGTGGAGTCCCCTGGCCCGCGGCCTATTGGCCGGGACGCGCACCCGTGACGGGGAGCGGCGGACGACGCGGGCCGAGACCGACCCGTTCAGCGACTACCTCTACACCAACCCGGCCGACTTCGACGTGGTCGACCGGGCCGTCGAAGTGGCCGCCGAGCGCGGCGTGTCGAGCGCGCAGATCGCGTTGGCGTGGCTGTTGCACAAGCCGGGGGTCACCGCACCGATCGTCGGCTCCACCCGGCTCGAGCACCTCGAGGAGGCCCTGGCGGCCGAGAAGCTCACGCTGAGCGACGACGAGATCAAGCGACTGGAGAAGCCCTACGTGCCCCATCCGGTGCTGGGCCACTTCTGATTCCTGATCGGCAGTCCCCGTCGCGGCGAGCGTCGCCGCCCGCCCCGGGCAGAAGCGTCAGGCCGGGACGCGTCAGACCGTGGACGTCGGCGGCTGACTGGTGGACACCGGGGCCGGGGCTCCGGTCTGCGGTCCCACCAGGGTCGACGCACTCGTGCACGCGCCCGAGACGCCGTTGATGGTCGCGATCGCGTCCGTGTAGTCGTTGTTGGCGGCGTAGCCGAGCGAGTCGAGCACCCCCCTGAGGCACGTCTTGAGCACGCCGATCTGGCCCGCCTGCAGGTTCACCTGGCTCTGCGCCGACGAAAGGTCCTGCTGGGCCTGCTGCAGCTGCGCCTGGTAGCTGTCGCGCTGGGCCTGGGTGCTCGCCAGCTGATGGCGCGTGTGGGCGAGCGCGGCGCGGGCCGACGCCAGAGCGCTGTGCGTGCCGATCTCGTTGGCGGCGAGGATGCCACTGGTCCCGAGCACGAGCGCCCCCGCGGTCAAGACGCCGACGACACGGCCGCGCTGGCGCCGCCGGATCGAGCGCCGACGCGGCGCGGAGGCGGCGAAGTCGGGAAAACCGAACGACGGGTGGGCGAACGAGGGGAAGAGGACGAGCTCGCCGAGCTTCTCTCCGTTGGGCGAGGTTGCTGGTCCGGTCGAAACGGGCCGCGCCGCGGCGTGGCGACTCGCCTGCGAGGGGTGGTCGGCGTTGGGATCGGGCAGGACCGACCGCCGGGATCCGCCCCTCCAGCCACCGTCGATCAGTACACCGCCCATGTGTGCTCCTCTGCGTCGGCCCGGGTCGGCACGGTCTCGCGAGACCGGTACCCGGTTCGAGCACACCTTGACGGACCACCCTCATGCCCCGGTCAACGACCCCTCAACATTGGGCCAACGCGTCTCCGGGACGGACACTCCGGGACGGACACCCCGGGACGGACACTGCGGGACGAACCCCGTGGATCAGTCGAGCGGTCGCCGGTACCTCACGTCGGTGGCCACGAAGGCACCCCAGTCGTGCAGTTTCGTCGCTCCGTCCGGTCTCCAGCCGCGCCGCTCGTAGAAGAGCCGAGCGCGCGCGTTCGTGTCCAGCACCCACAGCGTCGCGGTGCGGAAACCGGCCTGCCGAAACTCGCGCACCACTGCATCCATCAACCGGCTGGCCCCGCCCCGGTCCCACGCGCCGGGGTCGACGTACAGCGTCTGCAACTCACCCACCGACTCCGGGTCGGCGTCGTCGTCACGCGTCGGAGCGAGCGACGCGAACCCGACCACCGCGTCCTCGGCCCCGTCATCGTCCGCGTCCGGACCGCCGGCACCGACGAGGACAAAGGTGCCCCGGCGGGGCCATGCCGTCTGGGCCAGTGCTTCCTCCCACAAGGAGAGGCGGTGCTCGGGACGCAGGGCGTCGAGATACGGCTGTGGGATGAGACCCGGGTAGGCGCCCTGCCACGATCGCACGTGGACGGCGGCAATGGCGGTGGCGTCCTCGGGCACGGCGCGTCTGATCCGCACGCCGTCAATGTTGACTGACGATCCCATCGTGTGCCGTCGAGGCATCGGACACCTCCCGCTTCGCACGGGCCTGGGGTCGACCTCACAGGATGATCTTCGCTGTCTCACAGACGGCGCCGAAGGCCGGATCGCATACTGCGATCAACGAGCGACCTTCAATACGAGGAATGAACCACCATGATCCAGGTCAGCGGGCTTTTGAGCAGGCACAAATTCACCGCGCGCATCGCGGCGGGTGCCGCGGCCATCGCACTCGGGGTCGGTGGCTATGCGTTCGCCACCTCGGGATCGAGCAGCGGCGTGACCGGTGGTGCGAACGCGGCGGCGGCCGGAAAGGTCGTCCCGTTCCATCGCGGTCAACCTGGTCCATCCACCGTGGTTGGTCAGGTCCCGACGGGCTGGAGTCCCGGGACCGGCACCCTCGTCACCGGAGCAGCGGCGAACAAGGCCACCGCGGCCGCGCTGACCGCCTACCCAGGAGGCACCGCCAACCGTGTCGTGCTCCTGAGCAACGGCGAGTACAACGTCCACATGATCGGCGTCAGCTGGCCGCACCACGTCTTCGTGAACAGCGACTTTAAGGTCGTCGGCGCCGAATAGGCGGATGCTCCGCAGAGTCCGACCGAAACGGTGTTGCCTCGGTCAGCCGGGCTCGGACCTGCGGTGAGGGCCGACCGGGGCGCTCGCCGGATCGGCAACCTCGGGGCACTGATCGGGGAGCGGCAACAGCGATACCCCGCTCGTCGAGTCGTCTCCCGTGCCGGCGTGGGCACGGCGGTCCGAGGCCGCGATCATGCGCCCGATGACCGGCACCTCCGACAGCGATTCGGCCCGGAGGATGGCGAGCACGACGGGCACGAGGTGCTCGGCGGTGTCGTACACAACGTAGCGCGGCAACCACTCCGGTCCGTACTTGGCGTTGAACCGCCACAGGGTCTCGATCTGGAGGAAGCTCGACATCTTCTTGAGCGCCCACCGCTCGACTCGCTGGGTGGGTCCGTCGCCGCGCTCGCCCTCGAGGATCGACCGCAGCGCGGCGAAGTTCAGGCTCAGTCCGAGACAGCCGAGGTCGCGCAGATGGTGGATGGTCGAGACCAGTGCGAAGTCGATCAGTCCGTTGGGATGCTCGCCGCGGTCGCGGCGCATCAGGTCGAGCGAGTAGCCACCGATCCCGCTGGCGGGCACGAACTGGCACATGGCGGCGGGCTGGTCGTCGGGTCCGGTGACGACGCACAGCACGAGCCCTTCGTCCCGAGGATCAAAGATGCGTCCCAGGACCATGGAGAAGCCCCGTTCGAACTCACCGCGTCGACTCTGCGACATGAGGCCCGTGAGTCTTTCGGCGGTAAGGCGGTCGAGGTGGCTCGGGTCGTGGAACGTGACCGTGTAGCCGTACTTGGCGATCCGGTTGTACGCCTGGCGCAGCCCCTTCATGTGCCCGCCCGACAACGAGAACCCCTGCACGTCCACGACCGCTTCGTCCCCGATGTAGATGTCGTGCATGCCGCTCGCCCGGTACACCGGGAGCCACTGCTCGCTCGCGCCCATGATCGAGACCACCCAGCCGCGCTCGTCGGTGAACCGGCGGAAGGCCGACCACACCTGTTCGCGCTCGGCCAGCGGTCCGATGGGATCGGGCGACACGAGGCAAATGCCGCTGTATATGGCGTACGCCACGAGCGAGTCGCGGTGGAAGAACCATTGTTTGTCGCTGCGCAGTGCGAAGTAGTCCAAGGTGCCCTGGCCGTGGCGACGGACGACGTCCCGGGCGCGTGCCTCGGCCGCCCGGCCGGCCGAGCGCCGCCGGTCCACGAGTGGCCGGGTGGCGAGCAGCACCGCCACCACCGCGATGGTCACGCCGATGGCCGCCAGGCTGGGGGACAGGAAGTCGTCGATGCGGTCCGGCAGGCGGACCCCGTGCAGGCCGATGAGCCGCTCGACCACGGCCTGCCCGGCCCGCCACCACGGCAGACCGCGCTGGTCGAGGTCGAAGCGCAAGGTGACCTCGACCAGGATGGTGGCCAGGGCCGTGATGCCCACCACCCCGACGACGAAGGCGACGGCGGCGGAACGCAGGGAGGGCCGGTCCGAGGCGGCGGGGAACTCCCGCCGGTAGACGAGCAAGAACGCCAGGACGCCGCCGGCGAACAACGACTGCTCCACGTCCCCGCCTCGTGCCAGGTGGAGCACGAGGGTGACCGCCAGCACGCCGACCGCGATCAGATGGGCCCGCCTCTGGCCCCGGCGTACGCCGCGCGCCAGCGCCAGCAGTCCGATCCCGGCCAGAGCGACGAGCGCGCCCGCCGCCTGGGTTGCGCCGTAGGGGAGGAACTGCACCACCAGGTGCAGCCGACCGCGCAGCGGTGGCGTGATCGCGCCGAGCAGGTCCACCACGCCCGCCACGGCGATGGCGCCGGCCGCCCACCGTCGCACCCGTCGGGACCGACGGCGCAGCGCGCCGAGGTCCGGGGCGGGCGGCCAGCACGCCCCGCGGGGCCAGGCCGCGACGACCGCCTGACGCGGCGCAGGGGGTGGACGGTCACGGGCCGCCAGCCGTTCCAGCAAGGTCGCGCCCGGCAGCTCGGCTTGCGACAGTAGGAGGCGGGCGTGCAACTCCGCGCCGGTCTCGAGTTCCACCCACGCCAGCTGTCGGCACGCCAGGAAGACCGGGAGCATCCCGAGGTGACCGGGGTGCTCTTCCACGACTTCCCCGGTCGCCCCGGCGCATGCGAAGAACCCGGAACCGAGGTGGGTCAGCTCGGCCTGGAGCGTGGCTCCGCTCACCAGTCCCGCGTACCCGACATCACACAGCGCACGCGCCCGGTCGCGCAGCCGGTCGTTGGCGGTGGCGCCCGCGGTCGACAACGAATCATCGAAGAGCCCGCCGAGCGCGCCTCCGCCCAGGGTCCGCCACGCCTTGCGTCCGAGGAACCCGAGCACGACGGCCAGTGCGACGAGCAACCCGCCGCACACCACCGCCGCGATGACCAGACGCGTCCCCCACGCGGCCTCGTGGGCTCGTCGGATGGCGTGCATCGGCGCGGGATGGCCGGAGAAGAGGTGGTCCAGTCCCGAGGACACAAACGGCAGGCGCAGCGCGAACGCCACCGCGAACGGGATCAGCAACCACCACGCAAAACGAGCGAAGCGTCGGTACAACAGACGCGACGTCAGGAAACGGGGCGTGCTGGCAGGGTCGGCCAGGCGGTCGAGTCCCTCCTGCCACTCCGCCGAGGGATCGGGTGACAAGGTGGGCACGACGCGGGCGTCCCCACCGGAGGCGGGCGCCTCGGGTGCCTCCAGGTCTGGGGCCGACGCGGTGGTCTTGTCCGGGACCGCTTCGACCCGGACGACGCGTGTCCCGGCGCCGGTCGCCATGTGGAGGTCGACCACGTCCGCCACCTCCAGCCCGAGGTTCGTGACCACGTCGCGAGTGGTGGGATCGGTGGCGATCGCTTCGTCGCGTCCCCCTGGCAGGCACAGGAGGCGGTGGCCTTCGGCTGCGGCGAACGACCGGAGCGAGTGCTCGAGATCCGGGTGTGCGGCCAGCGCGGCCTGGGCGGCGACGGCGGTGTCGGGGGCGGTCGAGAAGTCGAACAGGTTTCCCGCCACGACCACGAGACCGGGTCCCTCCCACGTGTCGAGGGTGCGGCCCAACTCGGATGCCGCGCTGACAGAGGCGGGCGTCGGCTCGCGGGCGAGGCCCAGGTTGGCGAGCACCATGACTCGCCGACCCACGGCGATCGGCACGCTCAGAGGCCCGGTCGCATCGCTGCGCTCGGCGCCGTAGACAGTTGCGGTGGCCTCGGAGGCGCCGTCGGCCATGACGGTCCCATCTTGTCAGGGCCACCACGGCTATATCCTCATCCGTCGTCGGGGACGGTCCCCTGCCAGGTCATTTGGGTAGGCTCGCCCGCGCTGGCGGCTCTCCGTGGGCCGCTGCGAACCACTTGGGAGGAGCGCCATCCATGCCGGACGCGGGCCGTGCCGCCATCGAGGACTTCTATCTCGAAGAGCGCCGCTTTCCCCCGCCCGAGGGCTTCGCCGCGCAGGCTGTGGTGTCCGATCCGTCCGTGTACGAACGGGCGCGGAGTGACTTCGAGGGCTTTTGGGCCGAGCAAGCACGCCAGTTGGACTGGTTCGACGACTGGCACACCGTGCTCGAGTGGGAACCTCCGTTCGCGCAGTGGTTCGTCGGTGGGACCCTCAACGTGTCGCACAACTGTCTCGATCGCCATGTGGCGGCAGGCCGAGGTGACCGCGTCGCCCTGCACTGGGAGGGCGAGCCGGGCGACACCCGCACGATCACCTACGCCGAGCTGTTAGCCGAGGTCGAGCGGTTTGCGAACGTGCTGAAGGGGCTCGGCGTTCGGCGCGGCGACCGCGTCGCCGTCTATATGCCGATGATCCCCGAGCTTCCCGTGGCGATGCTGGCGTGCACGCGTGTCGGCGCCGCCCACTCGGTGGTGTTCGGTGGGTTTTCCCCCGATGCGCTGCGAGACCGGATCAACGACGCCGAGGCCAAGGTCCTTGTCACCGCGGACGGCGGGTGGCGACGGGGCAGCGCGGTCGCGCTCAAGCAGAACGCCGACGTTGCCCTGACCGACACCCCGTCGATCGAGCACGTGGTCGTGGCCCGGCGGACGGGGGATGCGGCCGGACCGACGCCCATGACCGAGGGACGCGACCAGTGGTGGCACGACCTGATGGCCGACGCCGCGCCGGCGTGCCCACCCGAGCACATGGACTCGGAGGACCTTCTTTATCTGCTGTACACCTCGGGGACGACGGCCAAGCCCAAGGGGATCATGCACACGACGGGCGGCTATCTGACGCAGGTGTCGTTCACGCACCGGGCCGTGTTCGACCTCCACCCCGAGCGCGACGTTTACTGGTGCGCAGCCGACATCGGTTGGGTCACCGGGCACAGCTACATCATCTACGGACCGCTCTGCAATGGAGCCACAAGTGTGATGTACGAAGGCACGCCGGACTTCCCCGACAAGGACCGGTGGTGGGACATCATCGAGCGGTACGGCGTGACGATCCTGTACTGCGCTCCGACCGCCATCCGGACGTTCATGAAATGGGGTGCGTCGTATCCCGAGCGCCACGACATGTCGTCGCTGCGGGTGCTGGGGTCGGTGGGCGAACCGATCAATCCCGAGGCGTGGATGTGGTACTGGCAGAACATCGGCGCAGGGCGGTGCCCGGTCGTCGACACGTGGTGGCAGACCGAGACCGGGGCCATCTTGATCTCGCCGCTCCCCGCCATCACCACGTGCAAGCCGGGATCGGCGACCTTCCCGCTGCCGGGGATCTCCGCCCACGTCGTCGACGACGGCGGCAACGTCGTCGAGCGCGGGGGCGGGTACCTGACCCTCGACCGCCCGTGGCCCTCCATGTTGCGCGGCCTGTACGGCGACCCCGAGCGCTACAAGCAGACGTACTGGAGTCGTTTCCAAGGTCGTTATTTCGCGGGCGACGGGGCGAAGGTTGACGACGAGGGCTACTTCTGGCTGCTCGGACGGGTCGACGACGTCATGAACGTGTCCGGGCACCGGATCTCGACGACCGAGGTCGAGTCCTCCCTCGTCGACCACGCGTCGGTGGCTGAAGCCGCGGTCGTAGGGGCGAAAGACGATACGACCGGGCAGGCGATCATCGCGTTCGTCACCCTCAAGGCCGGAGAGGCGCAGACGACCGAACGCGGCGAAGAGCTTCGTCGCCACGTCGCCCGCCACATCGGGCCGATCGCGCGGCCGAAGACGGTCATCTTCACCGACGAGCTTCCCAAGACCCGCTCGGGGAAGATCATGCGGCGCCTGTTGCGAGACGTCGCCGAGGGCCGTGACCTCGGGGACACGACCACGCTGGCCGACCCGCGGGTCGTCGACGAGATCCGGCGGCTGTCGACGTCCCGGCCGACGGAGGAGTGAGCCGTCCCGGAGACGAACCCAACCCGACAGGTGGGACCCCGCACCCGGTCGGTCCCCGCCAACTGGCGGTGGCGGGAGGGCCCGGCCGTCCCGGGGCCGACGGTGGTCTTCGACATCGACGGGGTGCTGTCGGACGCGGCAGGCCGTCAACACTTCCTTGAGTGGGGGCGGCGAGACTGGGACGCCTTTTTCGACGCGTGCGGCGACGATCCGTTGGTGGCGGAGGTGGCCCGACTCCTCGAACTGCTCGATCCCGGTCTGCGCATCGTGCTGCTCACCGGTCGGCCGGTGCGGGTCCAGCCGCAGACCCTGGCCTGGCTCGCGCGTTACGGCCTGCGGTGGGATCTCCTCGTGATGCGCGACCGGGGCGACTACGCGCACGCGTGGCGCTTCAAGCAAGGTGCGGTCGCCCAGCTGCGGGCGTACGGCCTCGAGCCGGCATTGGCGTTCGAAGACGATCCCCGCAATCGCGACATGTTCCATGCCGAGGGCATACCGTGCATCTACATCCACTCCGGCTATTACGAATGAGGCTGGATGGCGCATCCGCGTAGGTTCCGTTTCGCCGCTCAGCTGTCGCGCGCTCCCGACGGCACGGCTCGCTCCTGGGCCGAGCAGGCGAGAAAGGCCGAGGACCTCGGGTACTCGACGCTGCTCGTGCCCGACCACTTCGGCGACCAGCTCGCCCCCGTCCCCGCCCTCATGGCCGCGGCCGATGCCACGGAGCAGTTGCGCATCGGATCGCTGGTGTTCGACAACGACTACCGCCACCCCCTGGTCCTCGCCAAGGAGGCGGCCACCCTCGACCTTCTCTCCGACGGGCGACTCGAGCTGGGGCTCGGGGCGGGCTGGATGCGCACCGATTACGAACAGTCCGGCATCGCCTACGACCCCCCCGGCGTGCGGGTCGACCGATTCGCGGAAGGGGTCGAAGTCATCGCCGGCCTCCTGTCCTCGGACGGCCCGTACTCCTTCGCGGGCAAGCACTACACCGTCCGTGAGCACACGTTGTTGCCGCGCCCGGTACAGCGTCCCCGTCCGCCTTTGATTCTGGGCGGTGGCGGGCGGCGCGTCTTGACCGTCGCGGCCCGGTGGGCGGACATCGTCGGCATCAACGTCAACCTGCGAGCGGGCACGGGCGGGTCTGAGGCTGCCCCCAACGCCACGCCCGACGCCACCCGCCAGAAGATCGCCTGGGTGAAAGAAGCGGCTGGGGACCGCTTCGACGACCTCGAGCTCAATTCCCTGATCGGCTTCGCCATCATCACCGACGACCGCCAAGGCGTCGTCGACGCCATGGCGCCCCATTTCGGGATCGATCCGGGCGACGCCGTCCACGTGCCGCTGGCACTCGTCGGGACGCTCGACGAAATGGCCGACGAGCTCCAGTGGCGCCGCGAGGAGTACGGGATCTCCTACTTCTCCGTCGAGGCGGACTGCTGGGAAGCCATTGCGCCGGTGGTGGCGCGGCTCGCCGGCACGTAGTTCGAAACGCACCGTCGTCGGGCACGTCGAGCTCGATCCCGGCCGACGGCAGGTGACGTCTCCCGACGGTCGTGCGGTAACGTCGCTGGCCGCCATGCCGAATCCAGTTCCTTTACGAGGCGCCAAGATCGTCGTCACCGGGGTCACCGGGCAAGTGGCCGAACCGCTCGCGTCCGCTCTCGCACGAGACAACGAGGTCTACGGAGCCGCCCGGTTCACCAACCAGGCGGCTCGTGATCGGCTCGAAGCGGCAGGCGTCCGATGTGTGGTCGTCGATCTTGGAGGAGGCGATCTCGACGGTCTGCCCGCCGATGCCGAGTTCGTCCTCAACTTCGCTGTCACGAAGACGAATGACTGGGATATCGATCTGGACGCCAACATCGGCGGCCTGGCGTCGTTGATGGAGCACCACCGCGCGGCGCGTGCGTTTCTGCACTGCTCGAGTACTGCGGTCTACAAGCCGATGGGCCACCACCGCCTCGCCGAATCGGACCCGTTGGGTGACAATCACGGCGTCTGGCCGTTTCTGCGGACCTACAGCATCGGCAAGATCGGAGCGGAGGCGACCGCCCGCTGGTGCGCCCGCCGGTTCGAGCTTCCAACCACCATCGCTCGGCTGTCGGTGCCGTACGGTGACCGCGGCGGATGGCCCGCAGTCCACCTCCACATGATGGTCAACGGCAGTTCCATCCCGGTCCACCTCGACGCGCCGAGCGTCTATCACCCGTTGCACGAAGACGACGTCGCTCGGATGATTCCCGGGATGCTCGCCGCGGCGTCCGTCCCGGCCACCGTCGTCAACTGGGGTGGCAACGACGCGGTGAGCATTGAGGAGTGGTGCACCTACATGGGGGAACTGACCGGGCTCGAGGCGCGCTTCGAGCCCACGGCTCACACCATCGACAGCGTCGCGCTGGATCTGACCCGCATGCACGAGCTGATCGGATCGACCTCGGTGCACTGGAAAGACGGAATGCGACGGATGGTCGCTGCCCGACACGGCGAGCTGCTGTCGACCTGATTCCTCGTTCCAGCTCCGTCCCCGCCCGGAGCGAGACTGCCCACATTGCCATCGAGTGCGCTCGATGCCTCGCTCTGCGTCTCCCCGGACGTGGCCCCGGTCCCGCCCATCCCAGTTGGTTCAGAGTTGACCCGCCGTTGAGTGCCCGATGAGGTTCCTCACTCACTATGCGTGACCATCGCTCAGTGAACTGAGCCCACCACTCAGCGTTGCTGCGGACGGCCAAGGTGGCCCGACGGGTGGAACACGACGGGGGGTCTTCGGCCGATGCCGGAGGTCCGGGGGAGATCGACATGGCAAAGACCCGGGTCAATCGCAGGGACAAGAAGGGCGGGCGGTACACCCCGCCCAAGAGGCGGGCACGGGCGGCGGCGCTTGCCGTCGGAGCGGCCACGCTCGCGACCTCGGGAGGGTGGTACTTCGGCTCGGGTTCGGCCCGGGCGGACGCCTCCCACGGGGTCCACCACGACGCGACGACGACGGCCGCCCACCTGAACACGACGGCCGGACCCCAGGGTCAACAGGGGGACAAGGGCGACCGTGGCCCCCAGGGCCCGCAAGGCAAAGAGGGCGAGCAGGGTCCCCGGGGTCCTCAGGGCACGCAGGGCAACGAAGGCGAGCACGGGTCGCAGGGAGCACAGGGATCGCAGGGCAACGAAGGCGAGCACGGGTCGCAGGGCGCTCAGGGATCGCAGGGTGCCCAGGGCTCAGGCAAGGAGGGTGACCGCGGCGCTCAGGGCACTCAGGGCAAGGAAGGCGACCGTGGCGCTCAGGGCGCTCGTGGCGAGGAAGGCGACCAAGGGGCCATCGGCCCTCAGGGAGCACAGGGATCGCAGGGTCCGCAGGGCTTCCAGGGTGCGCAGGGCACCCAGGGGAACCAGGGCTACCAGGGGACCCAGGGCTACCAGGGGACCCAGGGCTACCAGGGGACCCAGGGCTACCAGGGGACCCAGGGCTACCAGGGCACCAACGGCACCCAGGGCTACCAGGGTGCGCAGGGCACCCAGGGCTACCAGGGCACCCAGGGCTACCAGGGCACCCAGGGCTACCAGGGCACCAACGGCACCCAGGGCTACCAGGGTGCGCAGGGGTACCAGGGGACCCAGGGCGCGCAGGGGAGCGGTTGCATCTCGTTCGTGATCCCCTTCCTGGGCATCCAGGGCCCCCCGGGCCTGAACGACGGTTGCCAAGGTGCGCAGGGCAATGACGGAGCCCAGGGCGCCCAGGGGCCGCAGGGCCTGCAGGGGCTACAGGGTGCGCAGGGCTCCCAGGGTGCACAGGGGACGGCCGGCACCAACGGCACGCAGGGCACGGGTGGGGCCCAGGGCGTCCAAGGTGCTCAGGGCGCCCAAGGACCGCAGGGCCCGCAGGGGCCCCAGGGTGCCCAAGGCGCGCAAGGTGCGCAAGGTGCGCAAGGAACGCAAGGTACCCAGGGTCATCAAGGCTCGCAGGGCTCTCAGGGCTCGCAAGGTACGAACGGCACCTCGGTGTCCACGAACATCGAAGTGGTCACGAACAGCGGAACATCGTCCTCCACGGCTCTGTGTCCCACGGGCGACGTGGCGCTCGGCGGAGGTATCCAGATCACGGGCAACGGCAACCCGCACGGCACCGAGTCGGCTCCGACGGACGCCACTGGCAACGTGATCACCAGCGGCACTCCGCACGGATGGTTCGTCGCAAGCGACAGCAACACCGCGACGTTGACCGCCTTCGTGATCTGTTCGAAGTAGTCGTCGGGTCGTCACGCGCGGCGTTCTGACCGAAATCACCAGGGACCACTACGGCCGAACCCGCCGCCGCACCGGGCGGCGGCGTCGGCCGGTCCCGGTGGCAGCAAGAGCGCCGTCGGCGCTGAAGGCCGCGACCCAGCCCGCAACGACGAGCAGCCCGGCCACGACGAGGACGGGAAGGTCGCCGCCGCGCTGATACAAGGTGGCGCCGGTCCGGAGAGCTACGTCCCGCACGATCACCTGCCGGCGGCCCAAGGCGCTCCGCGCCCGCACGGTCCCGCGGTGGTCGATGACCGCGCTGTATCCGGTGGGCGCGGCTTGCACGAGGTCTCGTCCTTCGGCGATGGCCTGGAGGCGCGCCGCCGCGATCTCCTGGGTGGGGACCTGGCTCGTGGCGTACGACGCCGTATTGGTGGGATCGGTGAGGAGGTGGGCGCCGGCCCGCGTCGCGATCCGCCCCCGGTCGGCGTAGAAGACCTCGTACGACACCATGGTGCCGAGGGGGCCCACCGGCGTTCGGAGCACGCCGTCGCCATGGCCGGGGATGGCGTCCAGCGGTACCCCCGACAAGTCGGCGAGGTGCCGGAAGAACCCGCGGTAGGGGACGTACTCGCCGAAGGGGACGCGGTGCACCTTTTCGAAGCGGGCCACGATTCGCCCCGATGGGTCGAACGCCACGATCTCGTTGAGAAAGCGCGTGTTCGACACCGATTCGGTCA
>Ga0307477_10000404_pt1 | contig 49378 bp, 39 predicted proteins | sample atmos_gasesECM2C_FD_203316 | JGI IMG/M metagenome (GOLD analysis project Ga0307477, IMG submission 203316) | Hardwood forest soil microbial communities from Morgan-Monroe State Forest, Indiana, United States - atmos_gasesECM2C_515 | ecosystem: Environmental > Terrestrial > Soil > Temperate... | reverse complement strand
TGTCTGCAATTCAACGATCGTGTGATAATACGTCTTGCTTTCGCCGTAGCCCATCCACGCCAGACTTGCGAGTGAAACTATGATCACCACGATGCCGATGCCAAATTTCGCTTGCTTCTTCACTGCCGTGCTCCTGCCGCGTTTTCGTCTGCGGGCGTCCCGACATTCGGTCCAAATAGCGGATGGGGAGTGAAAGACTTGCGAAGCTCTTGTTCGTGCCGCAGCACTTCTGAGGGTTTATATAGATACTCCTTGCGGCAGTCATCGCACCGAACGGAGAAGCTACTTTTGAGAGGCGGCGGAGACGCGTAGACATCTGTCTCGCCAAGGGGGATTTTATGTCCATAGAAAATATTCTGCCGAATATGGTACCAACGGTTTTTGCAGATCACCATCCAGCAATAATGGCTATCTTCCCACATACAAGCCTCCTCTGGGCAATCTCCTCCACATTGATTGGGCGCTGGAACCAACGGCGCGAATATCCTCAAACTGCGGGGCTATGAATTCGAGCTTGGGTCTAGCAATCATTGTGAGTCGTCGACCACTTTCCCACCATTCGGCGTTGGCGGACAGCAAATACAGGAACCAAATAGCTCCTGCGACGGAGAACGCCACTGCCAGTGTCACGTTCACCTGATGCGCCGACTCATTTCATTGAGCGACAACCGCTTAGCCAAAAGCGCCAGCGTCCGACGCTGCCAATCTTCTAGCAAGTCCGCCGATCCTCGAAGCTGGGATAGAGAATTTGATCCGCTCTTGTGGGCGGGAGAGCTGCACCCACATTTCATTGGTCAAATTCCAACCTCGGTAAAACTCTCATTGTCATCTAATTTCTAGGAATATGGTGGGACAGAGAATGAAGGCAATCTAGTCAGAACACAATTTCGCTGTCAAGTAATATTCTTTCGAAGGTACTTTCAAGACGGACGGTACCTTCAGTACTGCACAATAATCACGGTCGAATTGACCGGCTCACCGGGGGCAATGGAAGCGTTGGAGTGCGTCGCCTCATGCACCGCCATACCCAAAGGAATGGTCGTAGAGGGATATAGAGCCAAAAAAGGCTGTCTGGAAGACGAAGGACTCTGAAATCGAGTTGACAGTAAGTCAACCAAGCCAGGTTCTCCCACCAGGATCTATGAGGCCATAACAGTCGATTGTAACGGGAGTTGCGAACGCACTCCTTGAAACGCGCCAAAGCATTCCGCTCAGCCGGTTCACTAGGAGCCGTCAGGTCGCGAACGGCTTTACAGGCTAGAGGATAAGGCAACATCTTAGGTAGAGTTCCCGCGATGTTTGGGAACGCAAGATCGTACCAGTCGCTCAAGAGTTGTATGGACAGAAGCACAGGCCGTTCCTGACCCACGGTGCGAGCATGCGCCAACAATTCCGGCCAGTCCACTTGGCCATTGCAGTGCATGCGCGCTAGATCGCCCAGCCATTTGGCGCGAAACCACCGATGTCCGCCACCGTGGCTACAAAGGTACATTGCCAGGTCTCGGTGGCTCATTGCCCGGTAGGAGGATCCTGACAATTCAGATTTCCTGCTTCTAGCCCAGTGCTGTTCCGTCCCTTGCGGCGAGTACCACAGATTGCGCCAATGAAGCTCCAACTGACATCCTTGCTGGGGGTGAACATAGTCGATATGTTGCTCGTGCTGGATGGTCGCTTCCCATTGTCGAGGGCTCAAAGAGAAATAGTCCGGGCCGAGACGCCAGCCCATCTTCTCAAGGCACTCTTGGGTTTGGGGAATCTCCTTTTGAGGAACCAATATATCCAGATCTCTAGACTGGCGAAGTCCAGCATCCCCGTAGAGCGCGAGAGAAAGAAGCGGTCCCTTCAAGGGCATTACGGGGATCCCGGAGCGGTTGAGGCCTTTCAATACTCCGGCAAGCAGTTGAAGATGGAGCATGGCCTGCAATCGGCAAACATCGCTACGTTTTTGCAATTCTTGCTTTACTTGCTCGGGTATATGCACCCTTGGAGCTCGCTTGAGCGCTGCCCAGCTTACGGCGGGAGTCCGATGTCGATCAACCAGGTGCAGATATTCGGTCCAGTTCGGGCAAGCCTCGCAGGCTCGATGGACCGCGTCATCCTGATCATCTCGAAACGAGTAGGGAGCGATCCAGGAGGTCGCGATCATCAGTTGAAAGGCGGGGCTGGCGTCACAGAGCCAGTCGCTTTCAGGCATAACTCATCTCCCGCAAGCCTGCGTAGTCTTTTGTCTGCCCGCGCAGTTTTCCGTGATTTCGGATTTAACGCAAGAACGGGAAAACCCTCACGGCGCGCACCGACACAAATTTGAGGACGAACTACGGCATATCTTGGTCTCCTCTTGTCGCGGCAGTTCTGATGGTTTGACCGATCTCGAACTCGAGTATACTACGGCGCCGGATTCCATTTTCGCAAGGACAGCAGGGGAGGCAAATCACACAGATATTCCGAGCCGAAAGAGAGCGGAGCACTACAAGACTTCAGCGATTACGCAAACTGATGAAGCTTGTACTACAGAACTCCAGCTTCGGCTCCGAGCAGGAGGGCGCGGCGCTGGACAGGAACGGAGAGGCTTCTGGCAACATGAACGGACGCGGCGAAGGAGCTTAACCGCAGCCGGCGCTGCTAAGCAAAATTGCGCAGGAACATCCCCGCTCCCAATCCTCGGAGAAGGATTTTGCTCGCATTCCCGGTGGTTTCGGGATCGACTTTGGCCGCGATATTCTTGAGACACGTCCGCATTAGGTTGATATTGAGTAACTTCCTCGCAGCCGGATGCGCATCGAGAGCATCGAGACACTGCTCGATGGCCGGCAGTTCTTTCAAAATGCGATGACCGAGGTCCGCAGCTTGAAGCCCTTTTCGGCGCCCTTCCAGCACCGGCTTGGGGAGCCGGCCGCGAAATGTCCTCCTGAACAGGGAGCTACCTTGTCCGTGCCGACGAAACTGGTCGTCGGGAACCCGCAGGAGGAATTCCAGCATGGCAAGATTTGAAGTTGGATCTCGAATTGAAATCGCATGCGTGGCCCCGATCTCCGACCAAAGACCGGCACCGATGCTCCGGAGCGGCTTCAGAAAATTGAGGCGTTGATCTTTCAACGGTGAGTGTGTGAACGTGGAATCGTATTTCGCTGCTCGCATCCGTGCGTGCAACTCCAGGGCCGATGCCATCCGCGGATTGAGGGCGGAATAGGCCTCCCAAGGCTGCGCGGGGTGCGATTGCAACCGCCGCACTGAGCGCAGTGCTGGTGTCAGCGCCGGCTTGAGTATTTGCCGTTTCAGGATGAACCAGAGGTTCAGTTCGGCATGCAGAAACAACTGCCAAGCAACGCGAGGTTGACTCCCAAGAAGCGCCAGCAGCGCCGATCCGTTCCCGGCCCATGAAACCGTCGCATTGCCCATCTGTCCGGTCAGCAAGACTCCGGCCCGATCGCGAACAGCTGTGTCGACAATTGCCTTAATCCAATAAAAGTGGTCCGCGGGATGGCTGGGACCGTCATGGATCGCGAGCGAATACTCGATTCCCTGGAGAACGCCATATTCCGCGGCGTCGATAGCGATATGGCGAACATTGGCACCCGCCATCAGCGCGGTGGCGTGAGCTAGATCCCATTCGTGTCCAACCCTCGTTTTCACTGCGCCATCCGGGGCTAGGCAAGGTATCGAAGTGTAGGCCGTGAGTTCCCTGCCATGGCTGGCAAGAAGCGGAGCGGCTATGGCCGTTACGGAGCCCGAATCGCGCCCGCCCGAAAGTGTAGCTGCCGCTGGCTCCGTGGTCCGAAGACAAGCTTGAACTGCCCGTGTGTAATGTTCCAGGAAGGCTTCCTCATATTCCTCGTCGCGGCGATAATTGAACAGTTCGCGCCCTTCGGGAGACCAGTAGCGCCAACACCTGTTCTGGCCTTCCGGTCCCACCGAGAGGGAGTGTGCCCAAACCAGCCGCCGGAAGCCTTCATACGCAGTCAGTTCCGCATCGTGCTGCCAACCGACCAACACCTGGGCGATTCGCAAGAGATCGGGCTGCTTGGTCACGCCGGGAATGGCAAGCAGAGCCTTAAGGCTGGACGCGAAGGCGATGAAACCATTGCCCTGGTGAACGTAAAGATTTCCGGTTCCGAATACATCCCGCGCCAGCAGCAGCTTGCGCTCGCGGCGATTCCAGCCAGCCAGCGCCCAATCACCTTGGAGATGGACACCGAGTTCTTCGCCCCAGCGGTCGAAGGCCATGCTGATAAGGTGCCCATCGGCCGTGCTCGCGGCCGCGCCTGGCGAGACATGGAAAAGCGCCAGCAACTCTTCGCGGTTGTCGAGCCTTGCCGCGGAGACGATGGGGCCACGGCTTCCCTCTACCGGCTGCTGTTCGTACTCATCTTCCGGCGCGATTTTGAGCAGCAGGTGTCCCATCCCGAGCGGCCCTTCCGCCTTGCTCCCGCCTCCGTCGGGACCGTAGAATGCCATGGCCGAGCGCATCTGCTCCAGCCAATCAGCGGCAACGGGAGCTCCATCGTACCGGTAAATCCCATAGATGCCGCTCATGAACGTTTTCGAGCCACGCTGGTGAGGGTCTTGAATCGCTCGTGACCGACGCCGCCGGTCACCAGGCAGGGACCGAAGCGCACCCATGCATGAGCGACAAATTCACGGAACTCTCCCCGATCGGCGCCGAAACTCACGGTCGCCTCAAGTCCGCGACGGCGCAACATCCACGTTGCCGCCAGCGCTTGGGCCAGGCAGCGCGAATCCCAGGGAACTCGGCGCGCCAGGCAGCCGACCGCCCAGCCGATCTCACTCGCGATATGGACTTGCTCGGCCGCCGCGGTCAGGGGGCTTTCGATTCCGGGAGTTCCCAACCAAGAAGCAATCCGTTTAAAAGGAAGGCACACCATTCCAAACCGCGCCAGTGCCAGTGCGCCCAGCGCCTCCCATAGCAGCAGGCGCCGCAGTTTGGGGAGTCGCCGGTATCGATTCAGTTCATTCCACACGCAGGAGACCTTCCCGCTCTAGCTCCGCGAGGAATTTCTGCAGGTCCGATGCGCAAATCTCGCGTGAAACGCGGTACTCCCGCACCAAGCAATTCACAAGCTCGGAAAAACTTGTTGGATTTTCCAGTTTTTCCCAGATGCTCCGGGCCGCCCCTACCAGGCCATAGTAAGCGCCGGCGTCGATGCTCATCAGAACTGTTTCCTGGTCGAGTTCCGTCGAAAGCAGGTCATTTGTTCGAGAGAGTCTGTCTTCTGGACCAAAGCGGTACATTCAATTCTTCTCTCGGGTTGAAACTGGTCCAAAGCGCTCGGCCCAAATCAATTCAAGAAACCTGACCAGGCCCCCGGTGTCCGTCGTGTCCCTCTTCCGGCTTACCGCCGCCAGAGTCGCGCCTTGGGCAATCACTCCGGCCATGCACACCAGATCGTCTTGTGTTCGCTGTCCCTTCAAGAAGTGGGGCCGGTAAAGATTCTCGAACAGGCGCCGCACTCGATCAAGGCCGCGCACGACCTCAAAGCGCGGAAGCTCCGCGCTTTGATCCGAGAGAATGTGTATGGCCCTCAGCGGCACCGGATCGGGGCAATATCCCTCGCCCATCGGCACTGCAAATTTCTCTTCATCGAAGCACGCTTCAGGCGGCGCTCCAAACCGCTCATAAGCATTGGCGCACAGCCGAACCTGGGTCAACGCCGGCAAGATCCGCAGGCCCTGCGGCGTGCTCTCGACTGCGCAGACATCATCGCTCAACAGCCGGTATCCACAACGATGGAATTCGGCCGCCAATGTGGATTTTCCCGATCCCTGTGCGCCAACAAAAATCATCCCGCCCCATTGCGTCTCCACCGCGCTGCCATGCAGCGGCAACAGCCCGCGCTGATAGAGCAGGGCGCTCATGGTTGAACCGAGAAGGAAGAGGCGAACCTTTTCCGGTGACGCATTGGCCAGCGGTTCAATGAAGATGCGCTTCCCTTCTTCGACGCGATATCGAGCGACTCCAGGCACATCCAATCGAAAACACCCTGGCTGCACCTCGTAACTGCGGTCCGGCAAGGGACACAGAGTGCCCGCCTCCTGGGGAAGTAAAGTAATTGTCACATCAGGATCGTGAACGGGCTGCGAATGGCGTGGAAGCTCGGGACAAACCAGGTCCGTATGAATGCTGAGTCCATAGGCCCAATAGTCGTTGAGTGGCATCTTGAGCGCCAGCTAAGGAAACTTGCATCCTTCAGGCGTGATTTTGCATGTTGTCATCGTTCCTGAATCAATCTTCCTCCTTTAGTTCAGGAACTCAATATCCCGTCAGCCGATAAGGCGCCACCGTTTGCAGTGATTTCCGCAATATCGATCTTCCGCAGTTCCGGGGCTATCCATTCCTTTCTCGTATCAGCGGCGCTCCCGGCATGATTCTCTGTCGCAACTCTTGTTTCAGCAGCATGATTCTCCATCGCAACCTCTGCGAAAAATTCTATTCAAGAGATGACGACCAAACGGGTGCCTCCTTGCGCGCCAGCTAAGGAAACTTGTAGTTTTCAGGTGTGATTTTGCATGTTGTCGCCGTTCCCGAATCAGTCTTCCTTAGTTCAGGAACTCAACACCCCGTCACTCACATGGAAGTCACCGTTTGCGGTGATTTCCTCAATATCGATCTTCCGCAGTTCCGGGGCTATCCATTCCTTTTTCGTTTCAGCAGCACTCCCGGCATGATTCTCTGTCGCAACTCTCGTTTCAGCAGCACGTTCGACGTAATTCTCCATCGCAACCTCCGCGAAAAATTCTCTTCAAGAGATGACACGATAGCGACTAGCTAGAGCAGATTATATGCAAATCCGTGTCCGGGACGCAAAGCTGTTTTTTCAACAGGGGTGCTCTCATGGTTACTGCAAGTTAACATCGGAACCAGTGCGGCCCTTCGGTACGTATGTCATAGAGTGGCAAGGGCTTTTCCCGAGCGCAAATCATCGAAATTTAACTGGACCATGTCCCCGGGCCGCTTAGGCGGTGCCGAAAAGTGAGATGGGCAGTGTGGTCATGCCCACCTCTAACTTAAGTGGCGCCCTATGTTGAAAAGCCGTGGGCGACGGGGGCTTTCAGCAACCCCCGTCAACCACCGTCGCGTCGCATTTACGCCTTATGGGTTCGTAGCGCAATAGCCATTCACCGAACCGAATCCGAAGTCCGCGGCCAGTTTATCGACCTCGTGGTCGAGTGTGACTGTGAAAGGGCTGTCGCCGTTCGGCGGCAGGGTTCGGGATTGTGCTTGCGTTTGCCAGAACCTATTGAACGTCAGGAACGCGAGGGGCATGAACTTCGCACCGGGGTCCGGCGGGTCGGGATTATTCTGCTTGCATGCGGGTATCAACGCCAACTGTTGGAGGTCGGATTCCTGGTGGAAGTTGGCATACGTTCCAAAGTCAAGCGAAAGCTCGCGGTTGAAGTGGCAGGAGCGGCATGAAGGTCCGACAACTTTAAGATATACGTCCTCCGCACCCACGGGCGCAGTGCCGCCGTGCGTAACATCACGCCAACCCTTCGGAATGAAGTCCGATTTTTGGGTTGACCTTCCAAACGACTGATCGCCATCGAAGGAGGCGTACCAGCCGGTAATGACTTCTCGGAGATGGGCGACACGCGTCGCACCCGTACCATCGTTTTCCGCACCTGTTGGTACGGTTCTCAACACCGCTAGATTGTACTCCTTAATTTGGGCTTCTTGACTGGCCCGAGACAGGGGATCACCGGGAGCATGATCCGAAGTGAACAGGAGATTTGTGTTATCGAGCGGCAGGAATCTGAATCCGCTGATGTTACCTGCGCGTGGATACGGACCTCCGCTGGGTACAAAGGCTGGCGCGCCACCATGACAGGTCAGGCAGTTCCCCGGGTGGTATTTATTTCCGATGCCATCCAGGTTAGGCGCAAACTTATCCGTCGCAATGATTGGATTTGTACTGCCATCTCCCTTCACGAAATTAATGATTCTGTGTTTAGGGTCTGTGCTAGTAAGGTCCTGAAGACGGAAGTTTAACGTTTCCGTAACATTTCCGCCGACGATTGCGTCGGTACCGACTTCGTAGGCATACAACTGTCCGAAACGGGTTGACGAAGTCAGATTCGTCGCCGGGGGCGCCCATTCAAACGCGACGTCGGCAAATCGCGCGGTGTTGCCGTCGCCCAAAGGCCGGTTAATGGCAGAATTGATTGCCGCTGCGGCTTCGATTTGGTTGGGGTAGCCGGAATTTACTGGGAATCCAGAAGGATTTGAATTTCCAGGAGTTGTAGAAGTTGCAAAGAAAGCGACGGGGTAGTTCTCCAGGTAGGTGTAGAGAATCGGATTTGGCGCCTTGCAGGGGCTGGTTGAATTCAGGTTCGCAGGATCGACACAACGAATGAATTGATTGCGCACAAAACCCAGGTCCGCGGCGTTCAACACGATTGCGTGCGAATCCGTAAGGATGATGCCATGATGGTTGCCGAGCGCCCGATACTGAGCAGACGTCATATCGCACCCTGCTGCCGTGCCAAGGTCACAGGCAATCTTTTGCGGCCCGGATGGGTTCCAGTCATTCACATTGCTGATGAACCCCGCGTTCTTCAGCCACTGTGGAAACGTAGGCTTTGTGTTATACGGGTCAATCGTGGCGTAGTACGCCGCTATAGAATTGGCACTTTCCGGGATAAAGCTTCCGATGAACGTGAGAAAGTGAGTCTGTCTTTGAAATTCGTTTTCTTGGGGATTAACTACCTGTGGAACTCCATTTATGGTTGGGAATGGTCCCGCGTTTTGCGCCATCGCGCAGACCGGGACGAGCAAACTAGCCAAGACTAGCACGCTTACAGATGCCAGCCATGTTTTTGCTGCACTTTTGACAGTTTTCATTTTCTTCTCCTGAGCTGGGGATAGAGAATTCATACGTCTCTGTGGGGCGGGAGAGAGTGCTGCCCCCACACTTCATTGGTCAAATTCCGACCTCGGTAACTCTCAATGTCATCTAATTTCTTAGGATAAGGGGTACCAGCGGGGACGGGCGCAATGTAGTCAGAACACCGTTTCGCTGTCAAGTAATATTCTTTATAAGGTACTATCAGGACGGATAGTACATTCAGTACCTGACCCAAAACCAGAAAACCAGACAGTTTTGAAGTTGGACGTAATTATTGCTTTGTCTAGGCGATAGACGATGCTCAGAAACTGACTCGCCAAGGCAACGCGTCACAGTTAGGTGGTTAGGTGACACAAATTCGTCGTTTAACTGACTCGAGAAGGCGGTTCTGGCTTTTACTCTACCTGCGATGATGCTCGGGTTGCCCGTTGGTGACGTTAGAGTGCCGCGTGGAATCTTTAGGGACTGATCTGGTAGCCGTAGGCGCGAATGGTTTCGACGGCCTCACTTCGAGTGCCCGCGTCCACCTGTTTCAAGATTCGATGGATGTGATTTCTTACTGTAAACTCGGAAAGATTCAAGCGAGAAGCGATTTCCTTATTTGTTAGACCTTTGGCGACGAGAGAGACCAATTGCTGCTGACGCAAGGTAAGATCAGGCCTCGAAGTTGCGCCTTGTACAGGCATCTCCTTGGCCATTTGAGCCACGAAACGGAACAGCGTGGCGCAAAGCTGGGGAGGGCAAACGGCCTCTCCGCGGAAGACGGCCCGCACCGCGGCAACGACGTCCGAAGCAGATGCATCTTGCAATAAATAGCCAGTTACACCGGAACGGACGGCAGCCAGGAATTGTTCTTCATCGGAATCCATCGCGATTACTACGGCTCTGAAGGAAGCATGGTCGCCGCCCTCGATAGCAATATTTGCCGGCAGCCATGCTGTTTGCAGCGAGTCGATGACCAGGACATCGCATTGAGAATCAAGCATGTGGGGAGCCGCCGCCTCAGCATAGTCACTCTGTCCGACTACGAGAAGATCGGCACGCTTGCAGAAGAGCCGGACGAGCGCTTCACGCAGTAGACGGTTCTCAATCAGTAGGAATGTGCGAATAGACGAACCGGGGACGCGTTCGCTCATGAGCTCCATCAGTTCAGGCTTGATCTAGCAGTCGACCAAGAAGACCTGGTCGCCGAGTAACCGGCACACAATAAGCTCGATTCCCCGCTATTGTCAAGGAGAAGTCATTTCATATTCCATCAGCTTATAAACTAAGACCTACCATCTATTTCATACTTAACGAGACGCCATGGTGCGTTTCCCTGTATGGATGCGGGCTTCCCCCCGATGGGGTTGCTTGAGCGCTGCAGAAACGCGAAAGCTCCCCAGGCCAGTGTCACCGTTGGCTGACAGTTCTCAAGACGTGCGCCAGAGTGGATTTCTTTAGGTCAAGATTGGTACTCACCTATTTTCGGTTGGTATCCGACCCAATTCTGAAATAGTCCCTCTCGATAGTGTTCTTTTGAGTCTTACGCTAGTCGCCGGAAAACTAAATACTTACGCCGCAGGGAGCGTGCCATGCAAAAAGCGATCCGCGTCCTCGTGGCTAACCGCCCTCGTCTCATGCGGGAGACTATTCTCACAACCTTCGCCGACCAACCCGATATTGAAATTGTCGGTGAGGTTGCCGACGATTCGGAAATCGTCGAATACGTGAAGAGAACCCTGCCGAATTTCGTCGTCATCGCGCTCGACCAACCGGGCAGAAGGCCAAGCCTCTGTGACGATTTGCTCCGCGAACATCCGGAGGTGCGCATCATCGCAGTGGCACCGGCAAAGAACTATATCGTTTACTACTGGGCCTCGCTCGATATCCATTCGAGCAATATCGAAGCGTCTGAAGAAGGTATGTTGAATGCTTTGCGAAACACGATGGTCACGGACAGAACGAGTTGAGAATTTCATGCCCAGCACTAGGGTGAAATTATGTTGAAACACAAAAAATTGAAGATAAACATCTTTGGTCTGACCTTCGCTTTCTTGTTCTGCGTGCCAGCCTTCGCCCAGCAAGCCGATAGGCAGCGGGGGGGGCGCGAACAGGTCAGGAACGAATATGGCGTTGAACCACCTCCCGACTTGACCCAGGAAAACTTGGCCCGCGTTGCGGCTTCGGCAGGTCAAATCCGAGGAGTGTTGGTTAAGGATGAAGGACTGCTGGTGGAATTGAAGCGCTGGGTAGCAAAAGAGGCAACCGATAACGGCCAGGTCGTCGAGGATTCGAATCTGACAGATGAAGCAATTTTCGAACGCTTGGAGCAGGACGTAACGTTTCGATCCGTGGCGACTCGTCTCCTGCAACGATACGGCTACCTGATGCCAACGCCGAATCCGGACTCGGACTTCGCAAAAGAAAAGGAATTAGTGCTCAAGGAGCGCGCGCGGCGCCTTGTGCAGATCGAATCGCAAGAAGATACAAAGTCGTTTCCGCCGCAAAGAAACGATGGAGATCACGAACGCACCGCGACATGCGATCCGCGTCGCGATGAGGATTGTCTTCCGACAGATAGTCGACAAAAGACTCGCGCTCGAGGCGCGATGCTCGCTCCTGAGACGAGCCCTCAGGCGGTGCCCGAGCAATTACCATCACAGAGCCCGTCGCGGATCCTGCGAGCCGATGGATTACCGCAGGCCACGGATCCGCTGGACGGCCCTGGTGGCGCTGGTTTGTCACCGAACCTCGAATTGACTTCTGGTTCGGTCAATCGCGGCACGAATCCTTTAGCAGGTTCTCCATCTTTGGGGCAGGACGCGCTCGATGGGTTGCCGCCCGGGCGGAACGTTCTCTCCATGCCGCTTGGTCGAAACGGAATGGAGCAGCCCTCGCCCGCAAGCTCCTCGCCGGGAGGTACAAAAGAGGAAGATTTCACGCCGGTCAGAATGGTCCACCGCGCGAATCCCTACTCAGACATTCCATCGCTTTATGACATGTACGTGCAGGCATCAGCACACCAACGGCCAGCCGAACGCTTTGGCATGGAGGTCTTCCGCAACAGTGCGAATGACCCACAAGCAATTCCTATGGATCTTCCGGTCGGTCCTGACTACGTCATCGGTCCAGGCGACGGTCTGGAGATTGATCTTTGGGGCGGAGTCTCGCAGCGGATGTTTCGCATCGTCGATCGTGAGGGGCGCGTGTCGCTGCCTGAAGCCGGACCCCTGCTCGTGAGCGGGCGAAATTTGGGCGAGGTGCAGTTGGCAGTGCAACAGGTGCTGAGAACCGAGTATCGCGACATCTCGGCAGATGTTTCCCTTTCGCGGCTGAGAACGGTTCGTGTGTATGTGGTCGGGGATGTTGCAGAGCCCGGCGCTTATGACATCAGTTCGCTCTCGACACCGCTAAACGCACTGTTCGCCGCGGGCGGTGTAACGCCTCGCGGCTCGCTGCGCGCACTCAAACACTACCGTGGCAAGCAGCTCGTGGAAGAAGTGGACGCTTACGATTTGCTCTTACACGGGGTGCGGTCCGATTTGCGCCGGTTGGAAAATGGTGACACGCTGCTCGTCCCTGGTTTGGGACCCCAGGTGACCGTGGACGGAATGGTGCGGCGACCAGCTATCTATGAACTGCGCGGCGAGAGTTCGCTTGCGGACGTGCTCGAATTGGCAGGCGGAATCCTGCCGACGGCTACGCTACGACACATTGAGGTCCAACGCGTCGAAGCACACGAGAAGCGCACGATGCTCGCTCTCGATCTCTCGCCTACAGGGGAAGCTGATTCCGCCAAGAAGCAGCTCGAAGCATTCAAGATAAACGACCGCGACGAAGTGCACATCTTTCCGATAGCTCCCTACAACGAAGACGCCATCTACATTCAGGGACATGTTTTGCGGCCCGGGAAATATTCCTACAAACAGGGGATGAGCCTGTCTGACCTTATTGGGTCATATAAAGATCTACTGCCGGAGCCCGCGCCCCACTATGCAGAAATCGTCAGGCTAAATCCACCGGACTTTCATCCGAGTGTCGAAAGTTTCGATCTGACTGCTGCTCTAGCGAATCCAGCTTCAGCGCCGAAGCTGCTGCCGCTTGATACCGTCCGCGTATTCAGCCGCTACGATTTTGAGCCGGCTCCGGAAGTTTGGGTTGGCGGGGAAGTTCGGGAGCCTGGGAAGTACCGCTCTTCAGGTCAAGCACACTTGAGGGACGTAGTTTATCAGGCTGGCGGGGTCACACAGGACGCTTCACTCGACTCTGCGCAACTTTTTCGCACGCAGCCCGACGGTACAATGAAGATTCTGAGTGTCGATCTCCGCGAAGCGCTCGCAGGGAATCCAGTGGACAACATACTTATGCAGCCGCGTGACCGCTTGCTGGTGCACCGCAATCTGACCCAGGTTGATCCGCCGACGGTTTACATCAAAGGTGAAGTAGCCAAGCCGGGGCGTTACCCTCTCACAACAAACATGCACGTCGAGGATTTGGTTCGCGTAGCAGGTGGATTGAAGAGAAGCGCCTATGCGGATAGTGCGGATCTTGCGCGCTTCGAGACGAATGGTTCTCGAAAAGGTTCGGGTGACCGGCTGGAGGTCAATCTTGCTGCAGCAATGAGCGGAGATCCGAAGACCAATGTGGGGCTCCGTGACGGAGACATTCTGACGATTCGACAGCTTCCGCGCTGGACCGACATTGGTGCATCCATGACGGTGCGAGGGGAAGTTCTGCACCCTGGTACGTATGGCATCGGGCCCGGAGAACGGCTGAGTTCTGTTCTGTCGCGGAGCGGTGGATTCGGTCCAGAAGCATATCCATACGGCGCCGTCTTGGTTCGGAAGGAAGTTCGTGAGCTTGAGGTGAAATCACACGTGGAACTCGTCCTGCGACTAAAGGCCGAACAGGACTATTTGAAATCCTTGCCAGAAGCTGATACGGATCAGAAAAACGCGAAGCTCAGAGCGGTCGCGCAGACGCAGTCGACCCTTGACCAGCTTGAGGCTGCTGCGCCGATTGGGCGGGTTGTCATTCACATTCGATCCGATGTGCGTGCATGGCGAAACACAGCGGCAGACATTCCGCTGCGCGACGGCGATGTACTCGTCATTCCGAAGACAGCTACTTACGTGACGGTAACTGGACAAGTGTTTAACCCCACTGCGGTTGCCTACGTTCCCGGGCGGAGCGCCAATTGGTACCTTAGCCAGGCCGGCGGATTAACACAACTTGCGAACAAGAAGGCGCTTTTTGTGGTGCGCGGTGATGGCTCGGTGCTCGGAGCGAAGAACAACTCGGATTCGTGGTGGTCCGGTAATCCGCTGAATGAAACATTGAGGCCGGGTGATGCGATTGTCGTGCCGGAGCTAGCGCCAAAGATCGCCGGCCGCAATTGGGCGACGATCTTGCAGGCAGCGCAAATCGCATCTTCTGCGGCTTTGACAGTTGCATATATCAAGCCGTAACAGGGGACTCTTGAAGTGAAGATGGGGAGCATTCTAATCGGTATGTGCCTGCTCGCTGGTGTGTCCGGGGCAGCACAGAATTGCTGCGGGCAACAACCGTCGGGGACTGATGCCAAAGAAAACGGCGCGCCACGATCCAGCGATTCCCCTGGAGACCCTGGAGCAGCTGAGACCCGACGGACAAAAGATGCGGCAGACCTCCAACAATCAGAATTGACGGGATTTCATCGGGGCTTCAATGGTTTGACGAAGGATTTCCTTGAGGACCAAACGCAAATCTGGACGAGTCCGGCGCGGCTCCGGTTCTCTGACACGGAATGGCTTGTGCCTCTCAGTGGTATTTCCGCAGGGCTCTTCGTGACGGATCGAGATTTTAGCAAGCACCTCTCTCAGAATCCTACGACTATCAGTCACTACAAGACGCTGTCGAACGCAGGAGTGGGAGCACTGATCGGCGGAGCAGGAGGAATGTGGCTCTTGGGGCATGCTTCGCACAACGAACACTGGAGCGAGACAGGTTTTCTGGCCGGGGAGGCGGCCCTGAATAGCTTGGTAGCGGTCGAGTCATTCAAATACTCGCTGCGGCGCGAAAGGCCTTACCAGGGCAATGGAAGCGGGTCCTTTTTTCAGAGTGGTGGAACCTCCTTTCCCTCGGAGCACGCAGCCGCTGCATGGTCTGTAGCCGGCGTCATCGCGCACGAGTATCCCGGGCCGCTCACGAAGATCATGGCCTACGGTTTGGCTTCTTTGGTCGACATTTCGCGCCTGCGCGCACGTCAGCACTTTCCGTCCGACGTGCTCGTCGGAAGTGTGATCGGCAACCTTGTCGCGCAGAACATTTACAGCCGCCATCACGATCCAGAACTTGGCGGCGAGGAATGGAGATCGATTAGCCAGTTATTTCGTGGCAATGGAGACCCCTCCCCAGCGAATCAAGGGTCGCCGTATGTTCCACTGAGTAGCTGGGTCTATCCGGCTCTCGAACGCTTGATCGGGATGGGCATGATTGACAGCGGGTTTACTGGAATGCGGCCATGGACGCGGAGTGAATGCGCACGAATTCTGACTGAAGCTAGAGACAGAGTTGACGGGGGACCTGCGGAATCACAAAGGATTTATCAGCTTCTCGAGACGGAATTCAAGGAAGATCTGGAAGGTAGCAGCACGGCCGAGCCATTTCGCGCCCGGCTCGAGTCTGTCTACACTCGTTTTACAGAGATTTCCGGCGAGCCTCTGACGAACGGTTACTATTTCGGCCAGACGCTCATCAATGACTTTGGGCGTCCGTATGAAAGAGGACTCAACTCCGTCACGGGGTTTTCGGCTTGGACCACTGCGGGCCGTTGGGTCGGGTATGTTCGTGGCGAGTACCAGCAGAGTCCTTCCGCGCTCGCGCTTCCTGAGTCGGCGAGATTGACCACAGCCGAGGTTCTGCCTTTTAATCCGCCACTCCCGGCTACGCCCACGCCATCGATTAATCAGTTTCAGCTTCTTGACGCTTACGTCGGTTTAAATCTCAACAATTGGCAGGTCACTTTTGGACAGCAGAGCCTGTGGTGGGGACCTGGCGACGGGGGTCCGATGCTATTTAGCAACAATGCGCCGCCGATAAAGATGTTCCGAATCAACCGTATCGCGCCGTTGGGACTGCCCCACTTTCTCCACTGGCTAGGGCCGATGCGGACGGAGCTCTTCTTTGGCCAATTAACGGGAAGCGAACTCCTATTCAACCCCTCTGGGCTCGTCGGGCATTATGGCCAGTCACTCGATCCGCAGCCCTTTATTCACGGACAGATGATCAGTTTTAAGCCGACGCCTAATTTTGAGTTCGCCTTCTTCCGCACTACGATCTACGGTGGCCCCGGTTACCCCCTCACGATCCACCATCTAATCAGCAGCCTTTTCACGACCGGCAACGAAGCCGCTGGCGGTGTTTCAAAGCCCGGAGACCGTCGCTCGGGTTTGAGCTTTAGCTATCGCCTACCCGGCCTGCGCAATTGGCTGACGCTTTACAGCGATGGGTTCACCGATGACGAGTTTTCTCCCATTGCTTACGTGAATGTCTCCGCGTGGCATGCTGGGCTCTATCTGTCACACTTCCCGCGCGTCTCGCGACTGGATCTTCGAGCCGAAGGCGTCTATACAGATGTGCCGGGGGGAACAGTCATTAACAGCAAGTTTCCGGGTACTTTTTATCAAAACGAGACCTGGCGCACCGGGTACACGAACAACGGAGACTTGATTGGTAGCTGGATCGGTCGTGGCGGACAAGGCGCGCAAGCTTGGTCAAACTACTGGTTTAGCCCACGCAACCGTTTGCAGTTCTATTTCCGCCACCAAAAGGTTAGCCAGGAGTTCATTCCTGGTGGGGGCTCGCTCACAGACGCGGGCGTCCGGACCGACTACTCGTTGCGTTCGAATCTAAGTCTTTCTGTTTCCGTACAACGCGAACGGTGGCTCTTCCCCGTGATTCAGCCGAACGCAGCCCGCAATGTGGCCGCCTCCGTCGGAATTTCATTCGAACCGCAAAAGATCTTTCGCTCCTCTCAAGCCGATACGGCAGACGTGCCGACCGCGAAAGGTGGGCGCCCATGAACTTTTCAGCCAGCGCTCCCGTTCGGCAGCCAGTCCCGGAGATGCCGGAACACGATGTCCCCATCGTGCCTGGACCTGAGGAAACACCGGGAGCCAACGACAACTCGGTTGCATACCTGCGACTGCTCTGGGAGCACCGCCGGCTGCTTGCGCGCGTTGCCCTCTGCGGGCTCCTTGCGAGCGCGCTGATTGCATTTCTAATCCCTTCCCGATACGAGTCTACGGCGCGATTGATGCCGCCAGATAATCAGTCTGCATCTGGCCTCGCCACCGCGGTAGCATCGATGACGGGCGCAGGTGCAGGTTTGGGGAGCGTCGCCAGTGATTTGCTTGGTCTCAAGAGCACGAGTGACATCTTTGTCGGCATCCTCTCGAGCCGCACGGCGCAGGACAAGCTCATTCAGCAGTTCGACCTGAAGAAGCTCTACGGCGCCCGTCGCATGGAAGACGCGCAAAAAATCCTGGCCGTACGAACCGGCATCGCGGTGGACCGAAAGAGTCAAATCATCACGATCAGTGTTACAGATCATGACCCGCAGCGCGCGGCGGCCATGGCCCAGGCGTACGTCGAAGAGCTGAATCGCCTTGTCGTCGAATTAAGCACGTCGTCCGCGCGGCGAGAACGCATCTTCCTCGAGGAGCGCTTGCAGAGCGTGAGTAAGGAGTTGGAGACAGCAGAGAAGGACTTCAGTCAATTCGCAAGCAAAAACACGGCGATCGATATCAAAGAGCAAGGTAAAGCCATGGTCGAAGCGGCAGCGACTCTACAGGGCCAGTTCATTGCCGCTCAGTCCGAATATGAGGGGCTAAAACAAATCTATACCGACAAGAATGTGCGCGTGCGTTCCGTGAAAGCGCGAATAGATGAACTCAAGCATCAACTTGAGAAGCTGGGAGGGAAAGGCGAAAGTGCTACGACTATCTCCGCCCTGCCAGGTGACTCCCTGTATCCTTCCATCCGGAAACTTCCTCTTCTCGGTGTCGAGTTCGCCGATCTTTACCGCCGGACAAAGATTCAGGAAGCGGTTCTCGAGACGCTCACGAAAGAGTACGAGCTCGCCAAGGTTCAGGAAGCGAAAGAAATTCCGACAGTGAAGGTGCTCGACAATCCGAACATTCCGGAAAAAAAGTCGTTTCCCCCGCGGCGGCTGATCATTTTCCTGGGAACGACATTGGCCTTTGCTGCTGCCACGACTTGGGTGTTCGGAAAAACGACTTGGGACAAAACAGATTCCAGTGATCCGCGGAAGGTGCTGGCTCAGGAAGTATTCACTACAGTGAAGTCGCGCCTTCCGCAGTTCTCGCGGAATGGCTCGGGAAGCCATGCCGACGATGAGAGGTCCTTGGGTGGCATTCAGCGGCGCTCGGATGAAGAAGACCGTACGCTACTGAAATAGTGGCAATTTGTTGTTGTAAGCTGTTAATTATAAATGGGTTAGGTCACAAACGCCCCTGTAAGTGACGGGGCGAAGCTGTAGATCCCGAGTTGAACCGCGAGGCGGACTGACGAATAGATGGAGTGTCGGCAGTGAGCGCAATTTCGCCGATTCCGGGTATGGAGAGACACGCAGTGGAAGGCGCGGTACAGCCCGAAGCATACCTTGAGGCGCGATGGTACGCGGCGTACACCCGGGCCAACCACGAAAAACTTGTGGCAGAGCAATTAGCGCAGAAATCGATCGAGCACTTCTTGCCGACATATGAATCGCTTCGTCGTTGGAAAGATAGGAAGATGCGGCTGCAAATGCCTCTCTTTCCTGGCTACGTTTTCATCAAATTCGCCCTCCGCGAACGCCTTGGCGTTCTTCAGGTCTCCAGCTTGGTTCGCTTAGTCAGCTTCGGCGGACAGCCCAAGGCTCTCAGCGAGGAAGAAATCGTGACCTTGCGGCGGGCTCTGGAGCAAGGATTGCGCGCTGAGCCACACCCCTACTTAGCCGTAGGACGCCGTGTACGGATCAAGTCGGGTGCTCTTGCCGGTCTGGAAGGAATCTTGCTTCGCAGAAGAGGTCAGTGGCGCGTTGTTCTCTCAGTTCGTCCCATAATGAGTTCGATGGTGGTGGAAGTGGGCGCCGAAGATATTGCGCGTGAATAGTGAGTTTTTGAATTAACCGCGACTCAAGCACAAGCCCGTCCCCGAGAGTTGTGGAAACGACGAATGCGCAAATTAAAGCTGAGAGTTTATAGAGCACTTAACAGTCGCGGTCTCCGGTTCATTCTAGCCGCCATGGCTGCAATTTATGCAACCGTCCGCGTTCGAAAGCTGTGCAAAGTATCCTATGAGGGCGATTGGGTTCAGAGATTTCCTTCCGGTACGCTTGTGGAACCTCGACTCACGCTTCTGACGTTGAGACAAATAGAGGAATCTTCACGTGATCTGTGGATGTACCAGTATGTTCCTGTTGAGGGTGACATCGTTGTGGACGTTGGCGCTGGTACTGGGTGGGAGACGCTCGTTTTTTCGAGGAGAGTGGGAAAGTCCGGTCGCATCATATCGATAGAAGCCCACCCAAGAGTTTTTTCATGCCTGTCCAAGATGTGCGCAGTGAATCAGCTAGAAAACGTCACCCTCATTCAAGCTGCGATCTTGGATTGCGAACGCCAAGTGCTGATCACCAACTTTGAAGACCACCTTGGGAATCGTATCATCGGAGTGGATTCGGGGCGCTCAATTATGGGCACAACGCTCGATCAGATCTTCGGGTCTCTACAGTTGTCGCGCGTAGATCTGTTAAGAATGAATGTAGAGGGAGCTGAAAAGTACGCGCTGGTGGGCATGAGAGAAATGATCCGCAAGACCAGGTATGTGTGCATTTCCTGCCACGATTTTGCCGCAAACGAGGGCTATCCAGACGAGATGAGAACGAAGGCTGAGGTGATCGCTTTTCTTGAGCAGAACGACTTCACCGTTTTGGTGCGTGAGTCTGATCCCCGTTTATCTGTTCGAGACTACGTGTATGGCTTAAACCGGAAATTCGTCGCGGGTGAAAACAGAAGTCTTAACCTCCAGCGAGGAACGTCCAACGCGCTCCCCGTCGAGGGGTTCGCTCAATTACGCTGACAAACAAGATGTACAGCGGTAGTTTAACAACCACCCGGGTTCCTTTCCGACAGAAATCTGAAATTCGAAATGGGAAACACAGCACCCAGCATTAGCAAGGAGACTCGAGGGTTGACAGGGTCCTTTTGTGCGAGGATCGCCTTCGAGGCCGCCGCTTGGTCGATGCTTTTGACCGAATACACCCAGACCTTCATTGCTGAAACAGCAGTAATGATTAGCCAGATCTGTGTCTACAAACTCGCAGCTCGTTTCCTTGGAAAAGAAGGGTTTTCAGAATACGCGGTTGCGCGTAGAACAATAGCTCTCATCTATCCGATTGCATTGTTGGGCTTGACCGTGGGACTGCCACGATTTATTGCCCATAATAAAAACAAAACTGCTCTTAGCGACTCCGAAGGCCACTTCGGAGCTGCGCTTTGGTGCGTACTGGGCACAACGGGGACTGTCTTCGGAATCGCAAACTTGCTGCCAGCGCGAGTGGCCGTGTTGTTTTTCGGGAGCAGCGAATTTGCGTCCCTGGTGTTCCCGCTTTCGGTTATGGTCGCCGGGCTAACACTCCATACTGTGACCTATGCTTATTTCCGTGGCCACCTGGCGATGAAACGTGCGAACACACTTCAAGTAGTCAATCTCGCGTTATTGCCGCCCTTGGTATTCATGGTGCAAAGAGGAAATGTTCGGACAATTTTGCTCGCGTTGGGAACGCTTACTTTCCTCTCGGCAGGAGCCGCAGTTGTTGGCTTTACACCCTGGCAGGAGATGATGGCGGTGCAGGGCAGGAGAGTGAAAGAATTACTACGCTACGGCATGCAGCGGTTGCCGGGTGATATGGCTTTGCTGGGACTCTTCACACTTCCCACCACGATCACTGCCCACGCCAAAGGCGTCCAGCAAGCAGGCTTGGTTGCCTTTGGAATGCTAATCCTATCGATTGTGTCCGCCATGGTAACTCCTCTGGGATTGATCTTGCTTCCCAAGGCGAGCCGTATGTTTGCCACTGGAGCATCTTCCGAATTACGGGAACATGTGCTTCCATTAGTGAAGGTTATGGTCTTTCTCACCGGAAGCATTTCGATTGCCGTAGGCATACTGGCGACGTCCCTGATTCGAATCTATTTGGGACCCGGCTTTGCAACTGCAGCGGACGTGCTCCGTTTGGTCGTGCTGGGCATTGTCCCCTACTGTCTTTTTTTGCTTTTAAGCAACGTCTTAGATGCTTACCATCGCAATTCTGTAACCGCCGCAATCGAAATCATCGCTTTCGTCGTCGCATGTCTCGGTTGCTGCGTCACATGGTTTACTGGGCGCACCGTGACTGGATTCTTGCTAGCTTTCTTGGGCGCAGTATTCACGCTTGCAATTCTTTCGACCATCGCCTGCCTCAGGATATTTCGGGATGAGATCGCCCCTCCTGAGAACGCAGGCACCGGTGTTGCAACGATTGGAAGCGTTGTTCGCGAGCAATCTCTCCATGCAGATTGATACACTATGAGCGGCCAAGTCGAGCTCGTTAGACTCAATAAGAGTCGCGCTGTTTCAACTCTTCCGCAGGGCTACGGGCTCATTGCGCTGACGGTTTTGGCGGTCACGGTGGCGGCCAGTAGCCTCGCAGTAGCCGGGCGCCTGGACAGCGCTTACGGAATAGCTATCCCGGCAGTGGCATGCCTTGCTGGCTTTCTTGGAGCGCTGGCTCCTCGTGTCGTGTTGACGTTGCTCTTCGCGACCGCACCGCTTCTCTGGGCACTAGGGGACGCGAGCATATTTGAGAGCGAGCATGCGCACGTGAACCTGCCGATGTTCGTTGGTTTTGTCGTGGTGGTCGCATTTTGCCACCTCTTGCTCGTGAAGGATCCCGATCCTGGCATTGATCTAATCCGAAAGCTGATCCTCGGCATGGGACTGGCCTGTTTTCCTGCCATTTTTTCTGCGCAGAATTTCTTCACCGGAGCAGGTGCATATCTTCGAATTATGAGTCCGTACATTGTGATGTTCGCGACTTTGCGGCACGTCCGCCACAAAGCCGATGTCCTGCATTTTGCCAAGAGCATGGCTTTTGCCCTCCTCGCAGTGGCTATCGTTTTGGTGATTGCTTACGAGCGATCCGAATTGTGGGTCGACTTCGGAGGGTACACCAGGTTGGGCGCGCTTTACTTCCAGACCCAGGGGCTCGGCATGCTCCTCAGCGTGATGGTTTCCGTTGTCATGCTAAACTACCTTTTAACTCGAAATAAGGGTTACCTACTACTTCTTTCTTTTCCCCTCGTGGCGCTTTTTCTCACTTACGTGCGCACCGCATGGGTGGGCGGAATAGTGCTGCTTGTCCTGCTTACATTCCAGATCAAGAAATCGTACGGCCGGCGGCTGTTACTAGTCGGACTTATACTCGGTCCCCTATTCCTGTCAGCTGTCTGGCAGGGAATCTTGCGCTACGACACTGCGGTAGACTCGCCGCAAGTGGCCGATAAGATTCTCAGCGGAAGGCTTGGTGTGGACGCCATCGCGATCGAGAGATACCTCGAGGCGCCTCTCTACAACGAGATTTTCGGCATAGGCTTCTTCCGCGCGAAGGAGGCTACGGGACTTGTGTACGGGGAAGAATTCATGATTCACGACGACTATCTCGCGTTATTCATCGAGGCCGGGGTGTTCGCTTTGCCGTTCTTTTTGGCGATTCTGATTGCGCTCCTGAGGCGAAGTCGCCACGGTAAACGCCGCGCTTTGGAACGCTTCTCTTACGATATGTACGGCGCAGCGTCCATCTTAATTGTTGCCGTGATGATTATGGGGATCGCGGGAGCATTCTATACTGAAGTTCTGAGCAATTTTTATATCTACGGAATCATGGGGCTGATGTTAAGCCAGTCGCGTTTACTCGACCCCTGGTATCGCAACAATGAAGGGGCCGGATTGCGACGGCAAACGCTTAACCAGGTACAATGAGCACTGAATTCAAGTGTTAGAGTTGTGCGGCCATGTACGTGACAACATATTTTGCTAAACGGGTAATGTCCTTGTTTCCGGTATATCCCCGTTTTGAGGCTCCGGGGCTGGGCGAGCGTATTCGCTTCGACCCTTCCAAGGCAGATCAGGAAGCCGAATTTTCGTACCACGACGAACAACAATATCCCATCGACAATTACTTCGGTTTTGGGCTGCCGCTAGCCAGTTTGGAGGTGCTCGACCTCGGGTGTTATTGCGGAGGGAAAGCTGTGGCATGGGCCGAACGTTATGGCGTCAGGAAAATTTGCGGTATCGACATGCTCCCAACCATGATCGACGCAGCTTCCAGATTTGCCTCCAAGCATCAGGTTGAGGCAGAATTTCGGGTCGGTTTCGCTGAGAGTATGCCATTCCCGGACAATCGTTTCGACGCCGTTGTCTCCTTTGACGTACTGGAACATGTGCGGGATGTCGCCAAAGTCCTTTCCGAGTGTTACAGGGTTTTGCGTCCAGGAGGCCGAGCTTACCTGATCTTTCCTCCATACTTTCACCCGACTGAACATCACTTGGGTCTTGTGAGCAGAACGCCTTGCGTGCATTACCTATTTTCGGGGAAGACACTGGCACGCGCGCATTCTGAAATGATTCAGCAGCGAAATGAGTATTGGTACTACCGTCCGCCAGAGCTTCAGCCATGGGAAAGATGCCACACCATAAATGGGACAGGGGTGAGAACATTTGACAAACTAATGAAACGGTCCGGATTTGTTTCCATTTGCAGAGTTGACCCTCCGTTGTTCTCGGTAGGAAGAAATGCGAGCAAAATGCGAGTTGCCAAAGCTGCGGCCATACTGTGCCGTTCCTTACAGCTGATCCCGTTTACTAAAGAGATCTCTACGCACAGAATAGTTCGCGTGCTGGAGAAACCGGGCTCGATTACTACTCATTGTACTGAATTACAAAATTGATATGTAGGCTGGTGTGCGCCATGAAGGTCCAGATCCCTGTTTTAATCCCGACGGCGTTACAGTGGGCCGAAAGCTGTAGACGGTACAGCGCCAAGGAGCAGGAAGTTGCGGACGAAGAAGGCCATCCGCTGCAACGACGTTCTTCCTGCTCTTGGGTATCTTGCCGAGACGGTTCAGCCCGTCAAGGATAAATATAATTTTGCGAAACTGGCTGGCCAGTAAGCCAAGCCTATGGCCACACCACCCTAACCGGAATTAGAGTTCACATCACAGCGGCTCATCCGAGTAGCTGACACGTTTGTGGTTGTAAGGTAACCCGACTCGGTCAACTTCTTGCCGACTGAAATTGGCAACAACGGGCAGAGATGAGACTCCCCTTAACGGAGCACCTTCGGCATGTGTGGAATAGCAGGTTTTGTTCATGCAAACCGCGAAAAGCAGTGTGATCGTGAAACACTGCGGCGCATGACTCGCACGTTGCAGCATCGGGGGCCCGATGGTGAAGGGTACTTCATATGTGGCAACGTTGCTTTGGGTCACAGACGACTTGCCATCATTGATTTAGCTACAGGCGACCAGCCTATGACTTCCGAAGATGGGTCGCTGACAGTTGTCTTCAACGGTGACATATTTAATTATTTGGAACTGCGCGAGCACCTGTTGACACAGGGTCATCGATTCCGGACTACCTCCGATACCGAGGTTATCCTTGAGGCGTATCAAGAGTGGGGTCCGCATTGCGTGGAGCATTTCAATGGAATGTGGGCATTCGCGCTATGGGACGGACACGAACAAAGGTTATTGTGTTCGCGCGACCGTACAGGTGAAAAGCCTTTCTATTATGCTGTTGCCGACAACGGATTTGTGTTCGGGTCAGAGATCAAGGCGCTCTTCGCGTATGGCATACCGAAGCGCGTAAATACCGAGGTGCTGGATGCCTACCTTTGTTTCACGTACGTGCCGGGACAGCAAACGTTTTTCAAGGGCATTTATAAATTGCAGCCAGGGCACTCGATTCTTTTAGAAGAAGGGGCAATTCGAGAGAGTTCCTACTGGGAATTAAAGATCCCAGACGAGCGGGAGGCCAGGAAGGATGAACCGCGCATTTTAGAGGAGTTCACGTCGCTATTTGAGAATGCCGTCGCTATCCGCATGCGCAGCGACGTTCCATTCGGCGCGTTCCTAAGCGGTGGCCTCGATTCCGGGTGCGTCGTTGCAGTCATGAGCGAGTTATCGAATGCGCCCGTTCGGACCTGCACAATCGGATTCGAAAATGCCGATTTCGATGAGCGTACATTAGCGCGTTCGGTAGCGCGTAAGTTCGGCACCGACCATACCGAACGCGTCGTGAGACCTGTCGACACCGATGAGATCTTTTCCAAACTTGCCTGGCATTTCGATGAGCCTTTCGGCGACTCTTCTGCGTTGCCCACGTACTTAGTCTCGCAGATCGCCAGGGAACGAGTAACCGTGGCGCTGACCGGGGATGGTGGCGACGAGGTCACTTCGGGTTACACGATTCACTTGGGCGAGAAGATTGCGTCCCTGTACAGCCGCTTGCCGTCGGTGGTCGGGAGGGTCATGTTGCCTGGGTGTACGTCGGCCGCGCGTCGCGTTGCGCGAGGTTCCGTGAAACGTAAGTTGTTGAGACTGGAACGTGTGGTCCATAGCTGCAGTATGGATTTTGTGGATCGGCTAGAGAGCAAACAAAACGGTTTCACGCGGGCCGAGAGAAAAAGGCTTCTCCGTTGCACAAGCGTGCGTCCGGCTCGTGAGTATATTGAAGAGGCTATTCAGCCCGTCCAACACAAAGACAATCTCGCAAAGCTGAACTATTGGCTTACCAAAGTGGCTTTGCCCGATGACATGTTGTGCAAGGTCGACCGCGCCTCAATGGCTCATTCTCTGGAAACGCGTACGCCATTTCTGGATCATCGAATCATTGAACTGCTGGCGAGCGCTAGCATGCGGATTAAGCTCAAGGGGTATCAGCGCAAGTCGGTACTTCGAAAAACTATTGCGAAACGGCTGCCTGCAGAGTTGCTGATGGCAACAAAGCGGGGTTTCGCCGTCCCTCTCTACGAGTGGCTGCAAATTGGGGTGGCCCAAGGTGTGGAGAGTAGGGCACTCCGGTCGGCGGCGAGCGGACTCTTATGCCCCGATACCGTAAAGAGCATTCTAATGTCACACAAGTCTGGCAATAGAGACGCCGGACAGGCCATCTGGACACTCGGTATGCTGGCTGATTACGTTTCGTGAGCGTGATGCCCGGAAACAGCGGAAGCAATGTCCCCAAACCATGACAGGAACATGTCATTCCGGTCCGTTCGCATTCTTTTCAACACGCCTAACCAGGGGCTGCGCGGCGGTCCACCGACGCACCTACCAATTCTCGAGCACGCGCTGCGGGGTCTGGTAGAGGTTTATATATATGACTACGGACGCAAGTCGGACACCGAGACGATGGCTCAGAAAATCTTCGGGCGCATCGGCGACCTTGCTCGGCTACGAGCCCTTTGTCGGAAGCTGTGCCCCGATCTGATCCACCACAATTCGGCATTCGATCATCTTGCGATCCTGCGCGATGTGCCCTTGATGTTGGTAGCAAAATGGGCGAAGGTGCCCGTCTTCCTCAAAATCCATGGCAGTTGGCCTGAAGCTCTTCTGCCGGCGTCTGGAATTTTCAAGCTTGCCAGGCAAACGGTATTGCGCGGCGCGGATCGAATCGGGGTGTTGTCAGCAATGGAAAAACGGGAATTCGAGGAGGCATTTCCGGACGTTCGGGGCAAGATCTGTGTCGTCAAGAACATCATCAGTTCTGATTTTGCCGCGGTCGAAAGAGTAGAGGCTGATCGTCCTACGGTTTTGTTCCTCTCGCGCTTTATCAAAAAGAAGGGCCCTTTCGATCTGTTGCACGCTGCTCCGCTGGTACTCAAGGAAGAGCCCACCTGTGAGTTTCTTTTCGTCGGTGACGGCGAGGATGCCGCAGCATTCGACCGGGAAGCCGCTGCCATGAACCTCGGAGGCCCAGTTCGCAGAATCCCGCACGTGGACAACCGCGATTGCCTCGCTCTTTATGCGAAGGCATGGATGTTTGTCTTTCCTACGTATTTCCCCGAGGGTATGCCGATGGTCATTGGTGAAGCAATGGCAGCGGGGGTGCCGATCATCTCGACTCCGACGCGATTTTCCAGATCTTACATGACCGAAGGAGTGCATGTTGTTTACAACCGGCCCGGGGATGTTGTCGGCTTGGCTGAGAATATCCTGAAGCTTTGTGGCGACAGTAAGCTCAGGCAGCAGATGTCGGCTGCAAACCGGAAACTTGCCCTTGAATGCTTTAGGACAGATTGCGTTGCGCAAGAGTATGTCGACATCTACCGAATGGTTGTCAATGACGGTCATGCGACGCGAGTATGAGCAATTGATTCCTGGTTTTGGAAGGCTTTATCTCGTCAATTCGCATTCTTTTCAACGCTCCTAAGCCAGCGCTGCACGGCGGGGTGCCACGTACGGACCCGATACTCGAGCACGCGCTGCGGGGTCTGGTAGAGGTTTATATATATGACTACGGACGCAAGTCGGACACCGAGACGATGGCTCAGAAAATCTTCGGGCGCATCGGCGACCTTGCTCGGCTACGAGCCCTTTGTCGGAAGCTGTGCCCCGATCTGATCCACCACAATTCGGCATTCGATCATCTTGCGATCCTGCGCGATGTGCCCTTGATGTTGGTAGCAAAATGGGCGAAGGTGCCCGTCTTCCTCAAAATCCATGGCAGTTGGCCTGAAGCTCTTCTGCCGGCGTCTGGAATTTTCAAGCTTGCCAGGCAAACGGTATTGCGCGGCGCGGATCGAATCGGGGTGTTGTCAGCAATGGAAAAACGGGAATTCGAGGAGGCATTTCCGGACGTTCGGGGCAAGATCTGTGTCGTCAAGAACATCATCAGTTCTGATTTTGCCGCGGTCGAAAGAGTAGAGGCTGATCGTCCTACGGTTTTGTTCCTCTCGCGCTTTATCAAAAAGAAGGGCCCTTTCGATCTGTTGCACGCTGCTCCGCTGGTACTCAAGGAAGAGCCCACCTGTGAGTTTCTTTTCGTCGGTGACGGCGAGGATGCCGCAGCATTCGACCGGGAAGCCGCTGCCATGAACCTCGGAGGCCCAGTTCGCAGAATCCCGCACGTGGACAACCGCGATTGCCTCGCTCTTTATGCGAAGGCATGGATGTTTGTCTTTCCTACGTATTTCCCCGAGGGTATGCCGATGGTCATTGGTGAAGCAATGGCAGCGGGGGTGCCGATCATCTCGACTCCGACGCGATTTTCCAGATCTTACATGACCGAAGGAGTGCATGTTGTTTACAACCGGCCCGGGGATGTTGTCGGCTTGGCTGAGAATATCCTGAAGCTTTGTGGCGACAGTAAGCTCAGGCAGCAGATGTCGGCTGCAAACCGGAAACTTGCCCTTGAATGCTTTAGGACAGATTGCGTTGCGCAAGAGTATGTCGACGTCTATCGGAAGGTTCTCAACGGCGGTCAAGTTCCGCCGAGGACAATCAATTGATGGTCGTCCTGGAGGTTTTTAAGCTAGGAATGTGAAGTATCTATTTTGGGGCTGCAGTTTATGAAAACCGAATTGCTTAGGTTGCTTTGTTGTCCATCCTGTTCGGGAGAGCTGATTCTGCTGCACGTTCTGGAAGGCGAAGACGAAGTCAAATCCGGAACGCTAGGTTGTGCATCTTGCGCTGCGGAATTCCCTGTGAACAACTACGTGCCCCGCTTTGTTCCCGAAGTCAACTACAGCGGAAACTTTGGCTTTCAGTGGAACCGGTTTAGCCAGACCCAGCTCGACAGTTGTTCTGGACACCCGATTTCGCGCGCCAGGTTTTTTCAGGAGACGGAGTGGACACCGCAAGAACTTCAGGGCGCGATCGTCCTGGACGCAGGGTGCGGGTCAGGCCGTTTCGCGGAGATCGCTTTAGATTGCGGAGCTACTGTCATCGCTATGGATTACTCTTCAGCCGTCGACGCCTGCTGGAACAATCTCCGCGACCGGCCGCGATTTCACGCTGTTCAGGCTGACATTTGCCATTTGCCCTTTCGGAACAGCTCCTTCGACTACGTGTACTCGCTGGGCGTGCTGCAGCACACGTCAGATCCGCGTTCAGCCTTTGCTGCTCTCCCTCGATGTCTGAAAGCGGGCGGCTCTATTGCCGTGGACATCTATCGCCTCAGCTGGAAATGCCTCGTTATGCCAAAGTACTGGCTGCGCCCTATTACGAGGCGACTACCGGCCAAACTCTTATTTCGATTGGTGAGCGGGTGCGTTCCTGTTCTGTTACCCCTCAGTCGGTCGATAGCGCGGCTTCCGAAGGTCGGAAAACGCTTCCGCTATTTGATTCCTGTGTCGAACTATGGAGGAATCCTCCCGCTCAACCAGAAGCAGCTGTTCGAATGGGCGCTCCTGGACACCTTTGACATGCTCTCACCCGCTTATGATAAACCTCAGACGGGAACTACGCTTCGGGGATGGCTTGAAGAGGCAGGCTTGCAAGATGTGCAGATCGCGGAGAATTACCTCGCAGTGGGCAAGGGCCGAAAGCCTTCCGTGGCTTGACAAACAAAGAGACGGTTGAAACCGAGGGCCATCACGCAGTCTACGAATAATAGAAGAATTTGAGGCGCAATTAGAAATGTGCGGAATCTGCGGAACAGCAGGATTTGCCGATCAGCGTGCGCTGGAGCGCATGGTAGGTCTCATGACGCATCGAGGACCGGATGACCATGGGACTTTCGTTGCACCGGGCCGGAGGTTTGGCCTTGGCAATTGCCGACTGAGCATCATCGACCTTTCTGCTGCTGGCCACATGCCGATGAGCAATGAGGACGGCAGCGTGTGGATCAGCTACAACGGGGAGATTTATAACTTTTCGTCGCTGCGAGCCGAGCTCGAAGCGAAAGGTCATTGTTTCCGCTCTCATACAGATTCCGAAGTTCTCGTTCACGGATACGAGGAGTGGGGACTCAACCTGCTAAGCCGGCTGAACGGAATGTTTGCGCTAGCGGTACTGGACATGCGGGCACAGCCCGGCAAGCTGTTTCTCGCTCGCGACCGGTTCGGCATCAAACCGCTTTACTACACGCAATTGAACGATGGCCTGATCTTCGCTTCCGAGATCAAAGCGATTCTGTCGGTGGTAGGGGTGCCGCGGGAGGTGGACCTCGGTTCCCTCCACCGGTATTTGGCATTTCTCTGGGTTCCCGGCCCCGAGACAATGTTCAAGAATATTTATAAGCTTCCGCCAGGACATTATCTGCAGTGGCGTGATGGTCAGCAATCCATTCACTCGTATTGGGATATTCGATTCGAATCCGCCCCCGCGAGAAAGGAAGGGGCTCTAGCAGAGGAGCTCTCCGAAATTCTCGAGCGGGCCGTCAAGAGACATCTAATTAGTGATGTTCCCCTGGGCGTTTTTCTGAGCGGAGGGCTGGATTCGAGCGCGATTGTCGCGCTGGCATCACGCATGAGCTCGGAAGCGCTGAAGACCTACACCATTTCCTACCGACCCGAGGACAGCATCCTCGAACAATCGGATGACGATGCTAGTTCGGCGCGTCTTGTGGCCCAGGTTTTTCAAACAAATCACCACGAAATAGTCGTCAAACCGGACGTAGCCGATTTGTTGCCCAAGGTGATTTGGCATCTTGACGAACCGGTGGCAGACCCCGCAGCCATAAGCACCTATCTGATCAGTCGCGCCGCACATCCCGAACTGAAAGTCCTGTTGAGCGGGCAGGGAGGGGATGAAGTATTCGCGGGCTACCGAGTATATCGCGCAGACCGTCTGGCAAGGATGTTAAGAGCTATTCCTTATCCATTGCGAAACGGGCCAGCCTCTTCCATTCTGAGTCTTTTGCCGCGGCTGAAGGAGCTGGTTCCGGGGGTCCGCCCCGGCTTGATTCTCGCTGCTCACCGCTACTTGACCAAGCTTCTGCAAAGCGTTGATCTCGAGCCAGAACAACGATATGTCTTTTCGCGGTCGTACTACACTGATGCGCAAGAAATGGGACTGTACACGCCCGAACTTCGAGGAGCTCTGACTGGAAGCGTAGCGGGAGATCGGCATCTGGCTTATTTCGAGGAGGCAGGTAACGTAGAGTTTCTCAACAAAATGCTGTATGTGGACCTAAAGACATTTCTTCCGGAACTGAACTTGACCTACTCGGACAAGCTAAGCTCGGCCGCCTCGGTGGAGGTGCGTGTTCCGTTTCTTGATAACGAAGTGTTTGACTTCATGTCTAGCGTGCCTGCCTGTTTGAAACTGAATGGATTGAAGACCAAACATCTCATGCGCCTTGCACTGAAAGACAAACTTCCAAAAAAAATTCTCCACCGCCGCAAAGCTGGTTTTGGGGCCCCTATCCGTATGTGGCTGCGCCGCGATTTGCGGGAGATGGTAGACGAAGTTCTCTCGGTCAAGTCACTCGAGCTGCGCGGATATTTCGATCCATGCGCCGTTCGCAGGTTGATCGACGACGACCGCGAGGGCCGTGCTGACAACACCTACCGCATCTGGGCTCTCATGACCCTGGAGTTGTGGCACCGGACGTTCATCGATAGATTCCTGCCAGACTAGATTCAAGCACCGTCACGAACTGGAAGCGCAACGATGAAGCAAGTGACCCAGACATTGCGAAACGGTGAAGTCCAGGTTGCCGAGGTACCCGTTCCTTCCCTCCGGGCTGGAGGCGTTCTGGTCCGCAACTCCTTTTCTGTCATCAGTTCTGGAACGGAGCGGGCAAAAGTGGAGTTGGCTCGACAATCCCTATTGAACAAGGCAAAGTCGCGCCCTGAGCAAGTTATGCAAGTACTCGCGGTGGCGCGCGAGCAATCACCATGGATGGCATATAGACGGGTGACCAATCGACTGTCATCGTTAGAGCCACTCGGTTACAGCTGTGCCGGAAAAATAATCGCCGTGGCCTCCGATGTTGAAGAATTCCGAGTCGGAGACTGGGTCGCTTGTGCCGGTGGGGAGTATGCGAATCACGCAGAGATTGTCTTCGTGCCCAAAAACCTTTGCGCGAAGGCGCCCCAGAATGAAAATGCAGCAAGCTGTGCTGTTGGACCGGAAGCAGCCGCTTTCGCGACACTAGGTGCCATAGCGCTTCAGGGTGTGCGTCAGGCAGATCCCAAACTTGGAGAAGCAGTCGTTGTCATGGGCTTGGGCTTGATTGGTTTGCTGACGGTCCAGCTGCTGAAAGCGTCTGGTTGCTCTGTGCTGGGACTTGAGCCGAACCCTGAACGCTGCCGGATCGCAATATCACTTGGTTGCCGCGCCGCGGCGCTAGATCAGGTGCAACTGATCAATGAATTGACCCTTTTGAACCAAGGAGCGGGTGCTGACGCAGTTATCCTCACGGCAGCTAGTCGCGAAAGTAGCTTGATGCCACTTGCAGGAGAAATCTGCCGGGATAGAGGCCGTGTGGTTGTTGTCGGTGATGTCCCAATCGAAGTTCCTCGTAGCCCGTATTACGAGAAGGAGCTAGAAGTTCGTATGTCCCGCTCCTATGGACCGGGGCGCTACGACCCCAATTACGAAGATAAGGGTCATGACTATCCGCTCGGTTATGTTCGCTGGACTGAGAAACGAAACATGGAGGCATTCCTAAATCTGGTGGCGGATGGAAGGGTACAGTTGAGTTCGCTTATCACTCACCGCTTTCCCATTGAGAAGGCCGCAGACGCCTACGAGATGATCCTTGAAGGCCGAGAACGATTCTTGGGCGTTCTATTGGAGTATCCGTCCGCTGGGACAGATGAAATGAGTCAACTTCAGTCCGTCGTCTTGGGGACAACAACCTATCGGAGATCGGCAGCGAGAACCCCAGCCGAAAGCATAGGAATCGGCCTTTTGGGGGCAGGAAATTTCGCCCAAAACGTCCTGGTCCCGGCCATCAAAGAGAACCTCGGCGTGCACCTCCGCGGCGTGGTCAGCCGATCTGGGCTTCGTGCTCGCCATCTGGCGAATCGATTCGGATTCGAATACTGCTCGACAAACGTTGAAGAAGTACTTGCCGATCCACACGTAAACGCAGTTGTTATCGCCACTCGCCACGATACTCACGCAAAACTCGCGTTACAGGCGCTACAGGCTGGCAAAGCTGTATTTGTTGAGAAACCGCTGGCAATCAATCGAAGTCAACTGCAAGAAATCGCTGGATTTTGGCGGGGGTCGACCACTTCTGGAGGCAGGATTCCTTTTCTAATGGTCGGTTACAACCGGCGCTTTGCGGAGGCGACACGTCTCGCTCGCGAGTTCTTGTCAGATGTGGCCGAGCCTCTCGTAATGAGTTGCCGCGTGAATGCCGGTTATCTGCCCCCTGGCCACTGGCTGCACGACCCTGAATCTGGGGGGGGCCGCATCATCGGTGAAGGCTGCCACTTTGTGGACCTGCTCTCGTTTCTTGCTGGCTCATCCCCGCGGGAGGTATATGCCCAGGCTCTGCCTGTTAGAGGATGCCATCGAGAAGACAACCTCGTCGCCCAGTTGCGTTTCGCTAATCATTCTTTGGCGACACTTTCTTATCTCGCGAATGGAGACAAACGCGTCAGTAAGGAGCACCTCGAGATCTTCGGCGGAGGAGCAACGGTCATAGTAGACGATTTTCGGAGCCTCATCCGGTGCCGTCAAGGTCGCAGGCAGCGCCATGGATGGTGGTGGAAGCAGGACAAGGGTCATCGTTCGGAAATTGGAGTTTTCTTGGACGCTGTGCGAAATGGCAAACCCTCTCCGATCCCTTTTGAGGAACTCCTGTGGAGTACGGCCGCTACACTCTGCATAGTGGACTCCCTCCGTTCGAAAGCGGCCATCCGGATCGACGACGCGTATTGGCGTAATGACGAACAATGAGTCGCTCGACTGCGACCGCGACTTCGGAGGTCGCCCTTGCTTCGCAGATGCTCGACGACTGGATTGAAAAAGAAGGGTTTCTGGGCTGGGATCCACATGACGCGTTGAACAGCCCCGTGCTGCGCGGAATTGCCAGGCAAAATCGTTTTTTGGGTATAGCTCTTTTGCAGTTTTTGCGACGCAGTCCAATCAACCTGCGTCGACTGCTGAAGGTTCGGAAGGGGTACAACCCCAAGGCAATGGGCCTATTCTTGAAAAATTATGCTGACAAGTTTTTCTCTACGCATAATGTAATCCATTTAAGAAGAGTGCAGTTTTTTTCGGAGTGGCTCTTGGAGCACTCCACGCCGGGATTTGCTGGACCATGTTGGGGATATAATTTTGATTGGCCTAATCGAGGGTTCTTCGCGCCCGCGGGCACTCCTACTGTTGTAAATACAGCCTTCATTGCGCTCTCGTTTCTCGATGCTGAAGCTGCCTTGAACTGCTCCTCGAACCTTTCTGGGTCCGGAACAGCAGGGAGTGCTCAAGCCGAGAGGGAACAAACGCCGGAGTCCAGCGTGGACGCTCTCTCTGTCGCTCGCGGTGCTTGTGAATTCATCTTGCGAGACCTAAATGTATTACGTGCCGGCGCCAGCCAAATCTGTTTCTCTTATACCCCGCTTGATCGTCGTTTCGTACATAATGCGAATCTTCTGGGAGCTTGGCTGCTTGCCGCCGTCTATGCACGTACTGGAGAGAAAGTTCTAGCAGAGAGAGCTACGGAGGCTGCGCGTTTTTCCGTGCGCTGCCAAAGATTGGACGGTTCTTGGCCTTACGGCACTGCCACTCGTGATCGATGGGTGGACAACTTTCATACAGGCTATGTTCTCATGTCCCTCAGGCACATTGGACGATGTCTTAAGACCGATGAATTCGAAGGCGCGACTTCTAAAGGGTACGAGTTTTGGAAGGAGCGCATGTTCTTGGCAAATTCAATTCCGAAATATTATCCTGAGAAGGTCTATCCTATTGATGTCCATTGCGTGGCTCAAGCTATCCTCACCTTTCTGGAATTCGCTGACTGCGACCCGGAGGCTACCAGGCGCGCTTGGCGACTTGCATTGTGGGCCGTAAAGCATATGCAGGATCCGAGTGGTTTTTTTTACTACCAGGTTTGCCGGAACTATAAAAATCGAACACCTTACATGCGGTGGTCACAAGCTTGGGTACAGAGAGCACTTACGGCCCTTAACACACACAGGTCACTGGGCCTGGTAGCGTCAGAGACATAATCTCATGCGGATTTGGATTGACTTAGCGAATTCGCCGCAGGTGCTTTTCTTCCGACCCATCCTAGAAATCTTTGTCGAACGAGGCCATGAACTACTAATAACGAGCCGGGACTTTGCACAGACGGTTCCTCTTGTTGAACGCCTAGGGATTAAGGCCGCGTGTATGGGACGGCATGGCGGCCGAAGCATCCTCCGAAACGCCTGGGCTAATGTCGAACGTGTCGGCCAACTATTCCGCTGGGCTCGAAAGCAGGGCACGATTCATCTTGCAGTTAGTCACAATTCCTACAGCCAGGCTCTTGCAGCTCGCTTGCTTCATATACCCTTTGTCACGCTAATGGATTACGAAAACCAGCCCCTTAATCACATATGTTTCCGACTAGCTAGCCGAGTGGTGGTTCCCGAGTGTTTCCCCAGTGAAGCTCTTGCTCGCTGTGGCGCTTCAAGAAAGGTCTCGAAGTACCCCGGGTTCAAAGAACAGGTATATTTGGCCGACTCTTCATCTGCTGACGACTTTGTGAATGAGTTCCATATTCCGTGCGGCGCGGTCATGATCGCTATGCGGCCTCCCGCACCTTGGGCTCTCTACCACCGGTTTGAGAACCCCCTCTTCGATGAGATACTCCACCGTCTGGCGCAACGGGACGGCACCTTTATCGTTTTCTTACCAAGAGTTCCCGAGCAAGCCGATTCAGCGCGGCGGCTCGGCTATCCAAACGTCTGGGTGCCGCCGAGAGTGTTGGACGGTCCAACATTGGTTCGAACGGTTGACATGGTAATCAGTGGCGGTGGAACCATGAATCGGGAAGCGGCCATTCTCGGCACTCCAGCCTATACGGCTTTTAGCGGCAAACCAGGCGCAGTCGATGGGGAACTAATACGGCTTGGCCGAATGGTGCCAATTGGTCGGCGAGAGGATATCGAAAAGATTCGCGTGGAAAAAAAGCACCGCCCGACTCCATTGCTCGATGGGTCGCTTGACCAGAGGCTAGCGGATTCTATTTTGGGTTTATGACTTTAAATCGAGAATCAAGAGTTAGTACACACGGTTTTTTTTCTCACGCCAGTGCCTTGGTCGAATCGGCCCACATTGGCGAAGGAACGAAGATATGGGCCTATTCCCATGTCATGAAAGGGGCGATGATAGGAACGGACTGCAATATTGGGGACCATTGTTACATCGAAGACGGCGCCCGCATCGGAAACGAGGTCGTCGTCAAGAATGGGGTTTCCATATGGCAGGGCGTCACTCTGGAGGACCGCGTTTTCGTAGGCCCGAACGTGGCATTCACCAATGATCTGATGCCACGCGCGAAAGTGTTCCATTCGGAGTACGTCAAAACAGTCATTCGTGAGGGTGCGAGTCTCGGAGCCAACGTAACCCTCGTTTGTCCTGTGGAGGTTGGTCGCCACGCCATGGTCGGCGCCGGCGCCGTGGTGACGCATGACGTACCGGACTTTGGCTTAGCCTACGGCAACCCGGCACGTTTGGTGGCTTTTGTTTGTCGGTGCGGAAGCCGTTTGCCCATTGAACTAGCTGAAGATGGAGCCCCGCAGTGTTCTTGTGGCAAGCGCTACCAGAAATGTGGCTCGCAAATTCGAGAAATAAACTCCGCGAAAGCCTCAGAGGGATAAATCTGATGACGCAAGTCGTAGAAAGACAAAATCCAGTGGTTCCGTTTGTCGATTTACGAGCGCAGCATGGAGAGTTGCGCGAACAAATCGAGACGACAATTCTGGACATCATAAATCGTTCAGCGTTTATAGGCGGCCCCTACGTAGAGTCCTTTGAAAAGGATTTCGCCGCTTACTGCGGGACTGATCATTGCGTGACGTGCGGCAGCGGGACCGACGCTCTCAAACTTGCGTTGATGGCGGCCGGGGTCAAACCCGGCGACGAGGTCATCACCGTCCCACACACGTTCATCGCTTCCGTAGAGGCCATCACTTTGGCTGGAGCTTTCCCGATTTTCGTCGACATCGACGCGCAATACTACACATTGTCGCCGGGACTGCTACTTCAATTCCTAGAGGAGCGCTGCACACTCGGACAAGGGCCGCATCCGATCAACAAGAAAACGGGTCGGCCGGTGGTTGCTGTAATGCCAGTTCATTTGTATGGGCTGCCAGCGGATTTGGACAGCATCCTCTCAGTTAGTCGCGCGTATAACTTAAAGGTGATAGAGGATGCCTGTCAGGCTCATGGAGCGACTTTGATTTCGAACGGGAGTGTGAGAAAGGCGGGAACGATTGGGGAGTCAGGGGCGTTTAGTTTCTATCCAGGCAAAAACCTTGGAGCCATGGGTGAGGGGGGGGCTGTCACTACAAACAATCCAGAGAAGGCTCGCGCTATGAGGATGTGGCGTGATCATGGACAAAGCGAACGCTACATACACCTAAGGCCCGATGGTTGGAATTCGCGTCTTGACGCCATCCAGTGTGGGATCTTGAGCGTAAAACTGAGGAAACTAGATGCTTGGAACGAACGGCGGTGTCTCGCTGCCCAATGGTATCGTGAACGGCTGAAAACTTACGAAAGAATTGTGCTCCCGATAGAACCGCCGGGCAGAAAACATGTGTACCACCTCTTTGCTGTGCGAGTCCCAGACCGCGACAAAGTGCGGCAACGCCTCGCAGACCACGGAATTTCCACAGGCCTGCACTATCCCATTCCCCTGCACCTTCAACCAGCTTATCGGTCTTGGGGATGGAAAGAGGGGGATTTTCCCGAATCTGAGCGGGCAGCGGCTGCGATTCTCTCACTGCCTATGCACCCTCACATCGAGGAGGAGGAAGTCGAGCGAATCTGCAAAGTACTCAAAAATGCCTTGGTCTGATGAGTCATCTGCCCCGGCCTTCGTCGACGGTCAATCAGCAACCCCAGAGTTATTCTGGATACGAGTGGAGCAGTTGCTGGACAAAAAATGTACGGTAAGGGTTTGTTCTCCACTGCTGCTACGGCTGATGAAAGCGCTCGCCGAGGAACATGAAGGACATCGCTGGCTTGTTGTCAAACCCCGGACAAATAGGCCCAGTGCATCCCGCTTGTTCCGACTGCGTGACGTACTGATGAGTTCGATGGGCCTCCTACTGGCTTTACCACTGCTCCTGCTCTTGGGGATTTTGATCAAGCTTACTTCGCCAGGTCCAGTCTTTTTCTCAACGATTGTTGTCGGTCAAGATAGGCGCCAGTTTCGATGGTACAAGCTTCGCTCCATGAGAGTGGTCCCAGAGGACGAAGATTCCTCGCAGAGGCGAATGCGGTTCGAGGCGTTTGCAAGGGGGGATAACCAAAGGCTTATGCCGGAAACGGCTCACCGGACTAAGGTAATAGACCAGAGTCGAGTCACGCCGATTGGAAAGTGGCTGCGGAGGTACAGCTTAGACGAACTGCCGCAGCTTTGGAACGTATTGCGAGGTGAGATGACGTTAGTCGGCCCTCGTCCTTGTCTACCATACGAAGCGCCTTTCTTCCGTGGCTGGCGCGACCGCAGATTCAATGTTCCCGCAGGAATGACTGGAGTCTGGCAGGTATTTGGGCGAGGGGAAGCGAGTTTCGATGAATCGACTGCGATGGATGTCTATTATGTGTTTCGGAAATCCCTCTTCTTCGATCTTTACCTAATCTTTCGAACGATCGGTAAGGTTTTCACAGGAAAGGGGGCGATGTGACAGAAGGCAGCACACGGGTAGCGGTAGTCGGAATTGGATACTGGGGTCCCAATATTCTTCGCAGCCTACTCAGTTCGAGCCGGTGCTGTGTCGCCTGGGCTTGCGACCAAAAGCCGGGCCGATTGAAATTCATTAAGGAGAATTTTCCCACGGTTCCCATCACCGATGACTACAGGGAAGTCATTGAAGACCCCTCCGTCAAAGCGATATTCCTCGCCACGCCGGTCTCGACCCATTACGACCTGGCGCGGGCTGCGCTGGAAGCGGACAAGCATGTTTTCATCGAGAAACCACTCACTGTGAATACTACCCTCGGCCGGAATCTCGTGGGGCTTGCGCACGACAAGGGAAAAATTCTTTTTTCGGGGCACGTGTTTGTCTACCACCCGGCCGTAACAGCGATGAAAAGAATAATCAAAGAAGGAAAACTAGGACGCTTCTGCTACGTGGAGTCGAGCCGCGTCAACTCGGGTCCGCCCGCGACTGAGGTGGATGTGCTTTGGGACCTTGCCGCACATGACGTATCGATCGTTCTCCACCTATTAGAAATGAGTCCCGTGGAAGTGAGCGCTCATGCTGCGCGATACTTGCATTCGAGACTCTGGGACGTCGCATTCATTCGACTGCGCTTTACGGGAGGTATTTTCTCTGAGCACCATATAAGCTGGCTCTCCCCCCAAAAGACCCGTCGGTTTTCCGTATACGGTAGTGAGGGCTCTATGATCTTCGACGATACCGCAGAAAAGGAGAAACTGCGCGTTTTCGGTCGAGGGATTGATACGCGTATCGGGAACACTGATACCGATGCGAAGGAACTTTTTTACGCGCCCGGTCAAGTTTCCGTTCTGGAGTTGCCTGCGGAGCAGCCATTACTGCTGGAGTGCGAACACTTTCTGGATTGCATTTCCAATGGTGTCAACCCCATAACTGACGGTCGGCTCGGACTTGCGGTCACCGAGGTGCTCGAAGCCGCCAAACACTCAGCTGACATGCAGTCTAGCCCCGTGGAGATTCACGAGCTTTCTCTCGCTAGTCACAACTCGTAGTCCCTTAGTTGATTATGCTGTTGGGATACTTGATCTCGCTAATGCATTGGAAAGGTGAATGAATGATGCGTGTTTTGGTCACAGGTGGTGCTGGATTCATAGGTTCTCATCTGGTGGATCGATTCGTGAAGGAAGGTTTTCAAGTTCGCGTTCTGGACAGCCTTGATCCGAAAGTTCATCCCAGGGGCAGTGCAACTTATCTCCCTGACGGCGTCGAGTTCGTTCAAGGGGACATAACCGATCGCAACATCCTACTTTCGGCATTACAGGGCGTTGATGTCGTGTCCCATCAAGCCGCGTATCAGGACTATATGCCGGAGTTTTCTCGATTCATGCATGTGAATGCCGTGGGTACTTCGTTGTTGTATGAATTGATTGTGCAGAAAAAATTGAAGGTTAAGAAAGTCGTCTTGGCTTCATCGCAGGCGGTTTATGGGGAAGGCCAATATGTTTGCTCTGCCCACGGTTTTTTCGTGCCTGTGCCGCGCAGCCAGCAGCAACTCTCTCGCGCACAGTGGGAAGTAAGATGTCCTGAGTGTGAACAGCAAGCTGAGCCCCGTTTGCTGCAGGAGGGCCACACAAACCCCTACAACCAATACGCCGTGTCTAAGCTCGCTGAAGAGAAAATTGCTCTTGGGTTAGGCTGGCTCCATGGAATACCAACGGTTGCGCTCCGCTATTCGATTACACAGGGACCAAGGCAGTCTCTTTTCAATCAATATTCGGGGATCTGCCGCATCTTCGTTGGCAGGGCGCTGAAGAAGGAGCCGCTGATCATCTACGAAGATGGACTACAGAGCCGCGACTTCGTTCATATCGATGACGTTGTGAGCGCCAATATGCGTGTCTTGCAGGAGGATGCGGATTTCCAGGCATTTAATGTCGGGAGCGGTAAGCCGACCACGGTTCTGGAATATGCAGACTTACTACGTGCAAAGCTTTCGTTGAACATTGGCCTCACAGTCTCAGGAGAGTATAGGCGCGGCGATAATCGACATAGTGTTTCGAGTATCGAGAAGCTTCGCTTGCTTGGTTGGAGTCCGAAGCGGGATCTCTCAGCCATTTTGGACGATTTCCTTGCTTGGGTTGACAGCGCTGGTGGAATCCCGGAGCAGGTGCCCGATGCCTACGGCGATATGAGGAGAGCCGGTGTTCTTCTGAGGGCAGCCGTGGCCTGCTAGGTGCTGCACTAAAGTTACACATTTGAATCTAGGCGCAAGTCCGAGCCACACAAACTTATCGCTCCCGCGACACATCGGAAGTAGTTCAAAAAGACTACCGGATAAGCATCTGGATCTAAGCAGCAGAGATCTCTAGGCGCCTATTTCGCAGCTTGGGATCAGCCTGACTGCCTGGATGGGTGTCTCTCTCTAGTCATATAAACAGTTTGAGAAAGCGTTTTTAATTCTGACTTTACAGATCGGAGCTGCGTGTGAATAACGGCAATGAAATCCTTGATGTACGGCAATATTTCGATGAGCTGCGACGGGTTGCCGCCATTCTCCCCCATGATTCGATCAACCAGATCGCCGAAGAACTTCTCAAAGCGAATCAGTCAGGCAGAATGATCTTTTTGTTCGGGAATGGAGGGAGTGCTTCTCTGGCGTCGCATTTTGCTTGCGATCTTGGAAAAGGCACAGCTTATTGCAACGGAGGCAAGAGATTTAGGGTACTGGCACTAACTGATAATATTCCTACCATGACAGCGTGGGCAAATGATGCGAACTACGAGGATATATTTGCTGAACAACTCAGAAACTTCGTTCAGCCGCATGATATCGTTTTTGCGATTAGCTGCAGCGGAAATTCCAGGAATGTGCTGAATGCGCTGCAAGTGGGTCGCAGCCTCGGCGCACTGACAATAGGCATCTCCGGCTTCGGGGGAGGAGAAATGAAATCTTTGTGTGATATTTGTATCGTCGTCCCTTCCGACAACATGCAAATAATCGAGGATCTGCACCTTTCAATGGCGCACTCGATATTCCGGATCGTGGCTAGTCGGGTGGCCGGTCGTGCCATGACGGCGTCGTCCGCTGGATAGGGGAAAGGCCAGAAGTGTCGGTTCCGGTCAGCGTCCTGAAGTTGAACGCGTGAGAATTGGAAGCAGATCTAAAAGAGGTCACGTCGTCGCGCGAACCGAACCCGCTCCTTCGAGATCAATCTTGGCCACGGAGGGACAATTTAGGTTCTCTCTGCTCAGGCGACGCATGATAAGAAACAGCTGTTTACCGGCCCCTTCCGACAATCATCACTGATATTACTGAAACTTCAGCTAGCTCTTCGGCTTAAATGAAAATCCGAGATCTTCGCTATTCGATTTTGACGGCGGACTTGCTCTGGTTGCTCGGGTCCTTGTACTTCGCCATCCAACTGCGGTACGTGCCTGCTAGCCGGGCTGTCGGCGGCACAGAGCACTTTCTGCAATACTCTCTGATGATTTTAACGGCGGCGTTCGTATGGTCGTTTCTTTACTTCCAAATGCATCTGGATGGCTTTCGAGGTGGCTGGCATCTTCCGACAATTATCTCCCGGGTGATCGTGGCGGTCACGATCTTAATGGTTTTCGTGCTCGCTTCCGCTTTCCTCGCTAAGCACTATTATTCACGGCTGGTTCTACTCTACTTCGCGTGCCTTTTCCCTGTAGGACTTTTGGGCATTCGTTTTGCCTTGCGTTCCCTGCTTGCCTCCCGATTCTATAGGGCGGCGGCTCATCGGTGTGTCATCTTGGGACAGGGCCCTGTAGCTATGGAGCTCGCCCGGAAAATCGCTGCGCATCCGGAAATGCCGTTCCAAGTGATTGGACTTCTGTACCCAGGCGAAATGGACGGATCGAACGGAGTTCTCAATGGGCTCGCTAAGCCTCTCGCCTCCGTTAACACTCTTCAGGTTCTGGACCTCCTGGCGCGCCAGGAGGTCCATAGATTGATCATCGCCATGCCGCAGACCAGCGGCTCGGAAGTTCGAAAACTCATCGATGGATGCCGAAAAGTACAGATACAGATTTTCGTGGTTCCTCAGTGGTATGACCTATACGTGTCAAAAGCCGAATTGGTCGAAATTGATGGCTTGCCTCTGCTTTCGCTCAGGGAGCGTAGTTCTTCAGCCGTAGACTTCGGTCTGAAGAGGGGAATTGATCTCCTAATGAGCCTGGGCATTCTTACACTTCTTTCCCCTTTGCTCGCTTTCGCTGCATTTATTGTTCTTAGGAAAAAGGGCCGGGCGTTCAGAACTGAACTACGTTGTGGGAAGGATGGGATTCCCTTTGGGATGTGGCGGCTGAACATAGAACGCCATGCAATCAATCCACAGGCTTACGAAAGGCTTCTTGTGCGGTGGAGTTTGACGGAGTTGCCACAGCTGTGGAATGTATTGCGGGGTGATATGTCTCTTGTCGGTCCTCGCCCCGAGTCTGCTGAGAGAGTCAAATACTACTCAGACTGGCAGAGACAACGTCTGAGAGTTCGCCCTGGTGTTACAGGTCTCGCCCAGGTTAATGGGCTTCGAGAACAACATTCATCTGAGGAAAAGGCCCGCTTCGATCTGCAATACATATTCCACTGGTCGCCACTCTGGGATCTCACCCTGATCTTGGAGACGGTTTGGACATTGTTATTTCGGGGTTTGCAACAACAACGGGTCGATTCCACGATAGCAGACAAGCCTCGGGAGCAAAGTGAATTTGTGACGCGGGAGGTTCAAAATGTTAATCGTACGTAGCCCTGTGCGGATCAGCTTCGGGGGAGGGGGGTCGGACCTTCCGTCGTATTACGAGAGGTTCGGAGGCGCGGTCCTCAGCGCGGCCATTAACAAGCATTTTTATACCGTGTTGGAGAAGAGATCGGACGGGAAGATTCAAATCATCTCTGCAGACCTCCGGGTTGTTGAAACTTGGCAGGATATTGCGCAAATGGACGTTCGAGGCAATGCACTGGAAATTCCCCTGGCAGTCCTCAAAGAGTTTGGGCAAGATGTCTCGGCCAACCTCTTTCTTGCATCGGAGATTCCGCCGGGAACGGGCCTTGGATCTTCGGCCAGTGTCTGCGTCAATTTGCTAAAAACGTTGGCGAGTTACTGTCGAGTTGCTCAATCGAAGTACGAACTCGCGGAGCGGGCTTTCCATGTTGCGCGTCACATTTTGGGACGGCCTGTTGGCAAACAGGACGAGTACGCATCGGCATTTGGAGGGCTGAATTTTATCTCCTTCCACCCGGATGGCACAACTCTGGTCGAACCACTGTGCTTGGAGTCCGACCTAGTTCGTGAACTTCAATCAAGTCTTCTCCTCTTTTTCACAGGTGCGTCCCATAACTCTTGGACGATTTTGGAAGAACAAGAGGAATCTACGCGAAGGGACAAAAGTGTCACAATTGAGTATCTACATGAAATCCGGAGTTTAGCAGAGTCCATGAAGAGTGCGCTGATCAAGGGTGAACTTCGAGACTTCGGACTATTGCTCCACGAAGGTTGGGAGATCAAGAAGCGGCTTTCCTCCAAGATTTCCAGTGTTCGTATCAACGAAATGTACGAGACTGCGGTACAAAACGGCGCTTTAGGAGGCAAGATTACAGGGGCAGGAGGCGGTGGTTTCCTCTTGCTCTTCTGTCAGCAGGGGCACCAGCAGAAAGTACGCGATGCCTTGGTTGCGCAAGGTGCACGAGAGATGGGATTTGAATTTGACCTTCAGGGCGCCCAGGTTGTGGCCAATGATCCCTTCATCGATGGCGATGAAAATGGCGGAATGCGCTGGACTTTTGCTCCAATCTCGACCAAGACATTGGCGCAACAACCTCTGGCAGCGAAAAACTTTTCTCAAATCTCATAGACTCACTTCTCAAAGGACTGCTGCCCTTAATGAAAGCCTTTCTGCTTGCAGGTGGACACGGGACTCGCCTAAAGCCATTAACCGACAACATCCCCAAGTGTCTTCTTCCCGTGTGCGGCACACCCATGTTGCAGATTTGGTTTGATCTGTGTCGTCGGCACGGCGTCGACGAAATCCTGATCAATCTTCACAGCAACGCCGAGGCTGTCCGCCAGTTTGTTGAGGAGAGCAAGGAAGGCCTAACAGTGCACCTCTTCGAAGAAGAGAGATTGCTCGGGAGTGCAGGGACTCTACTTGCCAACCGACACTGGATAAGAGACGAGGCATCCTTTTGGGTGTTTTATGCAGACGTTCTCACTACAGCTGACATGAATCTCATGATGGATTTTCATCGCCGCCTCGGCCAGATTGCCACAATAGGAGTGTATGAGGTGCCTGACCCGACCAGATGCGGAATCGTTCAAATCGATCAAGAGGGAATTGTGCGAAGTTTTGTTGAAAAGCCAACGGTGGCTTTCAGCCATCTAGCCTTCTCCGGAATAATGCTAGCGACCCCGCTCTTATTGGATGCCATTCCTGACCGGTCGCCGGTCGATCTGGGGTTCCACGTGCTGCCTCAGCTCGTTGGGCGAATAGCGGCCTATCGGATTTCGGACTTTCTCATTGATATCGGTACAGTCGAGACTTATCGAATAGCACAATTAACGTGGCCGGGCTTATCTTGCACAAAAAGGACGATGGCGCATGATTAGAGGTGTGATCTTTGACTTCGACGGAGTAATTGTAGACAGCCATCGTGTGCACAAACGTGCATGGAGGAAGTTCCTTGAGTCGGTGGGGAAAACGGTGTCCGAGGAAGAGTTGCTATTCGTCCTAGACGGGAGAAAGCGCGAAGATATTCTGCGACACTTTCTGGGCGACCTTGATCCAGAGCAGATGATGAGTTACGGACATCGTAAGGAGCAGTTTTTTCGAGACGAAGCTAGAGACGTGCAACCATTAGACGGTTTGCTCGGCCTCTTGGACGACCTTCTGGAGGCGGGGGTGGCCGTAGGCGTTGCCAGCTCGGGAAGCAGAGGCCGTGTTAACTTTCTTCTTGATCGGCTTGACTTGAAGAAGCACTTTCAAGTCGTCATCACAGGAGATGAAGTAGAAAATGGTAAGCCTGATCCATCCGTTTTCCTTAAGGCCGCTCAGGCTTTACGAAAGGATCCAGGCGAATTATTGGCATTCGAGGATGCGGCCTCAGGCGTACAGTCAGCCAAGGCAGCCGGCATGAAGTGCATCGGAATTGCTCAGCCCGACCGCGCGTCCGTGCTGCTTGATTCAGGCGCGGACCATGTTCTGCCTGATTTCTGCTCGCTGTCGTATTCGAAACTCCAGGAATTGTTTGTTTGACGCCATAGTTTTCTTAAACAGTGCGGTGCATCCGATGAGAGTCTAACCCTTCCCTCGCTCCTCCGGCCTACCAAGACAGCCTTCAAGAACTCCCCCACCTGTGTCCGTAGTCAGTTAACGCTGCTTCACACTTCTCACTTCTCGATGTATTTCCCATACGCCCTTGTGACACCGTTTGATGTGTCGGTAAGATTGCTTGCTGATTGCTTGCCCCTTGCCCCTCCCATTGTCTTAAGTAACATCCACTCGGCTTCTCCCTCAAAGCCCAGCACGCACCAGAACTTCCACTATCCGTTCGGCAGCCTGCCCATCCCAGAGTGGGGGCATTCCGCCCCTCTTGCCGTTACCTCGAAGGATTTGTTCTGCAGCTGTCACAATTTTGAAGGGGTTTGTTCCTACGACTACATTTGTGCCCTGGGTGACAGTGACCGGACGCTCGGTGTTCTCACGTAGGGTCAGGCAAGGCACGCCGAGAGCCGTCGTTTCTTCCTGGATGCCCCCGGAGTCAGTCAAAGCTAGGGTAGCCTTGCTGAGCAGGCAGAGAAAATCGAGATATCCCAGTGGCTGAATGAGGCGGAGTTGTGGGTGGTGTTTGATGCCATTCTGGCTGAGCCGCTGCCGAGTGCGCGGATGCACGGGAAACACTATGGGCACCTGCTGGGCAATCGCATCGATAGAACCAAGGAGTTCAGCGAGTTTTTCCGTAGAATCGACGTTCGAAGGACGGTGAAGTGTCAGAACCCCGAAAGATTGCCAACTTTTACCGTTGCGGAGTCCAAGCTCATCGCCGATGGGAGATTGCTGGGCGAAAGGAAGGAAGTGAAGGAGCGAGTCAATCATGACGTTGCCCACGAGATGACGAATGAGGGGAGCGATTTTGGGAAGATTTGGACGCGCCCCCACAATATTTATGATCTTAGAGCGAAAAGTCATCGGTTGTGCTTTTCAGTAACTCCAGGAGTATAACATCCGGCCTCTGCGAGTACGTGGCGGACGGTCACTGATCCGCGTCCCAAAAGAGCTCTCCCGATAAGCGTCAACTGCACCGGGCTCAACTGCAGAGAGATTTGAAATGCCCACGGGAAATTTAAGGCTCGAATACAGGTTTCGAAGTGGCGTATAGGTTCGAAGTCGAGGACATTCCGAGAACAGATTCGAATTGAATAGCAATCCGAGGACCTCTTTCAGGCGCGAAGACTTTCAAAATAGCCTTAGGAAATTAAGGTTCGTTTACCGGTTCGAAGTCGGGTGCAAGCCTCGAAGTCGAGAACAATTCGAGAACAGAACGAACTCGAGAACAGTTCGAGAACAGAACCCCCAAAATACCCCCCAAATCATGTTCTGGGTTCAAATGTCACAAATCTCACCGGCCCACGGTTTGTCCGATGATTCCACCGGTAAAACGTCCTTCAAACGCAAGACCTCATGATTTTCTTCTCGTAAGGCTTGGACGGTGGAGTTCGAGACACAGTGGTCAGCCAAGAACCGCAAGGCCATCAGACGACGGCCTCAAATTCGGCCAGTTTGCGGACCATAGTCCAAACAAGCAGCGATTTGGTCGCGCGTGAGATCGGGAAATTCCGCGATACTGTTTTCAGCAGTTTTGCCAGCGGCCAGGTACCCGAGGCACAAGGCCCACAGGAATACGTGTTCCCTTTAGGCGTGGTTTACCACGCAGAATCTCCGGGTCGCTTGCAATGTGGTTTTTCCAGCCGACTGGCATGGCCTGGTGCTAACGCGTTCCTACAGCAAGGGCAAAGCAGGGAAGAGTGACAAAGACCAACAAGAGCTACGACCGAACCTGCAGATCGCAGATGAGAGTGCGCATGAGCTCGAACACGGGTAGGCTTCACCGAAGTAGGCCGCCCGTTGATCCACAGCTTTACAAGACCGTTGGTCCGTAATGAGGTCACCACATGGCGAACGTCCCGGGATGTGAAGGAAGAACTCGGGAGAAAACGACCTTCGCCACCTGCGAGCCCAGAAACGTTCAGGATATAATGTAGCGCTGAGCAATGAACACCGAAACTTCACCACCAACCTCCTCTGGCTTGGAATGGGCACATCCGCTCGTCCGCGACTGGTTTGTCAGCCGCTTTGGCACACCCACGGAGCCGCAACAAGAAGGCTGGCCGTCGATTCTCGCCGGACAAACCACGCTGATTTCCGCTCCAACAGGTTCGGGGAAAACGCTGGCGGCTTTTCTGATTTGCATTGACCGCTTAGTGCGCAAGGCGCTCAGCGGGGAATTGACCGATCGCACCGAAGTTCTTTACGTGTCGCCGCTCAAGGCCCTAAGCAACGACATTCAGAAGAACCTGGAGATTCCTCTCGGTGAAATTCTGCAGCTCGCGGGACAACGCGGAATTCTCATGCCAGAAATTCGTACCGCGGTGCGCACGGGGGACACGCTCCCCTACGAGCGGCGCGCCATGCTGGCGCGTCCGCCGCACATTTTGGTCACCACTCCGGAATCCCTTTACATCCTGCTGACTGCCGCGAAGAGCCGAGAGGTCCTGAGATCAGTCGAATTCGTCATCGTGGACGAAATTCACGCCGTAGCCGACGACAAACGCGGCGTCCACCTGGCGCTATCGCTGGAACGCCTGGACCAGCTGACCGGTAAGCGGCTTACGCGCATCGGTCTTTCCGCTACCCAGAAGCCGATCGAGCTGGTGGCCCATTTTCTGACCGGCACCAACGGGCGCAATCCAGTGATCGTGCAAATAGGCCACCGCCGCGAGCTCGATCTCGCGATCGAAGTTCCCGGAAGCGAGCTTGGCCCCGTGGCGAGCAACGAAATGTGGGGCGAAATCTACGATCGCATTGCAGCCCTCGCCTCGCAACACCGCTCAACGCTTGTTTTTGTCAATACCCGGCGCCTCGCAGAACGCATGGCCCATCATCTTGCCGAACGCTTGGGAAAAGACGCCGTTGCCGCGCATCACGGGAGCTTGTCGCGCAAGCTGCGGCTTGTCTCTGAAAGAAAGCTGAAGGCCGGAGAAATCCGCGCACTTGTGGCTACGGCTTCTCTTGAATTGGGTATCGATATCGGCAGCGTTGATCTGGTTTGTCAGATGGGCTCGCCGCGGTCCATTTCGGTGGGCTTGCAGCGTATCGGCCGTGCGGGTCACTGGCGCGGAGCAGTGCCCAAAGGCCGCATCTTCGCGACCACGCGCGACGATTTGCTGGAATGCGCTGCGCTGGTGCGCGCCATTCGTCAGGGAGATCTCGACGGCATCGCCGTTCCCGAAGCGCCTCTGGACATTCTGGCGCAACAGATCGTGGCCATGTGCGCCGCCGAAGATTGGAATGAAGATGAATTGTTCCAAGCCGTGCGCCGAGCTTATCCGTATCGCAATCTTGTGCGCGCGGACTTCGA
>Ga0307477_10000403_pt1 | contig 49459 bp, 47 predicted proteins | sample atmos_gasesECM2C_FD_203316 | JGI IMG/M metagenome (GOLD analysis project Ga0307477, IMG submission 203316) | Hardwood forest soil microbial communities from Morgan-Monroe State Forest, Indiana, United States - atmos_gasesECM2C_515 | ecosystem: Environmental > Terrestrial > Soil > Temperate... | reverse complement strand
ATCCTGGTGCTTACGACGTGAGTTCGCTGTCGACGCCCTTGAATGCATTGTTTGTGGGAGGCGGGCCGACGCAAAAGGGATCGCTGCGCATTGTGAAGCATTATCGAGGCACGCAACTCATTGAAGTTGTCGATCTATATGATCTCTTGCTGCACGGGGTGAAATCGGATCTCAAGCGGCTTGAAAACGGGGATACGGTTTTGGTGCCGCCGATAGGGCCGCAGGTGACGGTCGACGGGATGGTGCGCCGGCCCGCGATCTATGAACTCAAGGACGAAAAGAATCTGGCCGCTGTATTGGAGCTGGCTGGCGGATTACTTCCGACCGCCACTCTGCGGCATATCGAAGTGCAGCGTCTTGTCGCGCACGAAAAGCAAACAATGCTGAGCTTTGATATGCCAGAAGTGGATAGCAACGCGGAGGTCACGAAGAAGCTCGAAGCGTTTGAGATTCAGGATGGCGATCGCATCCGGGTTTTTCCCATCGCGCCATATAACCAGGACGCGGTTTACCTCGAAGGGCATGTCATTAGGCCGGGCCGCTATTCCTATCGGCCGAACATGAAGGTCACTGATGTCATTGGTTCCTACAACGATTTGCTTCCGGAGCCCGCGAAGCAATACGCGGAAATTATTCGGCTAAACGCGCCGGATTTTCACCCGACGGTCGAGAGTTTCGATCTTGCCGTGGCGCTGGCGAATCCTGAGCAATCGCCGGCACTTCACGCCATGGATACGGTTCGCGTCTTCAGCAGATTCGATTTCGAGAATCCACCGACAGTCTCGGTGTGGGGCGACGTTCGCGGGCCGGGAACCTACCGCACGTCCGGACAAATCCATCTGAGCGATGCGGTGCACCTGGCCGGTGGTGTTGCTCCCGATGCAAATATTGATAACGCGCAGGTTATCCGTTATCTGCCGGACGGCAAAACAAAGATCTTCAGCGTCAGCCTGAATCTGGCGCTCGAGGGTGATCCGACAGCGAATATTTTGTTGCAGCCGCGCGATCGCTTGCTGGTTCATCGCAGTACAGACGCGATCCAGCCTGCGAGTGTTTACGTGCAAGGGGAAGTAGGGAAGCCGGGACGCTATCCGCTCACGACGAACATGACGATCTCGGACCTGATTCGCGTTGGCGGGGGACTTAAGCCGAGCGCCAACACGCAAACGGCTGATCTGACTCACTATGAATGGACGAATCCGGAAAAGCTGAGCGGCGAACATCAGCCTATCCCGATTTCGGCGGCACTGGCTGGCGATTCCTCAGCCAACTTGCCTCTCAGCAATGGGGATGTGCTAACGATTCGCCAGCTTCCTGGCTGGAATGATCTTGGCGCTTCCATCTCAGTTAAGGGCGAAGTCAAGAATCCGGGAACTTACGGGATTCGTCCGGGCGAGCGGCTCAGCTCGGTTCTGATGCGCGCGGGCGGCTTCCAGTCGGATGCGTATGCGTATGGAGCCGTGCTGCAGAGAGTTCAGGTGCGGGAACTCGAAGGCAGAGAGCAGAACCGGATGATCCTGCGCGTGAAAGACCTGCGCAGTAATTTGGAACTCTTGCCGGATACCGATGACAAAAAAAAGCAGGCCAAGGAAATGGCTTTGCAGCAGTATCAGACGACGCTGACGCAGTTGAGCAGCAATCCGCCGGTGGGGCGCGTGGCGATTCGCATTTCGTCCAACATCAATCACTGGAAGAACAGCGAGGCAGACGTGGAAGTGCGGGCCGGAGATATGCTCGTGATTCCGAAACGGCCGAGCTACGTGATGATTTCCGGGCAGGTGTTTAATCCAACGGCAGTTTCGTACCGACCGGGCAAGAGCGCGAAGTGGTATCTCAGTCAGGCGGGCGGGCCAACAACTATGGCGGATAAGAAGGCGATTTTCGTGATTCGTGCGGATGGGTCGGTGATCGGAGCGAAAGAAAGTTTGTGGTCAGGACGTTCGCTGAACGCGGTGCTGCAGCCGGGAGATACGGTCGTCGTTCCGGAAAAGGCGATTGGTGGCGGCGTGCAGTGGTCGACCGTGTTCCTGGCCGCACAAGTGGCTTCATCCATTGCCAGCACTATATTTATTGCAGCTCATTACTGATCGGAATTATTCGATGCCTCGTTGGTGGACAGATTGCAGGGTCGGGTTTAGTTTGCTTGGGACCTTGGCGTTGGGCGTCAGTTGTTACGCGACGCCGCAGGAGCCGCAGGCTGGCGTTGGGGCAGGGAAGAGCACAGATGAAAGCGGAAGCTCGGATGGCAAAGTTAGGAAACCCAATTCATCAGTGCGCCCGGCTGCGTCATGGGAAGACCGCGAGAATAGCGTGGGGCTGCATTTGCTGATGAACATCGCGAAAGACCAGAAAGCACTGTGGGAAGGTCCGAAGAGTCTGCGCTGGGTCGATGCGGACTGGCTCGTGCCGCTGGGCGGCGCGACCGCGGCGATGTTTGCCACTGACACAGAATACAGCAAGCACCTTTCGAATTCTCCAAATCGCATTAAGTACAGCAAAGACCTTTCGAATTATGGACTCGCATCGATGGTGGGCATCGGCGGCGGAATGTATGTGTGGGGGCATCTCACGCACGACGATCACAAGATTGAAACGGGCATCCTGGCGGGCGAAGCGGCGATCGACAGTCTGGTTCCCGTCTATGGGATGAAGTACGCGTTCGGACGCGAGCGCCCGCTGCAAGATAATTACCGGGGACGATTTGGCCAGGGGGGCGTTTCGTTTCCGTCAGAACATGCAGCGGCGGCATGGTCCATCGCCAGCGTGATCGCGCACGAATATCCTGGCCCGCTGACGTCGATATTTGTTTACGGTCTGGCTTCCGCGGTTAGCGCTTCGCGCATGACTGCAAAGCAGCATTTTCCCTCAGACGTGCTCATCGGCAGCGCCATCGGCTGGTTCGAAGGAATGTATGTTTACCGCAAGCACCACGACCCGAGAGTCGGCGGCGGCGAGTGGGAAACGTACGCAGAAGCCCACGATGGCAGCGAGCGCAACACCGGCAACATGGGCTCGCCCTACGTGCCGCTGGATAGTTGGATCTATCCTGCGATGGAGCGGCTTGCGGGACTCGGTTTGCTCAATGATGAATTCATGGGGATGCGGCCGTGGACGCGCCTCGAGTGCGCACGACTGGTGAATGACGCAGCAGAACTGCCAGACGTTGGGACAGGAAATGGTGAGGCATCGGGACTGATCGAGGCGCTGCAGCGTGAATTTCGGCCAGAAACCGAGGAAACTGCTGGAGATCGCGGCGGGCAATTTCGCGTAGAGTCTCTGTATTCTCGGACTGAATACATCTCCGGGATGCCCCTCACTAACGGCTATAACTTCGCACAGACGCAAATCAATGATTTTGGACGGCCGTACGGCCAAGGTTGGAACACTGTCAACGGTTTTTCGACGTACGCCACGCGGGGAGCTTGGACTGCTTATGTTCGCGGCGAAATGCAAACAGCGCCCAGCATTCCAGCGCTTCCTCTCACTGCCCGGCAGTTCGTTGCTGCATCGGATTTCATACCCACGGTGCCGCCCGACACTCCGGTGCCAGCGGTTCGACAGTTTCAGCTTTTGGATGCCTACGTGGGCCTCACGCTTTCCAATTGGGAACTCAGCTTCGGTCGACAAAGTTTCCTGTGGGGGCCTGGCGAGGGCGGCGCGCTAATGTTTAGCGACAACGTGACGCCGATCAATGTATTCCGCATCAACCGCGTCTCGCCCCTTCAGCTGCCGAGTATCTTGAAGGTCCTCGGCCCGATGCGGATGGAATTTTTTGTTGGCCAGCTGGAAGGTCACCAATTCGTTGTTACTCCTTCCGGCGTGACCGGCTCCTGGTCGCAGTCTCTAAATCCTCAGCCATGGACTCAGGGGGAAAAGATTAGCTTTAGGCCTTCGTCGAATCTTGAGCTGGGGTTCTCTTATATGACGATGTTTGCCGGTTTGGGTGTTCCGGCGACCGTGGGCACCTTTGTGAATGGTTTGTTTGACACCGGGGGCGATTTGCCGGGAGGAGGTTCGAAATCCAGTCGTTTTACTGGTCTCGATTTTACGTATCGAATCCCTAAACTCCGCAAATGGCTAACGCTTTACGGCGATGGGTTCGCGCACGACCAAATCATCTTCAAGCCAGGATACCCGGAGCGGGCGGTGTGGCGTGCGGGGATTTATGTCCCGAGGTTACCGCGGCTGCCAAAACTGGATCTGCGAGCCGAGGGCGGCTACACCGACAACCCCATCGGGGGCATAAACAACATGTATAGCAATGGGTTTTATTACACCGCGAATCGATACTTGAATGGGGAGACAAGCAACGGCAATCTGCTGGGGAACTGGATGGGCCGCGCCGGACAGGGCGCTCAGGCCTGGACCAATTATTGGTTCAACGCCCGCAATCGTTTGCAATTCAATTTCCGCCACCAAAAGGTAAGCCAGCAATTCATCCCGGGAGGGGGCACGTTAACGGACGTGGGCGCACGAGGTGATTACTGGGTGCGCTCGAATCTCAGTCTCTCCGCATCGGTGCAATACGAACGGTGGCTCTTTCCCGTGATTCAGCCGAATTCCTCCACGAACGTTTCGGCTACGGTCCAGGTGTTGTTCGAGCCGCAAAAATTGTTTCGGCATTCCGTAGCGGTCGCTGACCCGCAAAACGGAGAACAGCCATGACCTTCTCCAGTAGCGCACCAACTCGCCAGCCGGTGCCGGAGTTGCCGGAGCATGAGACTCCCGAAACATTCGAGGCGCCGGAGAGGGCGGAAACGAGTGAAAGTAACCTCGCGCGCCTCCAGCTGTTGTGGGCGCACCGAAAGATGCTCTGGCGGGTTGGGATATACGCAGCCCTAGGGAGCGCGCTTGTCGCTTTTCTTATTCCCTCGCGATACGAATCCACGGCTCGTCTGATGCCGCCGGACAATCAGTCCAGTTCCGGCTTGGCTATGGCTGCTGCGGCGATGTCCGGCGCCGCTGGCGCTGGAGGTCTTGGGGGAATTGCGGGCGATTTGCTGGGCCTCAAGAGTACGAGTGACGTCTTTGTCGGTATCCTCGGCAGCCGCACCGCGCAGGACAAACTGATCCAACAGTTTGACCTGAAGAAGCTCTATGGGGACCGCCGAATGGAGGATGCGCGCAAGGATCTAGCGGAGCATACCGCCATTTCCGTGGATCGAAAGAGCCAGATAATTACCATCACTGTCACTGACCTGAGTCCGCGGAGGGCCGCTGCCATGGGCCAGGCGTACGTGGAGGAGCTGAACAATTTAGTCGCTGAATTAAGCACCTCTTCGGCGCGCCGGGAGCGCATTTTCCTCGAAGGGCGGTTGCAGGCTGTCAACCAGGACTTGGAAGTTGCCGAGAAGAATTTCAGCGAGTTCGCGAGCAAGAACACTGCGATCGATGTCAAAGAACAGGGCAAGGCCATGGTTGAGGCGGCGGCGGTGCTCCAGGGCCAACTCATTGCCGCGCAATCTCAATATCAAGGGCTGCGAGAGATCTACACCGACAATAATCCGCGCGTGCGCACAGTGAAGGCTCGCATCGACGAGTTGCAACGGCAGCTCGAAAAGCTGGGCGGGAAGGGCGAGAGCGCGACGACTGTCTCGGGCCAGCCGGGCGATTCTATGTATCCCTCCATCCGGAAACTGCCGCTGCTTGGCGTCATGTATGCGGATCTGTACCGCCGGACAAAGATTCAGGAAACCGTTCTCGAGGCGCTCACGAAAGAGTACGAGATGGCGAAGGTCCAGGAAGCGAAAGAGATTCCGACGGTGAAGGTACTGGATGTGGCGAACATTCCGGAAAAGAGATCCTTCCCACCGCGGCTACCGATCATTTTTCTCGGAACGATCTCTGCTCTCACCATCGCTGCGGTCTGGATTTTCGGAAATGAAGCGTGGATGGAAACCGACGCCAACGACCCACGCAAGGAGTTTGCTAAAGAAGTTTTCTCGACCATGGCTGCGCGCGTAGGTTTCGCCTCGGAAAACGGCTCGGGCGAAAAGTCGGTCAACGGCAATTCGGTAAGAGGGCGGGCTTGGCACTGGATTCGTCGGCGCGAGGATAGCGATAAAGGCGCGTTCAAACAGGGGTAGAGTTTGCTCTGGGCGGTTAAATGGCTGTAAGCAGTTGAATACATAAGGGTTAGGTTACAAATTGCCCTGTATGTGACGGGGCGGAGCCGCAGGTGGCTGCGGAAGGACGAATGGCGAGCGGAACGATGAGCATGGCCAGTCCCTCGGGACATTCGGAAACGCCGCAAAGCTTCCATGAGCTGCTTTGGTACGCGGCGTACACCAGCGCCAACCACGAAAAGCGCGTGGCGGAACAACTCGGTGTGCGGTCGGTAGAGCATTTTCTCCCCGTGTACGAGTCGGTGCGGCGGTGGAAGGACCGGCGGATGAAGCTGCAGTTGCCGCTGTTTCCGGGCTACGTGTTTGTGCGGCTGGCGCTGCGCGACCGCTTGCAGGTGCTGCAAGTGCCAGGAGTGGCAAAGCTTGTTGGCTTCAACGGAATGCCGACGGCACTTCCGTCGGGGGAGATCGAAGCGCTGCGCACGAGTTTGCGGAGCGGCGTTCGCGCCGAGCCGCATCCGTACCTAAAAGCCGGGCGGAGGGTAAGGGTAAAGAGCGGGTCGTTGGCGGGCTTGGAGGGCGTGCTGCTGCGGAGAAAGAACAGCACGCGGTTTGTGATTTCGCTCGATCTCATCATGCGCTCCGTGGCGGTGGAGATTGAGGGCAGCGAAGTGGAAGCGGTTTGAGGCTGCGGCAATACGCAAGACGAGCAACGCAACATGAAAGTCTTAATTACCGGCTGCCATAAAGCCGACTCGGGAGGTTGAATTGAAAGCTACCGCCATTATTTTTTTCTTAGCGAGTCTCGGTTTCGGTGGGACAGCATTCGGACAGAGGGCGTTGGCCTTTCCTGCACAGGTGGTCACAGACTTGGGTACCACGATCAATGCGTCGATCGATTTATTGCCAACGATCGGTGGCTACAAAGCTGGGGTAATCACGATTCCCGCGGGCAGCTACACGCAATCTACAACCATACACGTCAACAGTCCTAGAGTTTCCATCGTTGGCGCTGGGTCGGGAGCGGTGGAAATTACATGTACGATGAATTCGGCCTGTTGGGACATTCGGTTGAACCCGTTTGTGACGGAGCCGAAAGTAGGCGGGCAGATCGGTGGATTCACTCTCATTGGGCAATCAGGGAATCCGAACGCCGTGGGCATGCATATGGGCGATATCACTAACACGCGCCTCGAAGATATTTTGATCAAGGGCTTCACCGGGCCGAATGCCATTGGCCTCTGGTGGGACAATATTAACGGATGGACAGAACGCATCAACGTTCAGCGACTCAACCTCGACGGAAACACGACAAACTACAAATTCACCGCCACCGGAGGACCGACGGCCACCAGCTTTTGCTATAACCAACTGCTCGACATCCGCATGAATGTAGGCGCTGGCCAAAAAGGCATCGACTTTCAGAGCGGGTGGTTGTGCGGTTCGACGCTCATGATGGTGGTCAACGGTTTCGGCAGCAACAAGACCTACATCAACATTGCAGGAACGTCTTCGTGGCACGATAACCTGTACGACATCAAGGTTGAGGACGGCGGTGGGGGCGGCTTTAGACTAGCGACTGCTCCCGGCACGGAGTTCAACGGGACAGGACGAATCACCAATATCGCGGGCCCGATGAGGGATTCGATCGGTGGATCGTTTTCCCTGTTTCTGCCGTCTATTTGGGGAAATCCGTATTCAAGCACGACAGCTCCTGGACAGTGGTATCTGGACAAGTTCGGTAATCTGCAGGTCCAAGCGGCGCTTCCAGCCACTGCAAGCAACAATTTCAACTCTCCAACTGTCGCTCTCAAGAGCAGTTGCTGGAACGGAAGCGCAACGGCCGTAGATGAGTGGCGAGTTCAGAATGTGCTTGGTTCAGGCGCAAATCCCGGCAGCACGTTGCAGTTCGCTTTCACTCCGACCGGTTGCAGCGCGATCCCAGAGTTTCAAGTTGCCGACGGCGTTGGAAACGGCGTATTACTCACCACTAGCGCTCCTGGAGTGAGCCCGCGCATCCGTCACGATGCTGAAGACAATTTCGTCATCGACACTGGAGGTGCGAATGCGTCTCTATATCTGAATACGGACAATAACAAGCCGGTAAGGCTGGGAACGGGTGCGACGTCGGGAGCCAATATTCCCATCTTGGCGTCTCTGAGGACCACTTTCGGGACTGCCACGAACGTGAGCATGGAGGGAGTTACAAGCTCTTCGCACTGCTCGCTGACGGCAACCGATGCCATTGCCGCAGCTTACCTCGGCAGGACCTTCATCTCAGCCAAGGCAGAAGACCGCATCACGGTCACGCACGCTCCTGTCGCTGGCATGACCTATGACGTTCTCTGCACGCCGAACTAGACCTAAGTGCTGAGGCCTACGGCGAAAGACAAGTTTCCGCGGCGAGTGTAGAATGTTCGCTTACGTCACCGAATCGTTGTTCCTTTATCGGTTAATGGCACAGCGCGGCGATCTAGCTCAGGTGCCCGTTGTTGTCGCGTGGCATGACTACGCACGAATGGGGGGTTAATGGCGTTTCTAAGTGGTTGCACGAATTTCGCCGGCAAGGCCATCAGATTTTCAGGATCCCGGGAGGTTCGCTTGCCTGCGCACGACTTTAGGCACAGGGTAAATCGCGCAGTAACCCGCGGGGCTGAGAATACGCGCCAGGAGCACGAACGTATCTGACGTGAAGAGGACTCTAGGAAATCCTGTAAGCGTGATTCGCGGTGAAGCGCTGCTTCGCAATGGGCTATACAACGTGGTTGGGCAAACTGTGCGCGGCGCAGTCGGTCTGCTCACGATTCCATTCCTGATTCGATTTCTGGGGATCCGGGAATACGGCGTGTGGTGCCTTGCGTACGCTGTCTTTGCATTGATGACGATGAGCGAAGCTGGGATCTCGGTTGCGGCGGCTGTATTCCTATCCCAGGACCTTGCTAAGGACGACTCCCGTGAAGTCAGCAGGACTCTAACGTTCATACTGATCAGCGCCTTGCTGCTGTCGGCTGTGCTGGGCCTACTTCTCTGGATTGCCGGCCCATTAATCGTGCGGCCGCTGGCTGCTTTCGATAGCGCCGAACGCGCGGATGCAGGACGAGCATTGCAAACAGCCGGCTTCGCTCTTTCGGCCTTCATTCTTCAAAGGACCCTAATTGGAATCGAGCAAGCATTTGACCGGTACGCAGCGATTAACGCTCTCGAGCTTTGCCAGTCCTTGCTGGTGAACCTGGGACTAGTGGGCGTAGCTTGGTTAGGCGGAAAAACAGTCAGCATGATGAAATGGCAGGTTTTTGTTTGCGTCCTTCTCTTGGCCGCTCATTGCTGCTTCCTTACATGGCTCGTTCGCGGCAAAGGGCTGAGCTTCGAGTGGAGCGGGAGCAAGGCGCGGCGGATCTTCCGATATTGCGTCGCCACATGGACCGCGACGCTAGGAAGCGCAGCATTCAGCCAGTGCGATCGATTCATTGTCGGCGGGGTTCTCGGTGCACCTCTCCTCGGCATCTACTCAGCTATCACCAATATAACTTCGAGGATTAATTCGTTCTCTGGAACGGCCGTGCAGCCGCTCGTTCCCTCGCTCAGTCGCGATGTAGCGCTGAACGCCCAGACGCAGGGCCGAATTCGGCAGGCAACGCACCTCAATGCACTAATAGCTATCGAAGCGGGCGTTTTCCTCTATGTCCTGGCCGATGGGGTCATGCGGGTGCTGGCCCCGGGCGCCACTGCTCGGCAGGACATCTTGGGGTTGCAGATTGCCGCGGTAATTTACGCTCTGTATTCCCTCAATGCGCCTGGCTTCTTCATCCTCTTCTCGGTCGGGGAGGCGCGGACAAACGCCATCGTGACACTATCCAGCGGTGTCGTTTCCTTGGTTTTGATTTTCGTGGGGGCGCGGTATTTCGGCTTGCAGGGCGCACTCGTGGGCAACGCTGGTTACCTCGGAACGCTCCTTCTGAACGTCTTCGGGCTGAGGAAGGTCGGGATCGCGTTGCGTCACTACGTTGGATGGATGGCGGTTCCCTCTCTTGGGCTTGTTGCCGCCCTTCTTGCCGGGTTGTTTCTGCCAGACCACCTCTGGTGGCGAGCCGGCTTCGTCGCGCTGCAGGGTGGCGTCTTGTCGTTTTGGTTCTTGCGCACCCACGCCGAGGCCAGCTGGATGGGGTGGTTTGGTTTCGGGCGCGTTTCGGAGAGCTAAAGAGGCGCTCGGCGCTGTGTAATGTTGGGCTGCCATCAGAACGAGGGGGGCATAGATGTTCGAGGGTCTACGGAGGAGGAATGCCTAGAAAAGCCTTAATTACTGGGATTACAGGCCAGGACGGTTCCTATCTGGCGGAACTTTTGCTTTCGCGGGGCTACGAGGTTCATGGAATTAAGCGCCGCTCCAGCAGCTTCAATACTGAGCGGATCGATAGCATCTTTCCTGACCTCCACGACCGAAGTGCTCGGCTTTTCCTGCACTTTGGCGACTTGAACGACTCCTCCAATCTGATTCGATTGCTGCTAACGATCAGGCCGGACGAAATCTATCACCTCGGTGCACAAAGCCATGTGCGAGTCAGCTTCGATATCCCCGAATACACCGGCGACATCACCGGTCTGGGCACAATCCGTTTACTGGAAGCCATCCGCCAGTCCGGGTTTCAGACCAAGTTTTATAATGCTGCGAGCAGCGAAATTTTCGGCAATACGAAGGAGGTTCCCCAGCGGGAAACCACTCCATTTTGTCCGCGAAGTCCTTATGCCTGCGCGAAGCTATACTCCTACTGGTCAACGGTGAACTACCGCGAGGCCTTCGGACTCTTCGCATGCAACGGGATCCTCTTCAATCACGAATCTCCTCGACGCGGCGAGACGTTCGTCACCCGCAAGATAACGCGTGGTGTGGCCCGGATCCTCAACGGGCTTCAGGACAAGCTGTATCTTGGAAACCTGGACGCCAAAAGAGACTGGGGATTCGCCCCTGACTACGTGGAAGCAATGTGGATGATGATGCAACAGCAGGAGCCCGATGACTATGTAATTGCCACCGGCGAGACACATTCCGTTCGGGAGTTCGCCCAACTTGCGTTTTCCTACGCCGGACTCGACTGGGGGAAATACGTGGAACTTGACCCACGCTACCTTCGGCCGACGGAGGTCGACATCCTGCAGGGAGATGCTTGCAAGGCTCGGACGAAACTGGGCTGGCAGCCGAAAACGGGATTCGAGGAATTGGTGAAGCTCATGGTGGACGCCGACAAGCGCTTACTAGGCGAAAAGCTAAGCGGCGAGTTCGAACGCCAGTGGTCGGAATCGATGTCTGACTAATATCTTGTCGGAGATGGTGGAGATGGACTCCTTAGCAGGAAAAAGAATTGCAGTTACTGGCGGCGGCGGATTTCTGGGCAAATTTGTGGTCGCACGCCTGGGGGAGCAAGGGGCTACTGAGGTTTTCGTGCCTGGAAAGCAAGCCTACGATCTCTGCCATCGTGAAGAAGTAGCGAGGCTATATGCAGACGCGGAGCCGAAAATCTTAATCCATCTGGCTGCTACGGTTGGGGGTATAGGGGCGAACCGCAATAATCCCGGGCGGTTCTTCTACGAGAATATGGCCATGGGTCTCCACATCGTCGAAGAGGCGCGACGCTACGGACGCTTAGAGAAACTCGTGCTCGTGGGCACTACGTGTTCATATCCGAAACATGCCCCGACGCCTTTCCGGGAGGAGGATTTCTGGAACGGGTATCCCGAAGAGACGAATGCCCCTTACGGCATCGCCAAGAAGGCGTTGCTCGTTATGGCCCTTGGTTACCAGGAGCAGTACGGTCTGAACAGCATTTACTTGATTCCGGCAAATCTGTACGGGCCCGGCGACAACTTCGATGTGGAAACGAGCCATGTCGTTCCCGCGCTGATTCGTAAGTTCGTCGAGGCGAAGGAGAGCGGCGCTCCGTCGGTCGAAGCTTGGGGAACGGGAAGCGTGAGTCGCGAATTTCTGTATGTGGACGATGCCGCCGAAGGCATCGTGTTGGCCACGTTGCGCTATGAGGGCACGGACCCAGTGAACTTGGGTACGGGGTGCGAAATCCGTATAAGTGACCTCGTAGACGAGATTCGGAAACTAGTAGGCTATACCGGCGAGGTTTCCTGGGACCCATCGCAGCCGGACGGGCAGCCGCGCCGGAGGCTCGATGTGAAGAAGGCGCTGCAGGAATTTGGCTTCCGCGCCCGGACGGATCTGCACGAAGGATTGGAGAAAACTCTGGCGTGGTACGAGCAAGCCCGGCGCCAAACGCAACACACGGACATGTCCCGAGCAGGATGTGCTTAGCCCGGGCTTGAGGGGAGGCCAGTCCCCGTAGCAGACCCTGGCCGGAACGGGAGGAAGGCGGGCCAGCATCCAACACTGGATGTGACCGCAGTTGCTGAGGTCGCACGAAGACATTCGCCAGGTCCCGATGTCGACAAAGATCAAGGGAAACGTCCGGAAAACTCTGCGGCGCGTCGGGCTGGACCTCGTTCGCTGGAGACCGCAGTGCTCGACGGAAGCCGCTTTGGCCAGGATGCTCGTTCAACATCGTATAGACACAGTGCTGGACGTAGGAGCAAACGAAGGGCAGTATGCGCTCTCCCTGAGGGAACTTGGCTTCAGCGGCCGAATCATATCGTTCGAACCACTTACGATGGCTCATCAGCAATTACAGCGGTCCGCAATCGAAGACGCGTCGTGGATCATCCCTCCGCGAACGGCGATCGGAAACCAAGAGGGCCAGATCCGCCTCAACGTGGCGTCGAATGGTGGTGCATCCAGCTCCGTACTGGGTATGCTGGAGGCCCACCAGCGGGCTGCTCCCGACGTTGAGTATGTAGGATCCGAGGTGGTCCCCATCTCTCGGCTTGACCGCCTTGCGGGAGAGTTCCTCGGTGAAGCACGGAACATCTTTCTCAAGGTTGATGCCCAAGGCTTCGAACTTCAAGTATTGCAAGGCGCCGCAGAACTTATTTGTAGGATCGCAGGGGCACAGTTGGAGCTGTCACTCGTGCCCCTCTATGAGGGCCAAGCGCTCTTCTCCGAACTTATCGATTGGATGCGGAAAGAGGGCTTTGACATTTGGGGAATTTTACCCGGCCTGGCAGACAACTCGAGCGGTCGGCTTTTGCAGACTGATGTCGTCTTTTTTCGACCTTGAAGGCGGCTGCCGCGTTTCCTCACATTTTGTGGTCCAATCGACCGCGAACGGCTGCGTCAGATACCAATGGCTAAACCTCAAATTGGAGTAGTCGTTCCGACGCTTAACAGCTCGGCGACACTCGCGTGGACACTCTGCGCGCTCCGCAGCCAGAGGAACGTCACCGTTGACATCATTGTCGCGGATAGCGGCTCCGAAGACGGGACTCTGGATATCTGCAAGTGCTGGGGGCTCCCTACAATATACGTTCCCCCGGGCAATATGTACCGCGCCATCAACGCGGGACTCCGCCAGATGGACACCGAGTGGGCAACCTATTTGAACTCCGACGACCTTGTCTACCCGCAGTCATATGCGCGGATGCTGGCTCTCGGAGAGGAACAACACGCTTCGGTGGTTTACGGAGAATGCGATTTCTTGGACTACGAGGGCAGGTTTCTTTACGAGGTGAAATCGCCGCCCCCCTCCCGGCTTCCAGGCATGTTCCGCTGGGGGCGCCTAGGTTTCAAGCAAGCTGCGGCAATTTTTCGGAGAGGCGCATTTGAGGAAGTAGGGGGCTTCGACGAACAGTATCGTCTCATTTCGGATTACGATTTCTTCTATCGCATGAGCCTTTCTGGCTATGCACACGCCCAACTCAAAGGGCCTGCAGTCGCGGCCTTTCGTCTTCATCCTTCGCAGCTGAGTGAACGCGAGGCCGCAAACATGGAGCGAGAAATGAGGTTGTTCCGAGAAGTCCAGAAAGCAAAAACGTCCTTTGGAGACCTCCTTGATGTGCTGTATTGGCGGCTGCAAAACTCCTCGACGTATGTCTGGCGCCTCATGAAGGAGAGACCGTAGCTTGATTTCTTGGCCCTCGGTGCAGGATGACTCTCTCGGGACAAGACTGTGGACATAACTCCCATTGGCGGAATCTTGATTGCGATTGCCATTTATTTTTTCTTGTTCAAACCTGATCTTTTGTACTGGTGCATGATTTTCGCGTTGCCGTTTTCCGCGACGGCAATTGTCAACGTTGATTTCGCAGGTTTCAGGTCGGGGATTCAGGCCGCAATTGTGTTTGGTTCCCTTTGGATTCTTAAGGAGGGCTCCACGCTGCTGAAGAACTCGGATATCTGGAATTCGGAGCATATTCGAACTTCCGTGCGTCGACTTCGGGTCTTTATGTTCGTGGTAGTTCTGTCGCTCGCCATGCCGCTATGGATTAACGGCAGGCTGACGGTCGACTGTCCGGAGGTGGGCTGCACTGACTCCGGACCTCTCAGTTTCAACGCTAGACACGTAACGCAAACGATCTACCTAGCGTACGGAGTAATTATTACGATTTTTATTGCTCTCCGGAACTCAGATCTCCGGGAGTTCAGAAAGACCATCCGCGTGTTTTTAGCTTCGTCGATTTTTGTGAGTTTCTGGGGGTTTTTGCAATGGTATTGCTACCGAGCCGGAATTAACTACCCGGCCTTCATCTTTAACAACAACGCGTCGGAATCGGCGAAGGGGTACCTAGAAGAACTCAGCGATCTTGGGTTGACGCGAATCTCCTCCGTCGCGACCGAGCCTTCTATGCTTTCACAATACATGCTCGTTGCGGGGGTGTTTGCAGTTTTCGCAGTATTCGGCGGGCGAACTGTGATTTCGAGGTGGTGGGACCGCGTGGCTCTGGGTGCCGCCGTGTTGGTCCTTCTGCTTTCGACTTCAAGCACAGCCTACGCTGGGCTTGCGATTCTGCTGCCGACATCCATGTTTGGCCTTTGGTATTTGAAGAAGCTGGGCCTGCGGCCTTTGGCGATCGTCGGGGTCGCGATGGTTACGTTGTATGTCGCTTACGTCGGTTCCTCGTTGATGCGGGAAGTTGCCGATTCGATGATTTTCTCCAAGGCGGAAGGGTATTCGGCAATCGGGAGGTTCAATTCGCTTTTGCTCGCGTTTGGGTACTTTCGCGCGTTCCCGATCCTGGGGATCGGATGGGGAAGTGCGGCCTCATACGATGTCGCGCTAAAATTATTGTCAAATACCGGGATCTTGGGCCTCCTCACCTTCGGCTTATTTATAGTCACCACGTTTACGGGCCTATGGAGATCGATGGCCTGGAACGTCCCGGAGAAGAGGATGTCAGAGCGGGCCTACTGGGCCTGTTGTTTGCTAGTAGCGACCTTCATGCTGATCTTCACCAACGAAATCTCGGGATTTGCTTTCGTCTACGGCCATCCTTGGTTTGTGTTCGGGATGGCCCTAGCAGTCCCAGGCGTTGCGAACCTCACCTTGGCCAGTCGTCGCCAGGAATTGCGGACAGCGAGTTCATGAGAACAGCATTGGTGGCAGGCGTCTTTTCTTGCGGAAGATGCGTGATCCCGTGAAGGTGCTCATAATCACAAGGACCTTGGCGGAATTTGCTAACTTACAAGGCAAAATTCGGGAGATTTCGAGGCTGGGTGTTGAGCTGACGGTGGTTTCCCCTGCGCGTTGGGCGGGGAGAGACTGCGAGCTGAAAAACGTTAGGCCCGATGGCTACGAGTTTCTGGTGTGCAGGTGTTGGTTCAGCGGCACGACCTCTGTGCGTCTTGGGAATCATCTGCACCTCTACCCAGGGATCTCCAGCATTATCGGACGTGAGAAGTGGGATCTGGTCCACATCGATGAGGAGCCATTCAACCTCGCCACCTATCATGCACTAAGAATGTGCCGCAGGTATCGAGCGCGGGCTGTCTTCTCGACGTGGCAGAACCTGATGAAAAGGTACCCGCCTCCGTTCAATTTGTTCGAGAAGTACGTTCATGAAAACGCTTCTGGGGCAATTGCAGGCAATGGAGAGGGTCTGGAACTTCTGCGACGCAGGGGTTTTCGTAGGCCCGCCGCCTGCATTCCCCAGCTGGGGGTGGATCCTACCTTCTTTCGCAAGCAGGATGCGAACGGTCAGCGGGAGAAGTTGGTGCCTAGCGGCTCGTTCGTGGTGGGTTTCGTGGGCAGAATCCACAGAGAGAAGGGCCTAGACACTCTGGTCAGGGCGATTGCCCTGCTCCCCAAGAGCAGCGTGCTGGTACTCGTCGGTCGCGGCCCGTATCGAGCGGAATTAGAGGGCCTGATTGGGGCTCTGGGGCTCTCGGAAAGGGTTCACTGGGCGCCGTGGGTGAACTCCAAGGAAGTACCGCAATACATGAGCGCCTTCGATGTCCTCGTGCTGCCTTCGCGCACATGTCGCAACTGGAAGGAGCAGTTCGGCAGGGTCCTTGTGGAGGCCATGGCCTCCGAGACATGTGTCGTCGGTTCGGACTCGGGAGAAATTCCTAACGTGGTCGGCGACGCCGGCTTGATTTTTCATGAAGGTGACGAACGTGAGCTGGCTGAGCGTCTGCGGCAGCTGATGGACAGCCCTTCGCTGTGCGATACCCTCCGTCACCGCGGTCGCCAGCGCGTGCTTGAACATTTCACATACGCGAAAATCGCGGCGGACACGGTCAACTTCTACAGATCGATCTGCTCGGGTAGCGAAATAAATTCATACGGTGACCGCGAACTGACCGAGTACCCGGATGGAGTAGCAGGAGTGGAGGCGCGGGCGTGACGACGACAGCGAACTTGCTGGAAAGGCTTAGCAACTGCCGGGTGCTGGTGGTGGGCGACCTGATGCTGGACGAGTACCGGCGCGGACATGTCGAGAGGATTTCGCCAGAAGCGCCAGTGCCGATCCTCAGCGTCGTTGGGCGCGAGGCAACGCTCGGTGGGGCCGGAAATGTAGTGGCCAATCTGCGCAGTTTAGGCATGCGCGTAACCGTGGCGGGAGTCAGGGGAGAGGACGCGACAGGAGAGCGAATCGTCGCACTGTTGCAGCGTTTGGGTGTTGATGGGGAAAGCGTCATCGGAGATCCCGAGCGCGTTTCCACTCGCAAGATTCGTTTTGTATCGCTCGAGCACGGTCAGCAAGTTTTCAGAGTGGATGAGGAATCTCTTCACCCGATCCGCGGTACCGTCGAGAAGGCCATCGTGGATCTGGTTCGTGAGGGGGCCTCGGTCTCTCAGGTTATTCTCTGTTCTGACTACCTCAAAGGACTATTAACGAAAAACGTCTTAAACGCGGCGTTTGTCGTCGGTCGCGAACGCGGGATCCCAGTGATTGTCGCGCCGAAAGGCTCTAACGCACTCATCTACAAAGGTGCTAGCGTGCTCATGCCGAACCTGAAGGAGTTGTCAAGACTGGTCGAGGCGCCAGTGGATGGCGACCGCTGGTTAACTGATTCTGCGCAGCGTTTGACCGCAGCTCTCGGCCTGGATGCCCTGCTGGTAACGCGCGGGAGCGATGGCATGTCTTTGTTCGAGCAAACGCGAAGTGGCCTGCGTCGGGTCGACATTCCTACGATGGCCCAGAACGTCTACGATGTAACCGGCGCCGGAGATACAGCCATAGCGGCTTTTGCGGCTTCGGTTGCGTCCGGGGCGAGTTTTGAGACAGCCGCTTATTTGGCCAACGTCGCTGCAGGCATTGTGGTCGGTAAACACGGGACGGCGACTGCTGCCATTGAAGAAATTCGGAGCCATTTCACAGATCAAGACCGGCGCCCCGCTGAGCGATACGGAGCGGCGGGAGCCCTTCGCACCGCATCGGCTCAATGAAGGCATGATGAGAGAACGAGGAAATCCCCTGCTGCACTATCTGGATCGCTACGCTGGCATAGCTGCCGTTGCGCTCCTCGCGTGCACAAGGCGCAAGCGGCCCTTGCCTTCGGGAATCGAAATTATTGGCATCCTTAAAGCAGGGGCCATCGGTGACACCGTGCTCGTAAGCGCTGTCATTGCCGACCTGCGCTCCGCTTTTCCGAACGCCTCGATTATTTTCTTTGCTGGGGCGAGCAATTTTGAGATCGCGAACATGCTTGAAGATGTCAATCGCGTCATCGAGCTACCGATCCTGAATCCTGTTGCGGCCATGAGGGCTATCCGTTCGATTGATGTAGACGTTATGGTCGATTTTGGCCAGTGGTCGCGCATGGATGCATTGCTGTCGTTTCTTTCGAAGTCTAGATTCACGATCGGCTTCCGGACGAGCGGACAGCGTCGGCACTATGGATACGATCTGGCAGTCGGCCATTCATCAAATGTTCATGAACTTGATAATTTTCGCAGTTTGGTACATCCGCTTGGAGCGCATGCGGGGAACATTCCATTCTTGAGAGCGCCTGAAAAGGCCCCGGCCGTGGCGCGAGAGTATTTGGCATTTCATCTTTGGCCTGGAGGCAGGCGGAGGCAGCTTAAGGAGTGGCCGACTAACGGATGGCTTCGCCTTGTTGAGGAATTCGCCAGCCCCGAAATGGGCGTGGTCCTCACCGGCTCTCCTTTAGACCGCGGCCGTAACGACGATTTCATCGCGAGTGTTGTGCCGCGGGCCCGACCTTTTGTTCTGAACGCGGCTGGATCGAGTCTTCAACGAACAGCGGCGATACTTGCTGGCGCCAGCCTCGTTGTGAGCGTGGATACTGGTTTGATGCACATAGCTGCCGCTCTGGGGGTGCCACTGGTCGCTCTGCACGGACCGAGTTCATCCAAACGCTGGGGGCCTATTAGTCAGACTGCCATCGTGGTTGAATCTCCGATTGCTGGCTGCGGTTACATTAGCCTCGGATGGGAGTCGATGCCCAACCCTCCTGCTTGTATGGAAGGCATACGCTTTGAAATGGTACGTGATGCGTGCCTCGCCACGCTGGAAAAGGGCAGCACCCTTTCACCTAACCCAATGGCAAACGTGGGTTCTGGTCTGCCTTCGTAAATGCGAGACACGAAGTTGCCGGCTAACGTTGAACAGAGAATTGTAACTAGCCTCGAAGAGAGTTTGCAGGTTAAGCGGGCGCTTCTTGGGGATCGCGCATTAATAGAGACCGTCGCCGGTGTGGGCCAAGAGATGGCCCGCGCTCTCTCCCTCGGACGGAAGATATTCTTCTTCGGCAATGGAGGAAGCGCCTCAGATGCCGAGCATTTGGCCGCAGAGTTCGTCGTGCGCTTCGAACGCGAGCGGAGGCCCTTGCCAGCCATTGCCCTGTCCGGGAATACGTCGATTTTAACGGCTGCTGGCAACGATTTTACATATGATGCAGTTTTCGCCCGCCACTTGGAGGCACTTAGTTCCGCCGGAGACGTGGCGATAGGCATTTCGACCAGTGGGAAGTCACCCAACGTAATCAAAGCCATCCAGATTGGGAAAAAACTCAATCTGATCACCGTCGGCATGACCGGTCAGCACGGAGACGAACTTGCAGCAGTTGTTGATCACTGCATACGTATACCGTCCAAAAGGACCTCGCGCATTCAGGAAGCCCATATTTTGATTGGGCACATCCTGTGCGAGATCGTGGAGGAAGAGCTATTCAGTGGTCATGGACGCACTGCATGATTGGTCAAGGCAAATCTAACGTGGGCGGAAGTTGCTAAGTAGTTTGAACGGTCATCATGAGGCGATTAACGGATCGAATGCGCTCGCTATCCCAGCAGACAACCAAGCGTTCTCAACTGAGCTTCGACAAGACCAGGGAACGCCATCAAGTTACATGCCGTAGTTGATTCATTCTAAGCGCGCCCTTCTAATGGAGGTTGAGGATATGAAGTACAACCCGGCGGCTGGTAACGGAAATTGTGATCCGACCTTGTCGAATTACTCGACTCGTGACTATCTAGAGCTGCACGGCCGAGTTCTTCAAGAATTACGACACTCAGAGATAGATCAAATAGGCATCGAATTATTCCGGGCGTACGAAGAGGGGCGAAAGGTCTATTTGCTAGGCAACGGTGTTAGCGCTTCCCTGGCTTCCCACTTTGCTTGTGACCTTGCAAAAGGCACAGTCACCGCGAGAAACGTCGCAATCAGCCTGTGTTGAGACTTGTGTAATTGCGTGTCCAGGGAAGAAAGGAGCAGGCTATGCAAATCTTCATTGACTCAGCAGATGTCAAGCAGATTGAAATGTGGCTGGGACAGGGAATAGTGGACGGGGCGACGACGAATCCGTCGATCATGTTCAAGGACGGCATTGCAGACATCGAGGCTGGCGCGCTGCGAATCAGCAAGCTATTGGGGGACCGGCCGCTTAGTGTCGAGGTGACTTCGAATCACCATGAAACGATGCTGGAGCAGGGCCGGCTGTTCGCAACGTGGGCGCGCAATATCGTCATCAAGATTCCGATCATAAACGAGTTCGGTGAATCTTGCCTCGGTGTCATCCACCGGCTAACGCAGGAAGGCATCGCAGTGAACGCCACTGCGATCCTCTCATTCAACCAGGCCATTCTGGCTGCAAAAGCAGGGGCAGCCTACGTGAGTATTTTCGCGGGCCGAGTGGCAGACGAGGGCAATGACCCCGCCGTGGTAATCCGTAACGTTCGGAATTGGCTGGACGAATGGAAATCTCCTTCTCGAATCATCGTGGGAAGCATCCGCACGGTCATGGACATCCAGAGCGCGGCACTCGCCGGCGCGCACATCATCACCATCCCGCCGCAATTTCTGCCAAAGATGGTCGATCACCGGTACACCCGCGAAACGGTACGTCAGTTCAACGAAGATGCGACAAAGGTTGCGGAGCAGATCACACGAGCTAAGGCAGCTGCAGCGGATTAACTCGAATTTTGGCCTTTGCAGCAAAATTCGCCCACTGATTGGGCCATACGGGCGAAGTCGGCAGCATAGCGATACGTTGCAAGTTGGGTCAGACGATTCCAAGTCGGATTATGGCGTTGGGAGTAGAACGCGATTGTTGACGTTACGGGGTTGTCTACGGTCATTTCGGCATTTGCCGGTTTTTCCGTGCTGGCTTGCCGAGCGTGGTTATTCGCGCCTCGCGTTCCAGCCGACCATGGTTCTTTGGGGGAAGGCTATGGGAGCGGCGCTAGCCTTGTCCACGTCCCGGTGCCTCCTCCGCCGTCAGAGGTACGTGTTCATGCCGGCGGCGACGTTCACCTCGCTATTGCTTAAGCCTGGTGACATTTTTGCGGATGTCGGTGCTTACGACGGCCTGATCTCGCTCTTGGCGGCTCACGCAGTTGGAGGTACTGGCCGCGTGTATTCCTTCGAGCCCAACCCGGTGGCATTTGCCAGGCTGAAGTGCATCACCCGAGCTTATGCGCTGACGGCTGTCCATGCGGAGAATTGTGCCATTGCTGCCGAAGAGGGAACCGCGATGCTATATGTGCCGGAGGGTGGCACGGGAGCGACTCTGTCAGAGACATCGCCACTGGCCGAGGGGGCCGCGTGCCAGCCGTGCCGAGTTCGGACCCTAGACGCCTTCTGGAAGGAACAGTCCGAGACGGCTCCGCTTACGCTCCTAAAGATCGACGTCGAGGGAGCAGAACTGGATGTCCTGTCCGGAGCACGGACGCTACTGTCCTCCTCAACTCCACCGATGGTGATCTTTGAAGCGAGTGACGCTAACGCTTCGACGTTTGGAAGGACCGTCGACGACGTGTTGAATCTTCTCGCGACGTTCGGCTATCAATTTTGGATGCTGCGATATCCTAGTCTCGTGCCGATCTCGCGATCGGCCGAAATCGATCCCAGTCGAAATCCCGAGTTTTGGACAGATGTCCTCGCCGTGAATCCCAAAGTACACGGGGCGCAGCTCCAGAGGCTGGTGCACAGGTTGCCTCTGACGGAAGGCTCTCTTTCTGAATTGGCAACAGCGCCGCTAGCGCAAAATTAGGGGAGCACCCTAAGCCAGAAAGGCCGGTACAACTTCAAGTGGAAGCCCCCGGTTGTGGGCGCACGGTCTGGCGGGCGCTGTTCTTTCTCTTTCTCTCGATACACGGCAGGACGTAAGCCCAGAAGTCCGGGGGGACAGCACCTGAGTAAACAGAAGTTAGCGGAGAAACAGGAATGAGGATCGCGTTTGTGGGTGGATTCGGTTTTGAGCGCAAAGGGACGATACAAGCACGCGCCTATCCTCTCGCCACCGAATTGGTAACGCGAGGACACGAGGCGACTACGCCCTGCGACAATCTTGCGGAGTCTGCACGGGAGTGGGTGCGGGAGGGAATTACGACGGACAGCCTACGACCAAATGACTTACCTCGCCGACCTGTCCAATTCGGTGTGGTAGTGATTCATAGAGAAGTTTTTCCAATCAAGGCTGTTGCCATCTGACCTAAAAAAACCACATGGGCCAACCAAACGAGTCTAACAATACGAACCGGTTCTTGCGGGGTGACAAGATCCTGGTTACCGGTGGAGCAGGCTTCATCGGATCTCACACAGTGGATGCCCTCTTAGAGCGAGGGTACCGTGTCTGTATTCTTGACAGCCTTCAGCTACGCGTTCACCCCAACGGAAAGCCAGCTTGGGTCCCTTCGGAAGCTGAATTTATTCAGGGAGACGTGGCAAACCCAGATGACTTGGCGAGGGCCCTGGAATCCGTGGATGCGGTGTTCCACTTAGCGGCATATCAGGACTACTTGCCGGAGTTCAGCAAGTTTATTCACACAAATACGGAGAGTTCCGCTCTGCTGTTCGAACTCATCGTCTCGGATCCCAAACGGTTCCCCGTAAAGAAAATCGTGTTTGCGTCGTCACAGGCAGTGTGCGGGGAGGGTCGGTATGTCTGCACAGGCGGGACAGAAGTCTCGCTCACCGAATACGAGCGGCAGAGCATCCGTGCAAAGCATCTTCGCCCAGCGGTTACTTTTAAGGCCGGACGGGGTCACGGAGTCGTTTTGCCACCAGGCAGATCATTGGAACAGCTAAAGCGTGGCAATTGGGAGATAAGGTGTCCGGTCTGTGGTCTTGAAATGGAGCCATTGCTGATCGATGAATGGACAGCAAATCCTCACACTGCCTACGGTATTTCGAAATATGCCATCGAGAAGTTAGCAGGCCAGCTTGGACCTCGCTACGGCATTCCCACGGTGTGCATGCGCTACACGTACGTGCAAGGGCCGCGCAATTCGTTTCACAACGCATACTCTGGCATCGCGCGGCGTTTCGCAATGCACATCATGCATGGCATGCCCCCGGTCGTGTATGAAGACGGGAATCAGTTGCGGGATTATGTGAATGTGCGCGACATCGCCCAAGCGAATGTTCTGGTCATGGAAAAGGAGGAAGCCAACTTCAGGGTGTTCAATGTGGGGGGCGGAAGAGCTGTCACCGTCTTGGAGTTCGCGCGCATCATGCTTGACGCGTTCGGCTCAAAAATGGAGCCGCTGGTCCCGGGCGAGTTCCGTGTAGGCGACACCCGCCACACCGTATCGGACATCTCGCCGCTGCAAAAGCTTGGCTGGAATGCAGTTGTTCCAGTGGAGCAGAACGTACGGCAGTATATCGAGTGGCTAGAAACGCAAACGGTCAATCAGGAGTATCTCTTGGAGGCCGAGCGTGTCATGCGTCAATCCGGCGTAGTACGAGCGGTTGGCGCATAAGTCCCAATAAATCTCTGCTTGGTTTACGGACCCGGCTTTTTTCGAGTCCGGCATCTTCTGTCCCTTGGAGAGAGGAAGATCACCAATCGATCATGAGTACCCGAAAGCGCAGAAAGCGAGTTGTTCGGAAGCCCCGTGTGTGTATCGTAGGCATCGGGCATCAGGCTACTGTCCTGTCAGCGTGTTTCGCCGGCATGGGACACCAGGTCACCACCGTCGGCGATAATGCGTCAGCCATTGCCTCGCTGTGTAAAGGCAGTCCTGCATTCCACGAGCCCGAGTTGCGAAACCTAATTCGCCGCAATTTGAAAGTGGGACGCTTGCACTTTACCTGTGACTACAGTCAGGCGCTTTCTAAAGCTGAATTCGTGTTCATCGCAATCGATACTCCTGTCAACTCTCACGATGAGCCAGAATTGCAGGAGGTGCTTGAGGCTGGTCGAAAAATCGGCCAGTTTCGGTCAGGAGATATTGTTCTCTGCGTAGCTTCGCAAGTGCCAGTCGGCACCTCGGAGCGTCTAGCTGACATTGTGAGGAAGGAAGAATCCGCTTACCGTTGCGACCTCGCCTACATCCCAGAGTTCCTGCGTTTAGGCGAAGCAGTGGAGACATTTTTTAACGCCGATCGATTTATCGTCGGGTCGCAAGAGCCTAAGGTTGCTGAACGCGTCGCCGAATTGTATCGGCCGCTGAAGCGACCCATCGTGGTCACCGGGCTGCGCTCCGCGGAAATGGCCAAGCACGCATCAAATACTTATTTGGCTACTGCCATTAGCTTTATCAACGAGATCTCGGACCTGTGCGACCGTGTCGGGGCCGACGTGAGCGAAGTTGTTAAGGGGATGAAATTTGATCGACGAATCGGCGCCGATGCCTACCTTAGTCCCGGCCTTGGATTTGCCGGCGGCACGTTAGGGAGGGACATTTGCGCTCTTCAGGAACTCGGGCGTCAATACAACTGCAGAATGCAACTCATGGACGCGGTCATGTCTGTGAATCGCGAACGAGCCCTCGTGGTCAAGAAGCGCCTGCTGAATAGTTACCCGTCGATTAGGGGCCGCTGTATCGGTGTATTAGGACTAACGTACAAGCCGGGAACGAATACCCTGCGGCGATCCATCGCGGAGGAAATCATTTCTGATCTTTTGGAAGAAGGTGCGGAGGTTCGAGCTTACGACCCTCTGGCTGACCTGCAGAACGGGAACTCAGTCCCAGGTTTAACTGTTTTTCCGGACCCCTACCTTCTTGCCGGGGGCTGCGATGCCCTTGTTCTGGTGACGGGATGGGACGGTATTCTTGAACTCGATTGGCTTCGTTTGCGTTCCGCCATGCGCCAGCCGATTTTTGTTGACACTCGGAACCTCTTTGATCCGAGGCACATGTCGCACATGGGTTTCACATACTCTGGAATTGGTCGAGGAACTTCGCTATCAGGTGCCGCCAAAGCTTGATGGCGTTCAAAGGATCATTCATAGGAGACCTTAGCATATGAGTCCGTACGAGAAACGAGTGGGAAGTAACGTGGGCGGTCCCCTGCGACTGCAGGACAGGGTGGCTCTGATTGTGGGAGCAGGTCGAGGAATCGGCGAAGCCATCGCGGTGCGTTTCGCCGCGGAAGGCGCGCGCCTGATCTTGGCAGCTAGGACCGCTGGGGAGTTGGAAACGGTCGCCAAAAGAATTAGGGCAGCCCGCGGAACCGCGCTCGTTGTTGCCACGGATGTAACAGCTCCGGAGCAAGTGACAAATCTGGTTCAGAAGTCAATCGAGACGTTTGGCCAGATAGATATTCTCGTGAATGCTGCAGGAACATACGGTCCTATTGGGCGAGCGTGGGAGGTTGACGCCCAAGAATGGGCGAATACTTTTTCGGTGAATCTATTTAGCTCTTTTCTCCTTTGCCAGCGCGTCGTGCCTCATATGATTCGCGCGGGCCGCGGGAAAATCATAAATTTCTCGGGTGGTGGTGCAACCTCGCCTCTTTGCCGTTTCAGCGCGTATGGAGTCTCGAAGGCAGCCGTGGTTCGCTTTACCGAAACCTTGGCCGAAGAACTGAAAGAGTTCAACGTTCAAGTCAATGCCATTGCACCGGGAGCAGTAGACACGAAACTGCAAGATTCGGTACTGGCAGCTGGAGAAAAAGCTGGTGACCTACTTCAGCGTATCATTCGCCTCCGCGAAACCGGCGAGGGCGGTACTCCTCGCGAAGTTCCTGCAGAACTGTCTTTATTTCTAGCATCAGGCGATTCGGGCAATCTGACGGGCCGGTTGATCTCCGCTCCGAACGACAAGTGGGAATCATGGACCGATGAGCGCTTAGCGGAGATCATGGCCAAGCCTTGGTTCACATTGCGCCGCTTGGACTCCTTTACTCTGCGCCCGCTACTAGAAGACATGCGGGCCGAAGCGGCGACAGCACACACGAACAGCAGGTAATTCAATCTGCTCCAGGCGGTCGGGGAGGGTGAGTTGCAAAAGTTGAGAATTGGCATCGTGGGCGCCGGTCGCATGGGGCGCATTCGCAGTTTATCTGCCAGAGCTCATCCGAAAAGCGAAGTCGTCGGAGTGGTGGACAGCATTGTAGAACATGCGCGTTCATTAGCTGCTGACATAGGCTGTCCTGTCGAAACGGATTGGCAGAAACTGGTAGCGCGTGAGGACGTTGATGCGATAGTTGTAGCGACGCCACACAAGTACCTGGCACCTATCACCGCAGCAGCTCTAAGGGCCGGTAAGTACGTTTTTTGCGAAAAGCCCGGCGCACGCAACGCGGCGGAGGCTGAGGTTGTCCTCAGATCTGCTTATGGCGGCTCGCACCCTAGAGACTCTGAATCTCGGTTGTCCGATCAGAACAATACTCAACTCACGGTGGGTTTCACGTTGCGCCATTATCCAGCGATACGACACGCACGTGAGCTGGTAGCTAAAGGGGCCATCGGCGAACTGATGTACGTTCGTGCTCGATACGGTCATGGGGGACGCCCTGATTACAACCTGGAATGGCGTGGCGATCTCGAGATGGCTGGCGGCGGTGAATTGCTCGATCAAGGCGTTCACTTGATAGACCTGAGTCGCTGGTTTCTGGGGGAGTTTGAACAGGTGTCGGGATCCATTGGAACATACTTCTGGGGTTTGAGCCAAGATCGATCAACGAAACTTGAGGACAACGCGTTCTTGTCGCTCCGGACAGAAACTGGCAGGATCGCTTGGTTGCACGCTAGTTGGACACAATGGAAGAATCTTTTCTCGTTTGAGATTTACGGACGGGAAGGCTCAATTGAAGTCGACGGACTGGAGGGACATTATGGGCCGCAGAAATTGCGGATTACCAGTCGGCGTGAGCAAGGTGGTCCACCGGAGCTACAAGAACTGGATTTCGGTTCAGAAAAAAAAGGGAGTACACAGGACGATGTATGGACGCATGAGTGGGCCACTTTCATTTCCAGCGTGGTAGACCACAAGGAAGCCAGAAATGGCAAACAGGGCTCTGTCTCTGCGTCTGGCTTGGACGCTTGGGAAACCTTGAAGATCGTGGAAGCAGCGTACGAGGCCTCGCGTAGCGGAAAAGGCGTGATACTCGGTCAGTTCGCCGCCGTCAGTTCGGATGTTGGCTCCTGTCGCCAATGATGGGTTCGCGTCCGACTGAACAGATTCCAACCGAAGTGTCCGTCGCATATTTTGGTTTTCGAAAGGTCACATGATTCTCGCTAGAGCGCCATTGCGAATCTCGCTTGGGGGAGGAGGGACCGATTTGCCCTCTTACTACACCAAGTACGGTGGTTTTATCTTGAGCGGAGCCATCGACAAATATGTCTATATTCATGTAAATAGGCCCGCGGCTGATGATCTTATTCGAGTCAAGTATTCACGCTACGAGCAGGTGTCTTCGCCAGATGAAGTGCAACACGATCTGGTTCGTCCTACGTTGAGATGCCTGAATGTGAGCGGAAATCTTGAGATTGCGTCGATGGCCGATGTTCCAGCTGGCACAGGACTAGGTTCTTCGGGTTCCTACGTCGTGGCCCTGCTGACCGCTTTGCATGCTCTGAAACGTGAGACGGTCCCTACTCAGGCTCTTGCTGAGCAAGCGTGCGACATCGAAATGAATCAGGCAAATCATCCAGTCGGCAAGCACGACCACTACCTAGCCGCCTTCGGCGGTATCACCACCCTTGAAATCGAGAAAGATGGGCGTGTACATGTCAGCCCACTGAATCTTTCCATTTCGACGATGGAAGACTTCTCCATCAATGTTTTACTCTTCTATACTGGCGTTACTCGCTCTAGTACGGCGATTCTGGAGGAGCAGAAAACAAGCTCTGAAAATGGCGATGGCTCAATGATCGATGCCCTGCATCGCACCAAAGACATCGGCTACCGAATTAAGGAAGCATTAGAAGAAGGTAACCTGGACCGCTTTGGACAGCTACTGCACGAGCACTGGCAGAACAAAAAGAAGCGCTCCATCAAGATCAGTGACGGTAGGATCGATGAGTGGTACCGTATAGCTCGCGAAAACGGCGCCCAGGGCGGAAAAATCATGGGTGCGGGGGGAGGCGGCTTCTTCATGTTCTACTGCCCAAACAGCCATAAGCCTGGTTTGCGCAAAGCCATGACTGAAGCTGGGTTGCGCGAGATGCGTTACAACTTCGACTTTGAAGGTGCAAAGGTTTTGGTAAACCTCTAACTCATGGCCGCCGCGGAATGACGCGACCGTTTACATTATCCTGACCCAATGCTCTGACAGTTGTGCCAAATCAGCTTTTGTTGAGGAGCCTCCGTGTCCACCTTCAATGAAGCCGCTCGTCTAGTGCCCGAGACAACTGCTGTCCATAGCAAGCAAAGGACTGCAGTGTCCTTGCGGTTGAAGCGAGCAATGGATGTTTTTGGTAGCACGGCTTTGCTGCTCGTAACCTGGCCGCTCTTTTTAGTTATTGCCCTGGCGATCAAACTGGATTCGCCCGGCCCGGTGTTATTCCGGCGTCGAGTGGCGGGGCAGCACGGTAAGCTTTTCGACGTTCTAAAATTTAGGTCAATGGTAGCCAATGCGCACGAGTTGCTACTGCGCGACCCGGAGCTCTTAGAGCGTTACCGAGAGAGTCTGAAAATTGAAAACGATCCGAGGATTACGCGAATCGGACGATTTCTCCGAAAGACCTCGCTCGACGAACTACCACAGCTAGTCAATGTCCTGTGGGGCGAGATGAGCCTTGTTGGCCCGCGTATGCTGGGCGATATTGAATTCGCTCGCTATGCAGGAGCCGCAGAAAAGCTCCTCAGGGTCAAGCCGGGAATGGCAAGCCTTTGGGCTGTGGCGGGCCGGCACACTGTTTCTTTCGATCGTCGAGTCGAACTGGACCTCGACTACGTTGAGAATTGGTCGATTTCGGGGGATATCAAAATTCTCTTAAAATGTGGTGTTACCGTACTCTCGATGGTAGGCGCCAAATAGTCGGTTTTCGGATACTTAGGTTTTGTCCAAGAGGGTGGGTGCAATGAAAATTCTTGTTACGGGTGGTGCGGGCTTCATCGGATCTCACATCGCTGATGCCTACATAGATGCAGGGCACGACGTCGTCGTTATTGACGCACTCGACACCGGTCATTTGGAAAACGTGAATCCCAAGGCTCAATTTCACAAGCTGGACGTGCGTGACTCTGAATTGAGCGATTTGTTCGTCGCTGAACAGTTTGACGTTGTCAATCACCAAGCGGCGCGTGGAAACGTCCGGGGTTCAATGGAAGCTCCTGGGATCTATGCTGATGTGAACATCATTGGCGGCGTCAACTTGCTTGAGTGTTCTAGGAAGACCGGGGTGAAGAAATTCATCTATTCGTCCACCGGTGGATGTGTCTACGGAGAACCTCAATATCTTCCTGCCGACGAGAATCACCCTCTCTGTCCTCGGGACCCTTACGGAGCAAGCAAAGCAAGCTTTGAGCTCTACCTTCCCGTTTATGCGATGAACTATGGTTTGAAATATACCATCCTTCGCTATCCGAATGTCTTTGGACCGCGGCAAGACCCCCTCGGTGAGGCCGGAGTTGTTTCTATTTTCATTGGGCAGATGCTTCGAGATGTCCAGCCTGTGATCAACGGTGATGGCGAACAGTTGCGAGACTATGTTTTTGTTTCAGATGTAGTTGGTGCGAATTTGTTAGTTCTCGAGAGTGGCGACAATGAAGTATTTAATCTTGGATGGGGCAAGGGCATATCCGTCAATGAGATCTTCCGCTCTCTGAAGGAAATTCTTGCGCGTGAAGCACTAGAGACTCACGGTCCTGCCAAACTCGGGGAGGTGCGTCAGACCTTCCTGAGCTCTGAGAAAGTGCGGCGTCTGCTGGGTTGGAGTCCCAAGGTGACCCTTGAGGACGGATTGAGGAAAACAGCAGAGTTTTTCCGAAGCAACGGTCACCTAAAGACGAAAACAGCCAAGTGCGGACCAAACGACGCGGTCTAGAAGCCCCACTGTCGCTTCGACCAATTTACATGACTCAACTAGCCGAGGCTCGAGGAATCGAATCCCGAGCAGCCCTGCCAATGAGGGCTGTTCTGTTAGATAGAGATGGTGTCATCAATGCTCTGGTGTACCATAAAGACGCCGGCGTTATCGATGCGCCTTTCACACGGACCCAATTCAAACTGCTTTCAGGTGTTCCAAAAGCAATTCGGCTGCTCAACAACCTCGGATTGCGCGTCGCGATCGTCTCTAATCAGCCAGGTATTGCCAAGGGACATTTATCGCTAGAGTTACTGAAAGCGTTTGAGGATATGATGCTCTCGCAAATTCGACAAGAAGGCGGGCACGTTGATCGTGTCTATTATTGCCTCCACCATCCAGAAGCCCGAGTGCGTAAACTGAGGCAACGGTGCCGCTGTCGAAAGCCAGAAATTGGCCTACTCAGACGAGCTGCGGCGGAACTGCGGGTATCTCTAGACGAATGTTACATGATCGGAGACGGGATCTCGGATATGCTAGCTGGATCTCGGGCTGGCTGCAGAACTATTTTCATAGGTCGTTGGAAATGTGAGATCTGTCAGTTCGCTCAGAGCCCGCAAGTGCGTCCGGTATTTGTTGCAAAGGACCTTTTGGAGGCAGCACAGATCATCAGTTCGGAAGTGACGGGCAGCTCGCGGGCAGGATATGCGCCCACGTGTCTTTTAGCACAGGCGTGAGTCCTTCCATCGCACCAATTCCGGTCTAGAAAGAAGCTGCAATGAGTTACGTCGCGCAGCACCTTCGGGAAGCAGCGGATATCTTGGCTCTTCTAGATCAGTCGGCCATTGAACGCGCCGCTGATCTACTCCTTCAACTGCGTGAGCGTTCTGGCAGGCTGTTTCTGTTAGGCGTGGGCGGAGGCGCAGGTCACGCATCCCATGCAGTCTGCGATTTCCGTAAAATTACTCAGATCGAAGCCTACTCGCCGTCGGACAATGTATCCGAGCTCACCGCACGGGTGAACGATGAGGGCTGGGACACGTGTTATGCCAATTGGCTTCGTGGGTCCCGGCTGAATGACGCGGACATGGTCTTCGTTTTTTCTGTAGGGGGTGGCGATGCTAAGCAAAACATCAGCGCTAACCTCGTGCGCGCTCTCGAATACGCTCGCAAGGTTGGAGCCACCATTTGTGGCGTTGTCGGACGCGACGGAGGCTATACCGCTCAGGTCGCGGACGCCTGCGTTCTCATTCCCGTCGTCAATTCGTCGACCATAACTCCTCACACGGAATCTTTTCAGGCTATGATCTGGCACCTCTTGGTTTCCCACCCGAAACTCAAAATGGCTGAAACGAAATGGGAATCCGTTCAGGTTCCCGCCAGGGTGTAGGGTCCCCGTCGGTTCTGTCTGCACAATTCTCTCTCCTCCGGGTTTTCTCCTCTAGCATTCCGTAGGATGCCCTTCTGTGTCCAATTACAAAAAAATCGCGAAGGCAGTAATCCCAGCAGCAGGCCTCGGCACCAGGATGCTTCCCGCAACCAAGGCCTTGCCCAAGGAGATGCTCCCGGTCGCCGGAAAGCCGCTGATTCAATATGCTGTCGAGGAGGCTGCGGCAAGTGGAATTGATACAGTGATTCTCGTGATTCGGGGCAACAAATCTTTGATTCAGGATCATTTTGCACCCGATCACGAACTCAAACCCCGTTACCTGCGCGGCTTAAACAAGTCTCCTGATTTCCTCTCCCCTGATTCAAAAGCCATAAATATAAAATATGTTCAGCAGGAAAGTCCTCTCGGTCTCGCTCATGCCCTTTCCTGCGCACAGCCCCTGGTGGGAGACGAACCCTTTGTTGTGCTGCTTCCCGACGTGATTATGTCCACCGACGATACAGTCACGAGCCAGTTGATACGTGCGCACGCGGACGTGGGCGGAAGCGTGATCGCTATTCGAGAGGTCGAACCACAAGATGTCAAGCGTTTCGGTATTGTCCAACTCGAAGGACCGACTGTGAGTTCGAAGAGACCGTTGCGTATAACGGGTCTGGTTGAGAAGCCTTCACCCGAGCGAGCACCCTCGCGCTTTGGTGTTTTCGGCCGCTATCTTTTGGAACCTTCCATTTGGACTGTGATCGCGCAGACTCGCGCTGACCCTCGCGGCGAAGTGCAGCTTACGGATGCCCTAAATACACTCTGTCAGCAGACGAGCCTTTTCGGTGTTTGCTTCGACGGCCGGCACTACGATGCAGGCGACCGCATTGGCTATCTTCAAGCTAATATCGAGCTTTCCCTCGAAGACCCCCTTCTCCGGGAGCCTCTGTTGCATTACCTCTCAGCCATTCCTTGCGTCAATTCCTAGGCCCTGTTCGTTTTTGTAATTTCGCAGTTTCGGCTCACTCGTTCGCTGTCGGATCATTGCGAGCGGCCCAACTTGCTGAGGAAGCGAAAAAGCTTGGTGCCATGCTCGTTCACTTTTCGACCGACTATGTCTTCGACGGCTCGAAGAAAGTCCCGTATGAAGAAACAGACCCCACGAATCCAATCAACATCTACGGGAAAACCAAACTCGCGGGTGAGCAGGCCGTACGCAGCTCCGGAGTGCCTCACCTGATATTTCGTACCGCGTGGATTTATGCCACCGGTGGGCGAAATTTCCTCCTGACAATCTTGCGCCTTGCCACCGAACGCGAAGAATTGAAAATCGTCGCTGATCAGGTGGGCGCTCCGACCTGCGCTGCCGATTTGGCGGAGGTGACGACAAGAATTTTGACCGGAACGATTGCGGGCGATAAGAGCCAGTTTCCTTTTCCCGAGTCCGGTGGAACCTACCACATGACTGCGGCCGGCCAGACCACCTAGTACGAATTCGCAAACGCCATCCTCGAAGAAGCACGCCGTGCGCCGCAAAACCTGCCGTGGCTGGGCTCGGTGACCAAGGGTCGTCCTCTAATCGCACGCCACGTCGTTCCAGTCTCAACGGAAGAATTCCACTCCCGGCACCTCGCCCCGCAAACTCGGTCCTTTCGAACGCGAGCCTGAAACAGGCTTTCGGCGTAACTCTCCCAGACTGGCGCACTCAACTACAAAGGTGTTTTTCCCCCGAACGTATTTCGGTGAATCCCCCTGCCGCCCGGTTTTCCCGCTAAGAATCGAAGCCGCTCAGCAGCGGTCGACGTTCACCAGCTCGGCAGCTTTTTCGTTTCATTAATCAAACAAGCGGGCCCCTGCGGGCATCCCCTCAGCGGTTTTCGAGCTCGGTCAGAACCTCCTCGCACTTTTCGATGTACTCCCATGGAGCGCCGCGCATCGCATCCTCCCAAGTCAGAACGATCGTCGGATATTCGCCCAAATCATGCTCCTGCCATTGAACTTCCAGATCCATCTCCGGCGGAGGCTCGCCGCAGACCTTCTTTAGGTGCTTGATCGCGAGCTGGCACTCCGCGTCGATCCATTCACGGCTTGCGCCCGGTGTACCTGCTTCCCCGATGATTTCAACTGGCATCTTCACACCTCCTCGCTAAGAATCCATTACCGACACCACCCGTGACGTTTTCTATGGCAATTGGCGCAGAGCGTAATCAAGTTGTGCACCACGTCCCCGCCGAGTTGACTCCTGGGCTTCATGTGATGAACCTGCAAGTCCTTCATGGCACCGCAGTCCTGGCATCGCCAACCATCTCGTTCCAGCACTTGGTTTCTAACCACGGTGTATTCTTCCGGAATGCGTTTGAGCCTGGGTTGCTTCTGGCGTAGGCGCATCGAATTCGTTGAGTCCACAGACAGTTCTACGGATGAGTTTCCTCTAGTTTGGCGCCCGCGAGAAAATCTGCGCAGATCATCTCCAAGCAGTAACCGCGCGACCTATCGGTTCCGAGCATCAGACCAGCAATTTCCAGAGCTCTCTCGACGACCGGTAACTGACTCTTGTAAACCTTGAAGTAGATAATCTCCCAGGGTTCCGTTTCTTTTCCGGTTACATGCCGCTCAACCTCTCGTCTGAACTGTTCCCTGGGTAGTTCTTTGGCCTTGTGCACCCAGGGTGCACAAGCGAACTCCGCCCCATCCCTGCGCACCACCTTGACAAGTTCCCTTGCCTTCGTCCAGCCAATTTCTCTAAGCTGGGGCTTCGGTACGCGGGTGAGATGCTCGTGAATCGTCATGAGGTAATAGGCCTTACGGCGCGAATCGGGGAAGCGCTTGGCCAGGAATTCGTCAAACGACTTCAGTCTCTCCAACCTCCAGTACTGCTTCGATCTCACCTCGCACAGATATTCCCCAAGCTCGACAAACCGCGCATCTCTCTTGCTCCTTAGTCTTCTCCCAGCTCAAGATCTCGTCGATCTTGCCAAGGACGAACACTGCGCGTCGCCGATTTAGTTCAGGTGCCACGGCCGTCCGTCCGTCAGTCCACAAGCTCGTCAAGCCAATCAAGGTCGCTCGCTCCCGGCTTACGGATGAGTTTCGCCGCCACCAACTGCTCGTTGTTCAGGCACAGTCCCAGATGGGAACAACTCACGCATCCGTTCTGAGGAAACCGAATACCGCTATGTGAATTGAAGTGACCGGCCTCGATCTGGGTGATGGTGGTTTCCACCAGCCGGCCAAATTCCTGCCGCTGTTCCTCGGAGATCGATGCCCTGAGATATTGAATCTCGGGAGCATGCTTCCGCACAACGACGACCAGCGCCACCTCCGGAATGCCGCTGATCCAGGAATAGCAAATGAGTTGCGGATCGAGAGAAAGCAAGCCTTCCGGGCCTTCTGCGTAGCGACTCGTCGTGGTTTTCCAGTCGATCAGGCAGCGCACACCGCCGATCTCACCGATCGCATCGAGATAGGCAACAAATTCGCTGCCTCCCGCCAGCATTTGAAGGAATTTGATCTGGAGATCCTTGCGCGGGTTGCAGATACGAACCCGATCATCCTGTGCGAACCTTTGCAGCAGATGGACTCCCTGATGCACGAACCGATCCCAGGTCTCTCCCTTCTTGTATTCGAAGAGCGTCTCACGGTAAGCCTCCCATTCGTTGAACAGCACTGCGCCGCAATCTTCTTCGCGGAAATATGCTCGTAGGGCGTTTTCAAAGCAGCGGCCGAAAGCCATGGCCGCACGAGTTTCCTTTTCACGCCAGCCATCGAGATATCGGTACCGATAACTTCGCGGGCAGCGGAGATATTGGCTGATCTCCGTGTAGCTATAGACCATCGGAATCTCCCCGCCTGTCCTGAGCGTCGACATCATCGACAGACGCGCAAGAGAGCACTTCCCAATCGCCAGCGGGTCCGAAGAAATCAAGATTTTGGTAAGAACGACCATTAAAGGTCTTGTGCGAGGTACGAACAACTCCGCGAAGGTTCAGGAGGGCCTTTTCATCCACCTGATCGCGGTTGAGCAGATCAGCATCGTAGCCAAAGTCTCGAAGAAACCAGTGGAGCTTCCACAGGGTTCTCTCGGTGCAATACAGCCGGCTGAAAAAGGGCCGGTCTTGGAAGGACTGCGGTTCCAAAATGACAAATCTAAGCTCCATAAATGGTTTTTGTGGATGCCGTCGGTACCACGCTCTTTCCACACGCACCAGAAACACGCCATCGAAACTGGTTTCGGAATCTTGATGTCGCGAATGCAGGCCGGGAATCTGACGTCTCATGGCTTACCCTCGGCTGGCTGTGCGTAGGAATTGAGCCGGCAAATCAACATGTCCCTGTTTTCCTTTGCGCATGCGGTTAGGTGTGAAATAAAGGATTGGACTAGATCTCGATTCGCTTCTTTCAAGGATGGCGTGCCGCAGAAATCAGCGGCGTAGGCCTTAACGAGAGTGGGATCGAGATTGTGCTGGCGGATCAGCAGACAGAGTTGATCCCGTAAACGCGGCTGGCCATTGTTGGAACCATTACTGGAGTGCTTCGGTGAGGCCTCATGGGCGCGCGTTTGGCCAGAATTGCTGGAGGAGGAGCCAAGCTCCTCGACCGAGCAGAGGCCGATCCCATAAGCCTTTCGCAGAGCTCGGTTGACCGCCCGGGTTTCGGCAATGCGGAGCTCAGCCCCATGGACGAGGGTAGACACGTTGGATGGATCGGCGTCACCGTAACCCACGAATCCCCTCGAACCAGCCGACTTGTAGACGGTTGCTTTGAATACCCACCGATTAGCAACGGGATCAGAGAAACGATCCTCAACAGCAGTCTTTATTCCAAAACAACGCCGTCTGTGAGCTATATGCAGCAGGCCCGAATGCGTGACGTACCACCGATTCTCCAAGAGCTGTAGATGTCCGGCGGCAACAGAAAGAGCGAGTTTGTCAGTCAATTGCCGGAGCACCTCAAGCGTAGTGGACGGAAGTCGGCCCCAAATCGACCGTGCACGTCGAGCGTTGGTGCGCCAGGCTGCATGCGAACGGTTCATTGTTCCTCCTAATGCACTGCAGTGCAATGCATCGCATTGCATTGTATATTAATCGATCAACGACGATTTGTCAAGCTGGTATCCATTCGGCGGGTCGGCTCGCGTGCATGATAGAATCTGCTGCGAATGAAGAAGGACACTCAATTTACGTTCAGAATTCCTTCAGACCTTAAGAGTAATTTGGAAGAGATTGCTTCGTCCCAAGGTCGCAGCGTGGCTCAAATTTGCGAAGCCTTCTTGAGATCTGGGATTGAAACCTACCGAAAAAGAGGCCCCACTTTTTTCCAGCGCTTTCTGTCTCGGCGAAAGAAGGAGTCCTCCTTGTAGGTTCACCACCGATGTGCACAAAGCGCAGAAAATAACTTAAATTTCCTATAGCTATTTCATGCGGCAGCACTGGATAGAGGTGGTGTTTATGTAGCCTACGAAGTGGAGATAGGAGAGGCATAGTTCATGGTAAAACGTCGGTTGCCCGCGTTGCGCCACGTGCGCCCGAAACGTGGGGCGAATAGAAAAGCCAACGCGGTCCGCTTGAATTCGAAGAATGGCTATGGGCCCCGCCTCACCAAGCGCAGACAGAGCCTGGATACTTTTGATGTACGGGAATGGTTCGCAACAGATCCCTCAGCCTGTATCTCTGAGAGATCCGCGCAGGAGATCCTTCGTGAATATGAGCAACCATATCGATGGTGGATTAAATTTCCGAGGAAGGATCAGAAACGCTTAATAAGATCACAGTTCGAGAAAGCGGCTCATGTTGCCGTCAAACAGCGAGCGGCGCATAGCCAAGACACGACGCGGGTTTCCATCGAAAAAAAGGTGCGAGAATCAGCCGAAGGCATTCGCAAGGAATTGGTTGGTCTTGCCCACCATACAGGCCAGGCCCTAGTTGCTGATCAGTTCATGCCCTGGTGGCAGAGTTTGAAACCATTTCGCCAGCATTCTTCCACGGGAGGTTGTCGATCGGTTCTCTGACTATTTGAGTGGCTATTTGTTGGTGCTGGAAAACGAGACACCGCGTAGCTCAGCAACGTGGGAAGACAGAAACAAGAAGAATAACGACGACTGGCGCCAACGGCAGAAGCTCCTTCGCAAACTAAGCGGCGGGCTGGCTGATGCGGCATCGATGCTGCTTCCATCCGCAACGCCTCCCCAACAAGAAGCTCTCAAAACGAAGTTGATACGAGTAATGTCCCAGGAACTGGTGGCACTCGATTACAGCCGCAAGATTATTGCTGATAGATTTTTGCCTTTCGTCTGGGATGCCATCGGCGAAGGAATTCTGGGCCGGTCATACCTTAGAGCTGAGCGGCGTTCGAGGCAGCGGACAGCTGGTCGCAAATCGCGGTCCGTCGGTCAGAGCTGTCCTCTCCAACCTCTGGATTTATTCTCAAATACCGATTAGCGTCGAAGGCGGTGTACAAAGCTTACCCAAAATCGAGGAGGTGCAGTGCGATTGTTCACGACCGATAGACGGCACTTATGGACGTGGAAAGAGAAGGATATGTAGGGAGCTACTGATGCCAGAAGAACATGACGGGAACGCGAAAGAATCCGGTGAATACACGATGGGAGAACATAAGATGAACTCTGAATCACGGGCGGCGCATAGTCGACCTGCAAAGACGAATTCGCCGCGCAAAGCCGAAGCGAATCGGCAAAACGCGCAGCGCTCGACTGGTCCGAAAACCCCCGAAGGCAAAGCGAAGAGTAGCCAGAACTCCATTACACACGGAATCTTCGTCAAGAAGTTCCTGAGCCGGGCCACCCCCGAAACCGTTGCAGAAATAGAGGCTTTGGCAGCGGGCCTCCGGGAACACTACCAGCCGGTGGGTATGCTAGAAGAGTTTCTGGTGCAAAAAATCGTGCTCGAGATTGCCCGCGACCATCGAATCTTGGGATTCGAGCAGGAATTCACCGGCATGCCAATGCTAGTAGTCACGTGCCTGGATCGTATGGTGCGCTACACCACCTCAACCAGCCGAGCACTGTACCGTGCGATCCAAGAGCTTGAGCGCGTCCAAGCCGCACGGAAGGCTGCCGAATGCCAAGCCCTTGTGTCTGGGGAGTCCGCCGATTCGAGTGCCAAGCCTGAGACGGAGCAAAATGCTCCTCGGGTGGCAAACATTGAATCCGGCGCAAGCAGCACGTCGGAAGATGACACCGGAGCTACCACTATATAGGTCAAGCCAACTTCGGCACCCGCCCGGCGCCTGAGCTGCAGAAAATTGAAATTTGCGAAACGAAGCCACCGGCTCACCCCGCAATGTATTCGGGCGCAAACACTATTCGAAAGTAGGCCACGCTGAGCGTTGTACAGCGTTGGCCTAACCGTCGCAAGACGGGTTTATTCATGCGGGCGGGCTCAGAAACGCAGAGTTAGGAATCACCCATTGAGCAACAGCGACGGGCGATGGACTTCAAGCGACAAGCCGTCACAACAGTGCGGCGAACCAGGATAAGATATGCTGTTCACAGACGATCGGTTGTTTGCCGATAGAGAAATGAACAATCTCAAACCCAGGAGCCGTAGATGAGGGGCGTTGTCCTTGCTGGGGGTACCGGCAGTCGTCTCAATCCCCTTACGCGTGTCACGAACAAGCATCTTCTTCCGGTCTACGACAAGCCCATGGTGTATTACCCCATCCAGACGCTCGTGAATGCGGGCATCCAGGAGATCCTTCTTGTCACGGGCGGAAAGAATGCCGGGGAATTTCTCCGGCTGCTTGGCAACGGCCGTGACTTCGGCTTGAAGCATATCAACTACACCTACCAGGAAGGCGAAGGCGGCATCGCGGAGGCTCTGGGTCTGGCTGAAGATTTTGCCGATGGCCAGCCCGTTTGTGTAGTGCTTGGTGACAACATTATTGAAAACAATGTGCGCCACGCCGTCGAAAGCTTCAAAAAGCAGACTCGCGGCGCCAAAATCCTGCTGAAGGAAGTTCAAGATGCGGAACGTTTTGGTGTTGCCGAGATTCGCGGCGATCGTGTCGTCAGCATCGAGGAAAAACCGCGCAAGCCCAAATCGAATTACGCCGTCATTGGGATCTATTTGTATGACGCGACTGTATTTCAGAAGATTCGCCGGCTGAAACCTTCCGGCCGCGGCGAACTTGAAATTACAGACGTCAATAATTTCTACCTCGAAGAAGGCAACCTGACCTACGAGCTCCTTGACGGCTGGTGGACCGATGCCGGCACCTTCGAATCCCTCTTGCGCGCCAACAATCTCGTGGCAGAAACCGGTGCCAACAAAATCTCGAGCGTAGCATCCGCTGAAAGTACAATGAGCCGGGAAGGCAAAGAATGAAGATTTTCGTTACCGGCGGAGCAGGGTTCATCGGCTCAAATTTCATCCGCAATGTTCTGCAGGCAAAAAATAGCTACACGATCGTCAACTACGACAAGCTCACCTACGCTGGCAATCTTGCGAATTTGCACTCGATCGCGCATCATCCCGGCTATCGATTCGTCAAAGGTGACATTTGCGACCCGATCGCGGCGGAGGCCGCCATGCGCGGTTGCGATGCCGTCGTCCACTTCGCCGCCGAATCGCACGTCGACCGCAGCATCTACGAGCCCGCTCCCGTAATTCAAACCAACGTCACTGGGACGTTCACCCTTCTCGAGGTGGCTCGCAAACTCGCCGTATCGCGCTTCGTTCACATTTCCACCGATGAAGTCTATGGCGACATCGCTCCAGGAACTGACGCCAGCGAAGTTTCTACGCTCCAGCCAAGCAGCCCCTATTCCGCATCCAAAGCAGCCTCGGATCTTTTAGTTCGCTCCTACGTGCGCACTTACAAATTTCCCGCCCTGATCACTCGCTCCTCAAACAATTACGGCCCCTACCAGTTCCCAGAAAAGTTCCTGCCGCTGATGATCACGAATGCGCTCTACGATAAACCTCTTCCGATTTACGGCGACGGCAAACAGCAGCGCGACTGGCTGCATGTGGAAGACAATTGTCGTGGAATTCTCGCCGTTCTCGAACGCGGAAGAATCGGCGAGGTCTACAACATCGGCGGATCGCACGTGGAAGAAAATCTCGCGATGGCGCAACGCCTGCTTCGTTTGACGGGCAAACCGGAGAGCCTGCTTAGCTATGTTGCGGACCGTCCCGGCCATGACCGCCGCTACGCCCTAAATTCCAGGAAAATAGAAAGCGAGCTGGGTTGGAAACCGGAGATTCCTTTGGAAGACGGCGTTCGTCAGACCATCGAATGGTACAAGGACAATAGCAAATGGGTTTCCGACGTTCGCGCGGGTGAATACCTCTCCTATTACGAGAAATACTACGATGATCGTGAAAATTCCCTCAAGGCCATCGCGGATTCCGGTTCAAAGTTGCCCGCTTAGAACCAACATGCGTATATTCTTTGTCGATGGAACGAATCGAAACCTCCCTGCCAGGCGTCTATGAGCTGCGCCCCGTAGTCCATCGCGACTCGCGCGGCGCTTTCCTTGAAACCTACCACCACGCTAAATTCTTAGACCTCGGCATCAAAGACACCTTCCTTCAAGACAATCACTCCATCTCCTCCCGCGGAACCCTTCGCGGCCTTCATTATCAATTGCGGCGCGCACAGGCCAAGCTCTGTCGCGTTATCGAAGGCGAAGCTCTGGATATTGCGGTGGACATCCGCGTCGGCTCGCCGCATTTTGGCAAATGGACCAGCGTCCATCTCTCCGCAAGGGAACAAAATCAAATCTATATCCCAGTCGGTTTCGCACACGGTTTCTTGGCTATGACGGAAACCGTTCAGTTTCTTTACAAATGCAGTGATTACTACGCCCCGTCCGACGAGTACGGCATTCTGTGGAACGATCCGGCTCTCGCTATCGACTGGGGTGTGTCGAGTCCAGCGCTCTCGCAAAGAGACGCCAATAATCCGAAGCTCGCCGACGTCCAACAACAATTTCTGCCGCGTTACTCGCGCAAATGAAGCCTACGATTTTGCTGACGGGTAAGACCGGCCAACTAGGTTCTGAGCTCAATCGGCTGCTTCCAAAACTGGGGGAAGTGATCGCGCCGGAGCGAAACGATCTGGATCTGCGCGAGCCCGAAAAAATTCGGCAAGTCATGCGGAATGTAAACCCGCAACTGGTCGTGAACGCGGCCGCCTATACCGCCGTTGACGCAGCGGAAACCGATGAAGCCACTGCGTTAGCCGTGAATGCCGAAGCCCCACGATTGCTTGCCCAAGAGGCGAAAAAGATTGATGCCATGCTCGTTCATTTCTCGACCGACTACGTCTTCGACGGCTCGACGAAAGCGCCATATAAAGAAACAGACCCCACGAATCCAATCAACGTCTACGGCAGAACCAAACTCGCCGGCGAAGAAGCGATTCGTAATTCCGGCGCCGCTCACCTGATATTTCGCACATCCTGGGTCTACGCCACGCATGGACGAAATTTCCTCCTGACAATCTTGCGCCTTGCCACCGAACGCGAAGAATTGAAAATCGTCGCTGATCAGGTAGGCGCTCCGACCTGCGCTGTCGATTTGGCGGAGGCGACGACAAGAATCTTGACCGGAATGATTGCGGGCGATCAGCGCCAGTCTTCTTTCCCCGAGGCCAGCGGAACCTACCACATGACCGCGGCCGGCCAGACCACCTGGTACGAATTCGCAAACGCCATCCTCGAAGAAGCACGCCGCGCACCGCAGAATCTCCCCTGGCTGGCCTCGGCAACCAAGGGCCGGCCCCTAATCGTACGCCGGGTGGCTCCCATCTCAACGGAAGAATTCCCCTTGCCGGCACGTCGCCCCGCCTACTCGGTCCTCTCGAACGCGCGCCTTAAACAGGTCTTCGGCGTAACCCTCCCGGGTTGGCGTACGCAACTGCATCAGTGCTTCGCAAGCCGCTCGTATGAGCGGGTGTAATAGTCCGACACCGCCCGCCTCGCCTTCCTCTGTTCCTTTCATGCATTGATTTCCATTTCCACTTCGTTGCGCGGCGCTTCGGACTTGTGTGTCGAGCCAAGCCCGGTGAAAGTAGAAACGCTGAGAAGGGCGAGCAAGGGATCCAAAGGATGGCGATACAACATGCTCGGATGCGTGATGTAGTACACGGCGGGAAAAACCAAGAGCAGCCATCCAAAGAGAACGGCGAAACTGGGCGCGCTGGAGAAAGCACGAGCCAGCCCAAAAGCCGCGAACGCACTCAGAAGCGTTGCGATGGCGATGTTCGGAACGGCAAACGGCTCAATGCGGCGATACGCAGCGCTCAGGTTCCAGTAACCTGTCCAGGTGAAGACGATGCGGCGAAGAGTCGCCCAGGCGAAACGCGCTGGATGCTCACGCACTGCGGCAATCGCCAACTGCTTTTTCTCAGCCATATAAGCAACTTCACCGAGGCGCGCGTAATCGTCCATCTCAGCCTCGTTGTGCGGGGGATTGGCCCAGTCGGGGTATACGTCGAACGTGTCCCAGGTGTTGCCTTGATAAAACGCCAGCCAGAAGTTGCTGCGAAACGGAATGAACCGGCCAAAGACGCGTTCGTTGCGAATAAACCACGGTGAAACAACCACGAGAAACGCGAGCGCAGCCACCGCTGGCCGCCAAGCGAAGCTCCACGGTGTGCCGCGCTGGCGAAGGCGGTAGCACAGCCAAAGCCCGGCAACCGGCAGGCCGGCGAGAAGCGCAGGCTCCGTCAGTCCGGCGATGGCCCACACCACTCCCCAAATCGCCCAGCTGCGAAGTTCGACCTTGCGTTCCAGCGCGATGGTCACTGCTACGGCCAGCACGAACAGCAGCGCACTGAGAGTCGTGTTCCACACCTGCCCAGCGGCGAAATCGAAGCTGTAGGGAAAGATCGCCCAGGCCCAAACAGCGGCGGTGGCCGTCTTCCTGCCAAATACTGTGCGGGCAATGAAGTGGAGTGGAAAGCAGGTGAGCGCGGCGAAAAGGCAATTGAGCGAGAGGATGACCCAGGCGGAGGCCGCGGAATAAATTCCGCAAATCTTGAATACGCCCGCGACCAGGGCGGGATACACCGGACCCATCCACGCGGTCGGGCCCGTCCAGCCAAAGAATGGCGAGCCAAAGCCATGCCCTGAGGCCAGCGAGCGTGCAATGCGGCCTGTCTCCCAGCCGAAGCGCCAGTGGTCTCGCGCGGGATCGAGCCGGTCGCCGACCAGAAATGGGACGACAGCCAGGCGCAATCCGAGGGCGACAAGAAACACGAACCAGGGCTGCGCCCAGAGAGGCGGATTCGCCTCCGCCGCGTCCACTCGCCCTTCGCGTTGATCGCTCACCACGCCACCTTCCCTCGGGAATTGTCAGTCTAGCAGCCTCTGCTGCTTTTTCGGTGTTCGCCGAAGTGGAAACTGGAGCTAGCATGTCACCCACACCCCCGGGGTTTTGTATGGATGTGAAAACAAAGGGGTTGCGAAAAGATGGATTTGTAAGCTGCTGATAACGGGAGCGTTGCAAATCGATGGTGGGAAGAGAGGGATTTATAAGTCGATGAAAACGCGGGAAGCGAGGTGTTGGGCAATGGGAAGTGGCGAGTGTTGTGAGTGGCGAGTGGCGAGAAAAATCGCTCGAGAGGGGGAGATATTGGTGTTGCGTGGTGCACGCGATGGGAGCAACGGCTGGTTACGAAAATACACTACGGGTTGCGGGGGAATTAGGGGGACCAAACGGGGACACGGTCAGCAACCTTGGGTGGTAGATTGTCGCATCCATTACTATTTGTCAAGTGAGAAATTAAAGGCTGTGGATTGAATGGGTTACGGGCGGAGATTCGAGGCGCGAACCGAAGCAGGGTTGTTCATCAACATTTGGTCTAGAAATGAGGGCTTATCTGACGCTAGCCGGCTTTTGAAGCGCACAGTAGTTCCGAGAAAAACGCTTCAGCCGACCCGTGACGACACGGGAGTTCACGTGCAAAGCTGCGGTCAAATAGTTCCTGCCAATTCCGCGCGGTTTGCGGCATGTACTTGGTCACCGGAGTAAAGGGAACGGTTTGTCCCGGCGCAAACCAATCCGACGGACCGCTTTCCTCGAATGGATACCCGCCCGTCAGCATCTCATACGTCACCACAGCAAGCGCCCAAAGATCCCACGCGTGGAGGGGCTGTTCTCCTCGTCGCTGCTCCGGGGACATATACCGCAGCGTGCCCAACACGCCGCCAACTGCGGTGTCCACGGTTTGTTGCTGCGTAGAGTTCGATAGAAATTTGGCCAGACCAAAGTCCAGCACTTTAACAAGCTCTATGGATTCGACATTCGCCAGAAAAATGTTCTCGGGTTTGAGATCTCGATGAACCAAATGACGGCGGTGCGCAGCGCTAAGGGCGTCGGAGACCCCCCGCGCAATTGACACGATCTGGTCGGGTGACAAGTGGCCTTCAATCTGTAATCTTTCGCGCAATGTCACGCCCTCGAGTATCTCCATCACTAGGAATGCGCGCGTTCCTCCAGCTACGCCGAAATCATGGACAGTCACAACGTTGGGATGAGCGAAGCTGGCAGAGGCCCGCGCCTCACCGCGAAATCGCTCCGCTGCTTCCTGACTACCCACCAAGTCCTCGCGAATAACTTTGACGGCAACGCGACGCTCCAGCGATTTATCTATGGCCTCATAGACCGTACCCATGCCTCCTCGTCCAAGACGACGCTCCAACCTATAGCGATCTTCAAGTAGTCGTGGCAGGATCACCGGCACAAGGCGCGCACCCTCCTTGCTGCATCTGGTCGAGCCGCTGTCGTAGCAGACACCGCATTGAGGGCACTCCTCGAATAGGTCCTGTCGCACGGCAGCCGAAGGCCGTTTCTCGAGCAGGATTGCCAAGCTCGCCGCAACGGCGACGAGCAAGTCTTGGTCCTCGGCCGAATAGGGTTCTTCGGAACGCTTCGAGCCAAGCACGAGTATCGCTTCGGTGTCCTGCGGGCTAGTGGCGACGGGCACAAGCAAATCAATTCTCGCTTGGCGGAGGAAGTCTGTCTCTTCATGCGGGAGTTGTTGCTGCAGCCAGCCTGTGTCCGTTTGCGGGACTTCGAGCGGCTTGCCGAGCAAACGCATCAGTGCGAGCAACTTGCTGTCCTTCTGCAATGGAGGAGGGTGTTTTCCTGCGGGCGCTGCGGCGAGCGTGCGGTAGGAGGTCTCGCGCGGCCTGCGCACCAGTAACGCCGCAAATTCTGGATGCAGGGCTCCTTCAACGCGATTGACGACACTCGGCGCCTCTTGCTCGAAAGTTTTTGCGAGGTATATTTCTTCCACGACTTCACGCAGAAGCCTACGGGCATCGTATTGCTCGCGGAAGAAACGACGGTCGAGCGCTTCGAGCCACTTCTGCCGTCGAGTGTAGGCGATTGCCGCAAGAACAACGAGTGCGGCATACATCCAGCCGCGCGCTTGGAACACGGCAAGAATAGGCTGATCAGCGTGGAGTAGCAGGTCCGCAACAAAGGTTGTGGCGAGCACGGGTACTGCGGAAACCAACAGGCGCCGCGCCAGCGCGTACTGCAAGCCTCGGCGCATAATTACGCCGAGGTTAAAGACGCGGTGGTGCAAAATTGCGTAGGCGAACGACATCGGGAATGCCAAGTAGAGAGTAAAGAGCAGCGCTGGGAGTGGAGTGGCGTAAACGGCCGTTTTTATTCTATCAGGAACGATAAAGTTGAGAATAAGGAGCGTTGCCACCGCCAGGCTGCCCACTAGTAAGCCAGCAAACAAGACGCGCATGCGCCGGCGCTCGTTGACGTCTTCCAGTCGGCGGTAATTGACCACCCACTCGATGCAAATAGCGGGCGCGCTACACAGACAGAGAACAATCCAGAGAAAGCCAGGGTTGATCATTTCTAGTCCGATGGGCGCCCGCTTGGGCTGGTAAACCAGTTGGAAGTCTTGAAGACATTGCAGGGCTGCCACGAATACCACGGGCGTCCAGATCAACCCCCACGGCCAGCGGGCGCAAAACAGCTTGCGCGGAAAAATGGCGTAGAACGTGAAACCGACCCCAGGAGCCAAGCCGCGGCTGATCGACGCAGGCCACAGCAAAATCCCCAGCGGCGCGGGCAAGTGCCTCCAGACCGAGGCCCAGCCATAACCCGGGGGGCTGAGCATCGCAACCACCAGGCTGGCAAGGCCCCACGCTCCCATCCGAGCGATAGGGTCGTACGGTCGCCGAACAACGATTACCAACGCGAGAATGAGCGTGAAAAGCTCTCCCCCAATCACCTCCCACTTCCGCCAGTCCAAATCACGTACAGATCCCCGTCGAAGAGTCACGGAGAGCTCCATCTGCTTACCTTCCCGTTCAATTTCCATCGGGATCGGGCGTCCAGGCTCAAGATTTGCGTGTGCACGGTAGAAGTCTTTTTCTCCGTGAATGGAGATGCCCTCTAGGGCGACAATCCGGTCGCCAGGTCGCAGTCCGGCGCGCGCTCCGGCTTCGTCCGGAGAAACTTCCCGCAAGAGCATTGAGCCGTTGCTGTAATCGGATCTAAATCCGATCCACCAGGGGCCCCATACGTCCGTGTAGATTTCTAGCGCGAAAAACCCGAGGAAGGAAACCGCGACGAGGTAGAGCCACCAAGGAGCACGTGGAACTGGCACAACGCCTCCGCATCCCAGGGCGAGAGTTGGAAGGGATCATAGCAGGCAGATACTTATCGGTGGCATCAATCTGGAATATTGTAGAAGTTACCGAGGCCCGCTCCAGAAAGCGGGCGCTACTCGCCAATGGGAGATTCCCCTAGTAGGCGCAGATAGCGGGCGGCACATCGGCGGGAATGTAGACGACAAAGCTTTCTTCAGGGGCCAAACCAGGCAAAGCCGAGGACGGCCCTTCGAGAGTCAGAAAGAGCGCCAGCCTGAAGGCCGCCGCTACGTAGGGCGAATTCAACGGCAACATGCGGCCTTCAGGCTGGGACGCGCTGAAGCGACGCCCCTACAAGGGAGCCGCAAAACCTTTTTGCTTCTTGGTTCCATCTTGGGGGCGCGGGGGCGGAGGGGCAACGGGGATGGGGCGGGAGGAAAAGACGGAGGTGGAGGGTCACGGTTGGTCGGTTGGGTCCCATCGACTGAGGTTAGGGTGCGAGGTTGCCACGGGAGGACGGAAAAAGAGTTCTTAATTTTCTGCGGTTACCCAGCGCTTACGCACTTCGTCGCTCTGCGAGTCAGGCCTGAAGGCCTGACCTACGATTGTGGCGCACCTCCGGCGCTTGAAAGAAAGGCGACCCCGACCCTGCGAGGCTCAGGGCAAGCGGTCGGCGGGCCGCTACATAAACCAGGCAAAGGCGAGGATGGCCCTTCGAGGCTCAGAAAGAGCGCCAGCCTGAAGGCCGCCGCTACGTAGGGCGAATTCAACGGCAAGATGCGGCCTTCCGGCCTGGACGCGCTGAAGCGACGCCCCTACAAATGAGGGCGAACGGCGGTCCTCAGGAATTATCAGGGAATAACAGCATTTCGTAATGTTCTGAGGAAGTAAGAACAGGATGCGAGCCGTCACCAATCGATGCGCCGAAGTCCGGAGACGAAATCGAAGTGCCGGTCTCGGCTCAAGAGCGGGAGAGAATACTGGCGGCAGAGTGCGGCGATCCACAGGTCATTGGCAGGAATGGGCTTACCTTTCTTTTTCAACTCCAGGCCAATGGCTGCATAGGAGTGCGTGGTGTCATCGTCGATGTCGAGCACACTCACCGCAGCGGTCCATTCCCGGAGCCAGTTCTCATAGCTTACCCTGTGCCGGGACTGCGCGATGCCAAGCCGGAATTCGCCTAGGACAATCACGGGAATCGCCAGACGCTCGGCCCGGGCGACGACTTCGAGAGCCGAAGGTTCGCGTTCTGCGGCGGCAGATAGGGCGTTCGTATCCAAAATCAACGCCACATCTCCGGATCGATTTTCTCCGAATCCTCTTCAATGATGCGATTAATGCGTGCGGTTTCCTTGCGCAAATGCTTCAGCTTGCCCATATGCTTCACCCAAGGCTTTTGGCTTGCCTTGGTATTGGATGCCAGCTTGTCCTTGACGGCTTCGGTCACAAACTCACGGAGTGGAATCCCGCGCTGCGCCGCGACCGACTTGGCGCGGCGAAAGACGGTGTCGGGAATCTCTAATGTTGTCTTCACGCGAGGATGCTCCCATATTTATGGGAACAAGTCAACCGACCGCTCGGATGTCCACGGAGATCCGAGCGAGGGTTGCTGCACGCTTGTCTTGCTCGCTGGCCGGTCTGAAGACCGCCGCTGCGTACGCTCGCGCGTCTGGCGCAGTGGCGCTGGTTTGGCTGCTTGTCTTGCAGAGCTGTCGGATGTGTAATACACTGAGACCATGAAGACTCTCACGGTGCGATTGCCCGAGCCCTTGGTGGCCGACATCGAGGCGGAGTCGCGCGGGCGCAAGATCTCGAAGTCCGATGTAGTACGCGAAAGGCTGGAGCGCGGTCCCCGCAAGAGGCGGCGCATTACGTCCCTCAATGCCATCGCCGATCTCATCGGCTCCGTGGATGGCTTACCGACCGATCTCACTGCCCGCAAGAAGGAGTACTTGCAAGACATGGGTTATGGCCAGAAACGTCCTCGTTGATGCTGGATTTGTGGTGGCGCTGCTTAGCAGCCGCGACAATCACCACGAATGGGCTGTGACCCAAGCCTCCGAATTGCCTCCACCTTGGTCCACGTGTGAAGCCGTTCTATCCGAGTCCTTCCACCTTCTCGGAGGACGGGGCGCCCCCAATCTCGGCGCACTGCTTCGGCGTCGCGCCCTGCTGGTGGCCTTTGAATTTGCCGGCAACGTAGAGTCAGTTGTGAAGCTGCTCGAAAAGTATTCAGACGTTCCGATGAGCCTCGCCGACGCGTGCCTGGTTCGCATGACCGAAACGCTTGCTGATCCCATCATCCTCACGACCGACGAGGATTTCCGGGCCTACCGCCGCCATAGCCGCCAAGTAGTTCCTTGTGTGACACCCGAATGATCTTTGCCGGAGGGCCAATTCGAGGCTCAGAAAGAGCGCCAGCCTGAAGGCCGCCGCTACGTAGG
>Ga0307477_10000402_pt1 | contig 49537 bp, 44 predicted proteins | sample atmos_gasesECM2C_FD_203316 | JGI IMG/M metagenome (GOLD analysis project Ga0307477, IMG submission 203316) | Hardwood forest soil microbial communities from Morgan-Monroe State Forest, Indiana, United States - atmos_gasesECM2C_515 | ecosystem: Environmental > Terrestrial > Soil > Temperate... | reverse complement strand
GCAGCCGCGCCAGCGCGTCCTTCAGACCGTCAATCTGGCCTAATGCATCAAGCTCATCCACAACGAACCACAGTCGCTGCTCACCTTCCTCGCGATTCATCGCCTCGAAAATCGCCAGCCGCATCCAGGCGGAGATCGTGGAGCGCAACGCGGCAACCTGAGCAGCGCGGTAAGGCATGAACAACACTCGAGCCGTTTCCCCTGGAACTGATCTCTGCAGCACCTCTTCAGCCTGGATCCAGTTGCGCACCGAGAGCGGCTCACCGCGCTGCCGCGCGACATAGTCGAGTGCGCTTACCGCCGAACTCGTCACTGAGCGGATCGAATCAAACATGCGGCCGTTGTGCTCTTCGAGGAAAGGCTGTGCGGGCGTGCCGGCAACCAGTGTCTTCAGCTCTGCTGTGCTGGCGACCACCAGCAGGCGATAGAGTTCGTTCAAAGACACGTTCCCGGCGGCACGGGTCTGCGCGGTGACGGCGCTAAAGAACGTGCGGGCGTAGCCGCGCCAGCTCCGATCCGGGCCTTCGTGGTCCGGGATCAGAGAACGTGCCAGTTGGTCGACGTCGTAGTCGTTGCTGATCTCGCCGAACAGATCCCAGCGGGCGGACCGGGCGTCGAAGGGATTGAGAATGAGGTCGCCGCGTTGTGGCTGGTAGAAGCGGCGTAGATAGCCGCCATCTGGATCGGCGATCACCGCCCTATCACCACGTGCGAGCGCGGCTTGCAACAACTCGCAAATTGCGGTGGACTTTCCGGTGCCGGTGGTGCCAATGAGCTTGAAGTGCTTCGCTTCGTCTTCGGCCGCGACCGGCAACCCGGCGAGCGTCACTTCGCACGTGAGGGGTGGCCGCGCGCGCGAGCTGCTCAAGGCACGAGCCGCCCACGCATCACTAACCGACGTGCCGTCAGAAACAATCGCACCACGCACATAAGTCGCTGACGTTGAGGCGCGGCTGGTGAGCACTCGACCCGTCGCATATCCGAGAGTTGCACTTAGCGCGATCCCTGCTGAGAGCTGCATCAGACCGTGTGCCAGGCCGAGCTCGCTCATCAGGCCGGCGCCAACAGCGAGCATTACGCCGCAAGCTGCCGTCATTGGCGCCGCGATCAAGGGAGACAACAGCAGCTTCCGCAGCGGCACTCGTCCGCGCACCAGGGCCGCCAACAGCGGGGCCTGTACAGCCGTGTAAGCCGCGAGCAAACCCGGCCAACCGTGCAGCCCAACAATTGCCCGCATCAGCAGCTCCGCGGTCGCGAGAAGCCCGACCGATTCCGACGCACCAACTCGCGCTGACGCGCGGGATCAAACCAGATCTCGCGCACGATCCGCCGGCCGCATCGCAAGTCGCATTGAATGACGATGTCGACGAGTAGGTACAACAGGCGTTTGATGTCGCGGCGCGCTAGCGCCCGGCCAGCCGGGCTCTGCTTGACCAGCAGGACGAGCTGCTCAAACGCCAGCTCCGCGCTCGCCGCATGTACACTGGTAATCGACCCGGGATGTCCTGAGTTAACATTGCGTAGATAGTCGAAAGCCTCGTCCGCACGCAGTTCGGCCAGCAGAATCCGGTCCGGTCGCATCCGCAAGCAGCATTCGAGCAGCTGCTTAGGCGTCACACGAGCCAGTCCCTGATCGTCCTTGCTATAGAACAGACGTACGTGATTCGGATGACGCTCGAGCACCAGTTCACAGGCGTCCTCGATGGTGACGAGGCGCTCCTCGCCAGGGATCTCCTGGATCAGCGCCTTCGTCCAAGTGGTCTTTCCCGATCCAGTGGCACCTGAGACAACGATGTTCTTGCGCGCTCTGACGGCGAGACTCAGAAATGCCGGAAATTGCTTTGTGTCGAGCAGCCGCACTAGTTCGCTGTCGGTGTCATCGCTGTGTGCGCTGGTCGAAGTCAACTGGCCGAAGACCCCGCGGCGCGCGAGCTCAGCGATCGGCCAGACGACATCCGAAGGACGACGAATGGTTATCGCGACGCAACCCGTGGTGGTTGCGGGCGGCAACACGATCTGCACGCGCTCACCGGATGGCAACGACGCTGACAGCAGCGGTGAAGCCTCGTCGACGCGTTGCCGCGTCACGTTGGCAATTAGCTTTGCCAGGCGGCGGCACCAGTCGAAGTCGGCGAATGGCAGCTCCTCGCGGCGCCAGCCCGTCGAGGATTCGAGAAAAATCTCCCGTGGCCGGTTGATGCACAGCTCGGTGATCCCGGGGTTGGCGAGCAGCGGCCGCAACGCACGGAGGGTGAGATCGAGCGCGGAAAACTCGATCGGTAGCGATGGCGCCGCAAAGGATGGCGACGCACGGGAGAAATTGTCAGCGGACAATGCTGGGCGTACGCAACTCATAGACCGACCTGAAATCAAGATCCCGCGCCACCAGAACCTGAATGCGGTCGCCATTGCGTTTGACGATCGTTGGCGCGATGTGAGCCGTATCCTTAAGTGCCTCGGTCAGAACATCCTGCGAGAGCGACGGGGCGTACAGCACTGCCCCGCCGGAGTGGTTCGCCGCCTGCACCCCCGCCTGCACCGCGCCTTCAACGACGGAAATGAGCATGGCAGCGCCAAAGCGCTCCCAGAAGTGACGGTGCACTTCGCCGGGCAGCCCTGCCCGTCCCAGTTCGTCGGTACCGGGGGAATCCAGCGGTACGACGACCCCCGTGGGGGTGCGCGCTTGGGTCCATACCACGAAGACGCGCGCCTGACCTTGCTGCACCTGCCCGCGCGTCTCCCCGACAAGTTTGCTGCCGCGCTCAAGCAAGACCACCTTGCCGTCAACACTGAAGGTGTCCGCTGCTGTGATGCAGCTTGTCATCCCCGGCAGAGTTGAATCGATCGCGGTTTCAAGGGTGCAGTCAATGAACGCCCCTTTTGGCAGTAGGAAGCGCGCGGTCGGCAACAGCTGCGCCTGCACGGCGGCAGCACTTGTCGGGCGCAGTAGCGCGGCCAGACTCGTGTCACTACGCCGCGGATCGCCACTCGAATCACCCGGATCCGACTGCGAGCCCGTTGCACCGCTGTTAGCTGACACGCTTGCCGGCCGCGAGGTCGACAGCAACATCGACGACTCCGGCTGGCGCGTGAAAACGTCCCCGGACAACCTACGCTCGTGCGCCAGCTCTGCGGCTGTCTTAAACGCCGACGGCTTCGCGCCCGCTGGGTCCGGGGACAAAGGCATCACTGTTGCCGGCGTGCCTAATGAGGCTGCAGGTGTATGGGCTTCCGCCAACGGCACTTCAGGCGCCGACTGCGGCGTGACTTCGGGAGCCGCGGATGCGCCGGGAGGGTTTGGTGGCGGTACGATCCGGCCGAGTGAGGGCAATGGCATCTCGGCCTGCGCGCGACTAGCCGCTGCCGACTGTGCGATCGCTTGGGCGTGTGTCGGGCGCGTCAGCGTGCGTGCGTAATACCAGGTCAGCGCTGACAGCCCCAGCGCCATCATGAGCCCCGCTGCAAGCAGACCGCTGACACGAGACTGAACGGTGCGCGGGGCGTTAACCAGCGCCTCCGCACGCTCGCCGCGCACGATTTCACCCGCAGACTGATCTTGCACGGTCACGGTCATTGCCGACGGCCCTTGGTCATGCGTTCCACGGCCGGCGCGACGGTGCCTGATTCCAGTCGCTCGCCCTGTCCTGTAAAACCCGAATTGACGATGCATCCCTCCAGTCGTCCGCGACGCACAACGAAATGATGGCCGACACGATGCACGACGACTTCGCCGGCTTCGACGGTGAAATTCACCAGGGACTCGCTGTCGTCGTCGTTGCGCACGAATATCGCCGGTAACTCTTGCTGCGGTCCGAACCTCAGTCGAGTCTGCACGCCGTCGTCCCAGACCGATTCTGGTTTTAGTTGCGCGCTGCCACGATATGCGTAATTCAAGTTGTGCCAACGTGTCTGCGCCGATTGGTTCAACCGACTCTCGATCACTTCCGCCGCCTGGTCGGCCGTCCGCGGCGGGTAGGTGAAGCGCAGCACGTATGTCACGTCACCAAACGCCGGGTTGGGTCGATGGTCACTGACGCTGTAGTCGAAGTGGTAGGCACGGCGCGTGGTTAGCACGGTGAGGTTCGTGTCGACGCCGCTGGCCTTCGGCTTGAGAAACAGATGGTTGTCCTGCGACGCGAACGCGAGACTTTCCAGATCGCCGGTTCCGAGGCCCACGAGAGTCTCGCCGGACTCGAACTCCACATCGATCTGATAGCCCACATAGCCCTTCAGGCGGTACACCTCATCCGCACCGTAAGCGAACACGCGGATGCGCTCGTCGACGGACCCGCCGATGAGTGCGTCGTCGGACCAGGTGCCCGGCGACATCAGCAAAGCAGCGGTGCCCGCGATAGCCGCCTTACATCCAGTGGGTCGAACGTGCCTACGGGAAATCGGTGGACTTGAGCACATGATGTAAGCCACCGGCTTCTACCCGGCACTGGTCACAGCGGGCTGTGCGGATGCCTCGGGTTCAGACGTGAGCTCCACAACTTTGAATCCCAGCGGATTCCAGCGCCTGACGCGCGGGTCCTTGGAGGGCGCCGAGTAGGCATACTGGATGGTGGCTATCCAGTGCGTCATACGCTCGGTCGCTCCATTCCCCTGGCGTTCGGCTTTCAGATAGCGAACCTGAGCGAGATCGGTTACGCCGCTCGCACGCTGGAAAAAGCTCACCGCCTCGACCTGCACTCTTACCGTGCTGCCGTCCTTGTGAACGTTCAGGGGGGAGGCGGGATTGTTAGGGTTCCACAGCGCGTACCACGCCTGATTTCGCTGTGCGGCGTGGAAGGCGCCGCACTCTTCGTAGTCACTTTCGGCAGTACTGAAGTTGAATCGCTCGCAGACACTAATGTAGTGCGTAAGGAAATAACGGGTTACCGCCTGCTCGAGGCCGACTTTTCCGGCGTACACCGGTACGACATCCACAATGCCGGTGGTGTTATCCACGCGAACCAGGAAGGGCTCGACACGCTTCAGCGGCATCAGAAGGGCGAGACAGCCGCTCGTGGCGAGCGCGCATATCCAACCCGCTACGGCTACTTGCCAGGCGCGGCGCGAACTACGGTCCGCCTGGGCTACGCGATCGGCATCCCATGTGGCGGCCTCACGGAAGTACTCAGCCAGCGGCTCGCTCTTCATGGCACAGGCACCGGTTGCTTGGAAGCCGGATGCTCGTGGGTCCCCGTCGAAACCGAGCGGATGTTGATGGGACTTAGCGCACCATCGCACCGCAAGCTGTGCGCAGTGCAGCCCCCGAGTCCGAGCAGCCACAACACCCATACCACGCGACTGCGCATCTTTACCTCCACGACCAATACGTCAAGACACGCGCCAACTGACGCGCTGCGTCGCCGGTTGCGCCGGCGAAGCCGAGCTGTCTGACGTCAGCGAGCGCGCCGCGAGACCGACGCTGCTGCCAGCGACTCCGAGGCCACGCCCCATCCCCCAACTCACCAGGCGACTGACCGTCCCAAAGCTGCTCAGAGCCATGCCGCCGGCTAGCGCGGCAGCAATTGGCATGATTTGCCGCATGAGCAGGAATACGAGCACTGCGATCAACACCATGTTGAGTGCATCGACGGTCGCGATGGCAGTGCCCTGAGCAGCAGTCTGCGCGGCGTACGAGGCAACCACTTGCAAAAGGAGTGCAGCGACCAGCACGGTGATGATGGTGATCAACGCATAGTTGGTGAGCTGCGCAAGCCAGGCCTGGAAGAAGTGCCGTGTGGCATCGAACAGCAGCAGTCCGATGAATAGTGGCCCGAGCGCCAGCAGAACTGCCAGTGCAATTCCTGATAGCGCAATCAAGAACATTGTGTACACACACAGCAGCCCCATCAGAGCCCATACGACGGCGCCGGCGATGTAGAAACCGAAATCGCCGCTGAAAACTCCCCCGTTCGTCCACAGGTAGTCGGCCACCGCGCCGCCGCGTTCCCAGATCGTGTCGATCGTCGACACGGGATCTTGGGCGCCCACGACAACGCCCGCGAGCTCCGCGGGCGCGCGGTAAAACGTGTCGACCAGGACGGAGTTGTACAGCCACAGATGCGTAGCGCTGCCAAGCACCACAGCAAGCGTAACCAACCGTCTGAGTCCGGCGATGACGGGTTCCTCGATGCGACCGGTGAGGTGCAAATATCCCCACACCATGACGTACACCGTTGCCACGGTGACGATCGCCGGCTCCAAAGTCGCAGCAACCAAAGCCGTGTTCGTACCGATGTAGTTTGTAAGCTGCGCGTTGAGCCAGCTCCAGAACGTCGCAAAAAAGCCCACCGGTGCACCCACACGGGTCTAGGGTTGCGGACGAAAGCGGCTGCTAAACTGCCCGTGGGCAGCGATGGTCTGCTCGCGCCCTTGTTGAGCGTTGGCCCATGCCTCGGCCTGGACTCCCTGGTACAGCATCTGCAATTTGGTGCGCTCGTTCTGGAGCATTCCCTGCTCCGCGGCGATTCTTGCTTGCAACTCCAAAATCGATTTCTGGTCTCCGGCGTGTTCGATTGCATCGATCAGCTGCTGAACGGCGGCAAAGCGACTGCTCGAGTTCGCGAGCGCCTCGTGAGACACGCCCTGCGCCAGCGCCACGGATTGACGCTCGGCCTGAAGGTGTGCACCAGCAACCGGCGACAGCGCTGCAAGTTGCACTGGGGACAAGATCGCAGTGGTCCTGAGGGCGCCTTGCAGGTCGGACGCCAGCGCCGGATAGCTGCTCGAACCCTGCAACGCGCCCTGCAGTGTGCGCCAGTCGGAAGGCAAATAGTTGCGCGCCGTGCCTGCCAGCAGCGCTCCCATGCCGCGCGCGCCGGTAATGGACTGGTACTCGGCCTGTGACTGCGTGAGCTGGTTGCGCGCTATTGCCAGTTGCTGGCCTAGTGTCTGCACCTCGGAGACAAGTTGGGTAAGTGACGCCACGTCGATGACCGCGAACTGGGCATGGGCTGCTGGTGTCGCGCCACAGATCGCCGCTATGGTCAAAACGAAACGGACTCGTGAATTCTTCATGACAACTCCCACACGTGTATTGGCCGGTTTCACGCGGCCGGCTGAAGGGAGGCACTCAGAAACGCGGGTAACCAGTGCGCCGGATCACGGCCGTGCTCGGCAATGAGACGGGACATGCGTTCGACGTGGCTTGCACGGCCAGAGATCACAGCGAGCTCTGCATCGCAGCCGCGGAGATCCAAGCGGCAGACGACGCTGTGATGCCCTTGCTTGACCAGGAAACTCCGCGATCCAGGTTCCAGTTGGTCCTTGATCAGCCTGAACTCACGCTCGCTGAGGCCAAGCCCCTGCATATATTCCTGCGCGCTGGCGTCGACGTTGGGAAAGAGCACTTTGGTCGGCGTCTGCTCGACGATCGTGCGGCTGATAGGGCTCGCAAGTACGTCGCTCGCACTTTGGGTGGCCAGGCACATGACCCCATTCAGTTTCCGCCACGTTTTGGGGCCGTCCTTCGCGAAGCTCTCAAAAGCTGGGTCGGCCAACAATCGCCAGAACTCATCCATCCAGCAGACGAGGCGCCGTCCGTCGAGAAGTTGCCTCACGAGATGGAACATGTAGTACGTGATAGGTGCCCGCGTCGCCTCGTGATCGAGAAACTCAGTCACGTCGAAACCAATCACCGTGTTGCCGGCGAGCTTCGGCACCACCGTGTCAGACCGGTTATCAAATACCCATGCGTAGTCGCCGTTGGCCGACTCGCACCAATGAGCCAGCCGTGAGTGCACTCCTTCCGGGTCGGTGGTATCGAGGAATTCGAGCAAGCGCGACAAACGTCGAGCCGCCGGTTCAAGTGCGAGTGTCCCGCGCAGCGCTTGATCGAGATCCGCGGCTTCACGTGCAGAGAGTGCGCGTGATCCGGCAGGGTGCACCAACATCCGTAGCCAGGTTTTTTGGAACTCGAAGTGCCTGGCTTCGGCCGGCAGCTGAAGCGGATTGAAGCCCGTCGCCACCCCTTGCCTCAATTCCAGGTATTCACCCCCAAGCGCGCGCACGAGAACTTCCAAGCCTCGATCCTTGTCGAAGATCACCTGTGTTGCGTTGTGATGCCGCAGAGCGGACACGAGAAATCCAATGAAAACTGTCTTCCCTGAGCCGGTGGGTCCACATATGAAGGTATGTCCGGTGTCTTTGCGACTACCGCCGTCGGGGTCCGACGGGTCGGTCGCATGCAGGGAGAAGTAGTAAGGTGAACGAGCGCTGGTACAAAGTACGGCCAGGGCGTCCCCCCAGTGATTGCCCTTTGCCCGGCCCGCCGGGAAGTTGTGGAACGGAGCCATGGCCGCGAAGTTGCGCGAGGTCACCGGGGCTTTGCGCGGACGCAGGGCGAAGTTGCCTGGTAGCTGAGCCCAGAATGCGGCCTCGACAGCCAGGTCCTCGCGGGCTACGGTCATTCCTGTGTCGGCGAGGAAGTCACGCGCGAGCGCAACGTGTTCGTTAAGTTCCTTCAGTCGCGAGCCGTCGACTTGGCTCGAGCCGTCGAGATCGGCGAGCACCTGAAGGCAGAAATGGTGGTCGCCCATCACGAAGTCGTTGCTACTGAGACCGTCGAGCGCGTCCTTGAGCTGCCCGGCCTGCGACACCGCGAAGTCTCCTGCGTTCAGCAACCGGAAATACTGCCGCTGCAGCAAGGCCTGACCCGCCGCCCGCGACAGGAACGCAAACGTCTGAGTAAGCACTAATGAAAACGGCGCTGAGAGCAGCCGATTGAACATACCGACGACGCTTGGGGTCGGGTACTCCTTGATACCAAGCATCGCCGCCACTCGCGTTGAAGCGGGGAGCCGGTACTCGATCGCCTCGCTCCCAAATAGCAACCGCGTGGAGGCGAGCGCAGTGCTCAGGGCGCCTGCCGGCAACGGTATCTGTCGCCATTCGCCGTTCAGCAGCAGTGCCAAGTACTCCAGGAGGGACGAACACCAAGTCTCGCCACAAAGGTATGTACCCAGTGCCTCCGGCTCATAGCGGGCGAGTGAAGCCCTTATCGTCTGGCCAAGTTTCGCGCAGTTGTCTAGCGCATCGACCAACTCGACGTCCGCGCGTACGGCCTGGGTTCGCTCGAGAATTCTGGAGATGGCCCCTGCAGTCCGACCGGCGGCCGGCCGGTACAACACGGCGAGGTACAGTTCGTTGACCATCAATGTCTCGCCTGCTAACCGCTGTTGATACCGCCGCGTCAACAGATCTGCAAAATCATTTGAGGACGTTGTTCGAAGCAGAAGGCGCTCAGGGCGCCTTATGAGGTGAGTCCACAATGCAATGTGAGGACTCGCCACATTGCGCCACAAGACATTGAGCCGCTCGTGCCAGGAATTCAGCAGGTCGTCATCGGCACTCTCGAAGCTCCCACCACCAAGGCGAAAGGCCTGCAGGTAGTCGCCAAGCTCGGTCTTCACCACTGTGTCGGACACGTGAGCGGTGTACGGAATATGCTCAGCGGCGCAGCGCTCACGCCGCAGCGCCTGCTCGCGCTTCGCGCTCAACAAGTGCGTGCCCTCCGGATACCGCGAATCACTGGAGTCACGACCGTTGGTCTACGGCGCCCGCGGCCATCCGGCAAGTCGAGCGCCAACGGACTGTAGCTGCTCGCTTTCCACACGCGGAGCGTGCCGAGCAGGGCTGGGAGCCGCGTTCGGCCCCAAAGCAACAGCAGATCGAAGAACCTGGCATCCCGCGCGCACAGGAGCGCGCATAGCCCGTGAATGGGCATGCATATCAGGAGAGTCAGAAGATTCCGCGTAACCAGAAAGGCCTCCATTGTGAAGACCATGTTGAAGAGCAACGCCGCGTAAGTGACCCCCCAGCGCATCGGAGGTCGGGTGGCTCCGACGAACAGCGGGTCGGCGATCAGGCCCTCGTTTCGCGTGGCCATGGCGCGCGGTTACACTCCGAACATGCCTCGAACCCACGCCACGATCTGAGGCGCGCCGAAGGCGATCGCGATGCCAATGATCGCCCCAAGACACCAGCCCCACGACATGCGGTTCGCCATCGCCATAGCGCCGAGCGCCATTACGAGAATGATCGCGATCGGTGTAAGCCAGGCGAGGATGTTGGTTTGTAGCGCTGTCGCGCCCGTCAGGAAGGGCGAGGCTTGCGCTAGCGCCATCATTGGAGCTGCTACCAGCGGCCCGTACGCGTACCTTGCTCGGCTTGCGCGCATGATGAGTCTCCGAAACTAGGATTCGCCTACACCTGCAGCTGTGAGGCGCGTTAGCTCCCCCTCACGACGCCCCTCAAGTTCCTCGCGCTTCACCTTACCCGGTGCCCCGAACCGGAATCCGTCGACAATGAAGGAATGGTCGTACTGCTTCTCACCTTGCTTGTCGGTCCAGTTGTTCGCACGTACGCGGGCCTCGACGAATAACTGATCTCCTTTGCGGGCATTGCGCGCCAGTACTTCCCCCAAGGGCCCGAACGCCACGAACCACACGCTGGTGGTGACTTCGCGGGCTGCGCCCTCTTCGTCTTTGCCTGCGTAGTCATTGCCCACGAGACAGAACCGCGTGTAGCTGGTGTCGTTCTTGGCGACCAGCTCCGGATTTCGAGCAAGATTACCCACTGCAGTCAATGTGAAGCTGTTCACCGTCGCTACTCCTCAACAGTTGTGTTGGCTCGCAAGAGTCGATGCCAGTTTATTCAGATGTCGCTTGATTGGAATTGCGATTGACTGCCTGTCTGTGCAGAAACTCCGAAGGCCACGCCCACACTCAGGCACGTACTCCTGAACTCGTGTATGGTGGCGCCGGAAATTCCGATGCTCGGAGAAGGCGCATGTCGTTCTCGGATGCCGTGCACAGCGAAGGGACGGTCGAGGAGTGCCTCGACGAGCTCAACGATGTGATCGCGGGATTGCAACGCTATTCGCCAACGGTACTAGCGGTGGCGCTGCGTGTTCATCTCGAAACGCTTTTACAGGCGTTGCTGGAAGGGAAGGTGTGTACGCGCGAAGAGGTGCGCGATTTCGTCAGGGAGCTGGAACGAGATGCGATCCAGTACGATGAGGGTTAAGGGGCTCTGGGCGATTTGCCCGTCACCGTTTGTCACCCTCTCGGCAGAAGCTCCTCGAGTGCATAGGTCGTCTTCTGCGGGAAGCGCTCGAGTGGATAGTATTTTGTGATGAGCGCAATGGCCTGATCGTAAGATCGAATCTCGAGAAGGCGCAGCAGGAAACGCACATCCTCCTCGTCGTGAAACTCGGCGCCGATCCGCATCGCCAGGCACTTCATCGCGAGTAGATACTCAGGCTTCGCCACCATGATCGTTAAGTGGTCGAGCTCGAGAAACGGTGCGAAGTCACCCTCCCGGCTCAAGTACGCCTTGACTGCGTCATTGAGCCACTCGGCCGAGAGGTTAGCTTTAGCGGCCGCGCGCGCCGCGGCCTGACGGATCTCCGCGGCCGGGTGAAAGAGAGCGTCCACGTCGGCCGTCGAGTGTCGGGCGTTGTATGCGAGGCACATGACGGCGCCACCCACCAGGAACAGCTCCCCGCGAGTGCCTGACTGGCGCAGCTCCTCATTCAGGAGTTCAAACAGACGGCGCATCTCTGCCTGCGTAAGCGCCGGCATTTCAAACGCGATCGCCGATGCTGGCGTCGATAAAAATATTCCGACGTCGGAACGCCGGCGGGGAGTGCGTCAGAAGATGCAGTCGAAGCGAGCCCAATGTAGAGCCGAACGCTGGCTCGTCGAGAGGCGGAATCCTCCCGGTCCATGCGGGCAGCGAGATGCCGCGCTTCGCGCACGCGGACTCGACCATCGCCGCAAGGTAGTTAGCCAGAAACGGCGGAAGCTTGACCTCGGGTGCACCCGCCACCGCATCGCGCAACTCCGTCGCAGTGAGTTTCGACAGAAGCGAATTGATGTCCGCGAGCACGAACGAAGGCGCAGTAGGCTCGAGCAGCGCCCTGACAGCCTCCTGAAACTCGCGTGCCGGGATCGAAAGCACACGGCTCAGAACATAGGTGGACATGTCCATGCCGGCTCGCTCGGCAGCGCTGCGAATGGCGTGCTTCTCCGTCTCTGATACGCGGATCTGAAGCTGGGAGAGCTTTGAGTTTCGAGCCATGGCCGCAGAGTGCCAACCCATCTAGATGGTGTCAATACTTAAGTATTGACAGCATAGGTCATTGAACCAAAAAGACTTATTGACGGAAGCCCGGGATATCCGGCACGAGCGCCCAGCCTGGGTTTAACTTCGGCGCGTCCTAACGCGTCACTCGCTCGCGTGACTCTCGATCTCCGTGCGGAGCCTCATCGCGCGGATCGACTGAAGATTGCTTTGGCGCCGGCGGTGGTGGTGGGGGCACCGTCTGCGCAGGCGGGTGCGCGGGCGGTGTGGGTGGACGCGCAGGCTGCGCCGGCGGCTTGGTTGGCGCCGGCTGCGGTGCAGGCGGCGTCGCCGGGTGAGTGTCGGCTGTCTGCGCAACCTGCTTTTGATGCGCTTCCGCGCCAGCGGAGCTCGGCGCCGGACGCTCCGGCGGCGCGGTCGACGGTCGGGCGTCGTGCGTGAGCTCGTCGGGAGCCGAAGCGCGCACAGGCACCGCGGGCTGCATCGGTTGTGCCCACGGGGGTCGATCGGTACGCAACCCCGGCGCGGCTGCCGCCGGCTCCCCCAGGTTCGCAGGCGTCAACGACGCATTTGCGTGCGTCACCGGTGGGGCCGGGTTCGCGCTCTGTGCTGGCGGCAGCGTGGCGTTCTGCAGCTGCCGCTCGCGCTCCACCAGGCTCGCCGTGCCCGAGGCCTGAGGGGCGGTCGGATTTCGCTGGCGAGATCCGGAGTGGCGCGGGAGAGATGTCGCTCCGACCGCCATCGCCGAGGCAGAAACCAATTTCACCGGCACTGCGGGGGTCGCCGGCTGGATTTGCGCGATCTCGCCGCGCGCCAGCGGCCGGCCACCGTTCTCCTGGATCGCGGCCAATTGCTTTTCGAACGGCGCCGGCGCGCGCGGGGGCGGCGTTCGAGCCACCACTCGCCGCTGCAGCAGCGCCGCCGGTGGGCGCACGGCGGCGCGTCCCTCGTCAGGGCCGAGAACGCTTTGACGGATGGGCGGGAGTGTCGGCGCCGCCGAGACCGTCGCTCTCGAGAGCGTGGTCGCCAGCACCTGCACAACATGTCCGCCGACGCGCTGACCGGACGTCATGATCTGCTGCGGTACGAAAGTGACCGCGTCCAGACGATTGTTCACGTAGTGTGTCGCGGCGCTGGTCTGTGAGACCGTGGTGAGGGCGCTGCTGTTGACGATCGTCGTGTTGGTGATGTTGACGTTACGCACGTAGTTGGCGCTTGCGGGATACCCAGGCACGTACACTTCGCGAGGTCCGAGCGGGAACCAGCCGGCGTTTCGCCTGGAGGCCGGCGTAGTGCCCGCCGCGGGCACGCCCAGCCAGGCGACGAGTGCCGGCGCGTACACCGGGCGCAGCTGTGACGGTCCCGGCACCCAGCACCAGCTGTTGTGCCACTGGACCCAGCGGCCGTAGTGAAATGGTGCATAGCCCCAGGCTGCCTGGTCGACCCACGTCCATCCCCAGGGGGTGATCCATACCCAGTGACCGAACCGGTAGGGCACCCAGCCCACGACGATCGCCGTGGGAACCCATGCGTAGCCATACTCGGGCGTGTCCTGCCAGCGCCCGTTGTCGTCGAGGTCCTGTGTGCCGGGGATGTCGTCGGCGACGTACTCGGCCGACGTCGAGTTCTCGAACTGACCGTCGCGCGATGCGGCCCAGTCGTCGAGACCGTCCGCCGGTCCGAGTGAGGCGCTGTCGTAGGAGAGACTGGCGGCGCCGGTGAAGGTCGCCTGCTGTGCGGCGCCGATCCCGACGCTCTGCGTGATGCCCGTCGCCTGAGCGGCGCCCTCGCTCACCTTCACGAGTGTCGCATCGCCCGACTGGCTCACCTCCACCCGGTAGGCGCCCGGCTGCTCGAGCAGGAGCGCGACATTGGGCGTGTCGATCTCGTACACCTGGTTGGGCGACAGCTCACGCACGCGCACCAGCAGCGTGCCGGCTGTGAGCTGGAGCTGCGCGCTGGTGTCATCGAGATTGAGGAAGGTGAACGCCGTGAGGCTGCCGAGGCGGATCACGGCATCGCCGAGATCGAGCTCGGCGCGCGAGTCGTGGTCGGCCCAGAGTCGATCGCCCGTCGTGAGCGGACGGTTGAGCGTCGCAGCGGTCCACTCCTGCATCCCGGCGGGCTCGAGCGACACCGCCCCTTCCACATCGCTCAAGCGCGCCACTCGCCCCGGCGGATCGCCGTCATCGGCAAGCGCTGGCGTCAGGGCGGCACACGCCCACAGCGCCAGCAGGGCGAATCCGCCCCGGGGGGTCAGCCGGCCTGAGTTGGTGCGCATGGCGGAAGTCCTGCCGCCACCAGTCTAGAGGGTCCGCGTGTTCCCGTCCCCGCGCCCTGGGACGGTTCCCCTCTCTGGCGGGTGGCCTGCCGGAAGGGCCTGAATTCGTTTACCTTAACGCTCTCCTTTAATAACTGTTGACGGCTCGGCCGGCTCCCTCGCCGTGGCGCGGCGTTGATCCCGCCGCCACCGCCCCCATGTTGCGAACCTCACACATTCCTCAAGGAGCGTCCCATGGCCGAGAGCAGCGTGACCACCCGCTCGGTGCAGCGTGTCGTCAAGGGCATGCCGACTTCGGACGGGGCTGGCGTCAAGTTGCGGCGCGTGATCGGACAGCCGCAGCTTCCCGATCTCGACCCGTTTCTGATGCTCGATGAGTTCGGCACTGACAAGGCCGAGGATTACATCGCCGGCTTCCCCGAGCACCCGCACCGCGGGTTCGAGACAGTCACCTACATGCTCGACGGCCGCATGCGCCATCGCGACAACCACGGCAACGAGGGCGTGCTGGTTCCAGGGAGCGTGCAGTGGATGACGGCCGGATCCGGGCTCGTGCACTCGGAGATGCCCGAGCAGCAGGCGGGGCGCATGCGGGGTTTTCAGCTGTGGCTGAACCTGCCGGCGCGCGAGAAGATGACGCCGCCGAAGTACCAGGAATTCGGGCCAGAGCGGATTCCGACCGCCGCTCCGACCAAGGGCGTGACCGCGAAAGTCATCGCGGGGCGCGTGGCGGACACAGTCGGCCCGATCTCTCAGCCGGCCACCGATCCGACCTACCTCGACGTCGCCATCGAGCCGGGCGCGAGCTTCGTGCAGCGGCTGCCGGCGGATTACGCGGCGTTTCTCTACGTCTTCGAGGGCACCATGCGCGTGGGTGCCGACCCCAGCGCAGCGCCGGTGCGCACCCACGAGCTCGCCGTCCTCGGTGAGGGCGAGGAAGTGCGCCTGACCGGGGTGAGCGCGGGCACCGATGGCAAGACGGCGCGCGCAATCCTGGTGGCGGGCCGCCCGCTGCGCGAGCCGGTCGCCAAATACGGGCCGTTCGTCATGAATACGCGCGAAGAGCTCGCACAGGCGTTCGCGGACTTTCAGAGCGGCAGGTTCTGACAGTCGCGCCGGCGAGCTTTGAGGCGGGCGCTCTCGGGCCGCTGTTGCCATCCGTGTCTTCAGGGCGCTCGAGCGAGTGGCTCGAAGCCGTAACGGCGGAAAACCTCGTGCGCGACATACTCGAGCGTCACGCGCACGTTCTCGGCGCGCACCAGGCGGGCCGACACCTGCGGCCAGACCCCGAGCTGCGACGGCGCCGCGCGCGCATACCGGCCTGAGTCCATCGATTCGCGATCGGCTGACAAGAACAGACCCGCCGGTGCACCGGCCTCGATCTGCTTCGCGAGCAGCGAGCTGGCGGCGAACCACGCCTTGACTTCGACGCCGGCGGGCGCCCCGTAGGCGCGCTCGACCTCATCGAGCGCATCGCTGAGCAAGGCGGCGGCGAACACCAGCACCGCCCGCGCGTTCCCCGCATCGCCCACCTGTCCCACAGCACGCGCATCGGCCGACATCCCGTTCGGCCACAGGTGCCACCGCGGCGCTCGCGCCGACCAGGCACGACACGCCGCCGAGTCCCACCAGCGATGCGAGCGCGCAGATTTGGGCGCCGTGTCGCAGAAAAGCTGTTGCCATCCCGTTCCTCTTTGGCTATCACCGTGCCCGGCCTTGTCAAGGACAGCAGTTACAGGCGTTGCAGCGGATCACGCTCCTATCCCGTGCGGCGAACTGCTACCTGCGGCCGCGGCCCGTGCCCGGCTCGGCGCGCACAATGCCACGATGCCTCGGCCCGCGTACCGACCGACCTGGCGTGCTGACCGGCACGAGGCACTCCCCTTGCCGCTCAACCGCAGCCCCCTGATGGTCCGCCGCACCTTCGCGACGCCACGGCCGGTGCTGTTCGCTCTTTACGCGCTGGCCTGTGCCGCCGGCGGCCCTTTTGCGACCGCCGACGTCGACGTGAAACCGGCGAGCGGCGGTACGACCTTGGAGGCTCCGGGCCCTGACCAGGCGCCGGCGAGCGCGCCCGTTTCAGCCAGCGCCGCCGCTGCCGTCACCACCCCCGCCACCGCGGGCGCCCCAGCGTCGGCGACCGCGAGCGCCGTGCCTGACGCGAACGCCCCGGCCGCCACGAGCACCCCGCCCGCCCTCAGCGTCCCATCGACCGGGAGCCTGCCGCCGGACGCGAGTGCAGCGACCGACACGAGCGTCGTCCGCGCCGACGCCCTGCCCGACACGAGTCCCGAAGGCGGTCACAGCGTGCCGCCACCCGCAAGCGCAGCAGCGCTCACGGCGAGCCCGGACGCGCAACACGAGCCTCCGCCCTCCTTCGGTCCACCGCCGCACCAGACGCCGGGCGTTCCGCCGGACGAGGAGCTCGAAGCCGCGGGAGCCGTCGTCGGAAAAGTGCTGATCGACAACCAGAACATCTTCAACCTCGAAGATCCGAAGGACAACAAGTCGCTCTTCCGGCTCGCGAACCGGCTGCACCACAAGACACGCCCCGGGGTCATTCGCAAGGTGCTGCTGTTTAAAAGCGGTGACCGCTACCAGCGGCGGCTGCTCGATGAATCGGAACGGATATTGCGCGCCCAGAGTTACTTCTATGATGCCTGGATCCGCCCGGTCAGCTACCACGACGGCCGGGTGGACGTGCGCGTCACGACGCGCGATGTCTGGACGCTCAATCCGGGATTCAACTACTCGCGCAGCGGCGGCACCAACTCCGTTGGTTTCCAGATCGAAGATATCAGCGTCCTCGGTACCGGGATCGACGTGAAGGTCTATCACTCGGTCAACATCGACCGGACCGCGACCGGTATCCAGTACATCGACCAGCACGCGTTCGGCAGCTGGAACGCGGTGGCGCTCAACTTTGCGAACCAGAGCGACGGTTATCTGCGCGAGTTCTCGATCCAGAACCCTTTCTATGCCCTCGACACGCGCTGGGCGGCAGGCACCTACGGCATCGACGACCTGCAGACCGACTCTCTGTGGGACCGCGGCCAGATCATCGACCAGTTCCAGGACGCGCACCGCGGTGCGCAGCTCTACCTCGGCTGGTCAGCCGGGCTGCAGGACAACGGCTGGGTGCGCCGCTGGACCACGGGCGTCACTTACGACGAGCACGTGTTCGGCCCCACGCCGGCCTGGACCGGGCCGATCGTGATCCCCGAGGACCGGCGCTTCCTCTATCCATGGGTGCAGTTCGACCTGCTAGAGGACGACTTCAGCAGGCTGTGGAACCACGATCAGATCGCCCGCACCGAAGACTTCTACCTTGGCAGGGCGCTGAGTGCGCGAGTGGGCTATGCCGACGCTGCGCTCGGCTCGAGCCAGAGCGCTCTCCTCTTTCAGAGCTCCGCTTCGGCCGGTCTTCGCGGGGCGGGTACCTCGACGCTGCGCTTCTTCTGGGATTTCGCCGGGCGAGTCACCGACGGGGTGCTCGCGAATGCAGTAATGGACGGCTCGATCCGCTACTACCTCGAGCAGAGCAGGAACTGGCTGTTCTTCACGACGTTCGTCGGCACCAAGGGCTGGAACCTCGATCTCGATAACCAGATCCTGCTCGGCGGCGACAACGGGCTGCGCGGCTACCCGCTGCGTTACCAGGACGGCACCGCACGCGCGCTGCTGACGCTCGAGCAGCGCTACTTCACCGACTGGTACCCGTTCCGGCTGTTCCGCGTCGGTGGCGCCATCTTCTTCGACACCGGGCGCGTTTGGGGCAGTCCGCCGCTCGCCGCCCCGAATTACGGGCTCTTGAGCGATGCGGGCTTTGGGCTGCGGCTGGGCAATGCCCGCTCCGGTCTCGGCGCCGTGGTGCACGTCGACCTCGCCTTCCCTTTCAATGGCGACAGCTCCATCAAGCGCGTGCAGTTTCTGGTGCAGACCGAGCGGAGCTTCTGACGGAAATGCGTCCGACGGGAACGCCCGGGCCCCGAACGCCTCTGACCGCAGGCCCCGGGCCGGGCGCCTCTGGCCGAGCGCCCGTGGCCGAGCACTTGTGCGCGGGGCGCCCCTCGCGTGGTGGCCCGCCTCCGCGAGGTCCCGGACTTCAGCTGTGATGCTTCGAAGGGGTACCGGGCGCCGGCGGCGCCGCGCTGCGTGTGCCGTTCGGCGCATGCGGCGTCGGCGCCGGCAATACCTCGACCGAGAGCGCGAAGGTGCGCTTCTCGGCATTCTGAAGCACACCGACGCCCACCACCTGCCGCGTCACTTCTTCACCCCGCTCGTTGCGAACCGAGATCGTGACGAAGTACTCCCACGGGTCTTCGAGCGGCGGATGTCGGATCACTCCGTCCACGCGCAGCGCGGAGGTCGCCGAGACCTGACGCCGCGCTGCCTCCTGGTCGAAGCGCAGGTGGTGCATGCATCCTGGGCAGATGCTCAGACTCTCGAGAATCGTCGCCTTGCAGTGCGGGCAAGTGCGTGTCTTGCCCGGCATCGCCGGGCGAGCGGCGACGCTCATGCGTTACCCAAGCCCCTTGGCATCGGCCTTGGCCCGCGGCTGCGGCTCGCTCTCGTAGCCGAACTCGACCTGACCGCGCATGCGCGAGCCGGCTGCCACAGTGAGCAGCCCCGCCTTGACGTCGCCGTTGATGACGCCCGTCTCGAGCAGCTCCACCCGGCGAGCGCCTTCGATGTTGCCGAGGAGCTCACCGGCGACGCTCACGACGCTCGCCTTCACGTGGCCTTCGAGTCGTGCGCCGGCGTCGAGGCTCACGTTGCCGTCGACCTGCACGTCGCCCTTGAAGCGCCCGGCGATGCGGATGTGGCCCGTACCGACGATCTTGCCTTCGATCGTGAGCTCGGCCGCGATGTGCGATTCCTTCAGGTCGTGGCGCGGCGCTGGAGCCGGGGCCGGCCGGCGCGCCGGCTCACTGCCGAGGGCCGCCACGTTGGTTCTCTCGGGGTCCCTTGGATGCGCGACCGGCGAGACTAACGGCGGGTTCGATGGGGCGGGGCTCGTTCCGGGATTCGTATCTTTCCAAAGCGCCATGGCTGATCCCTGTGGTGATTGAAGCTGGAAGGTACCTGCCCATCGTACAGCGGGCCAGTGTCTCTGCGTGCAGACAAGGTCTGCGAACAGAGAACCTCGAAACCGCCCCTCGGCCGACCGGCTCAGTAAGTGTAGTCCGATGTGGATGTCGCTGGCATGGCTGCCCCTCCCGGCAGGCCCGCAAACCGAGGGGTCTGCGCATCGCGCGCGCTCGGCCAGCCCCATTTCGGCGGGCGGCAGCGGGGGGTGACGCAATCGCTCAGGCTACCCAAGGTCCGTCAGGTCGGTAGAGCGCGGGCGGTCCTCATGTGCAACTGCCGCGCGAGCACACTTGGTTTCGATGCTGCGATCGCTCACCCATCGACCAGCTCCAGCACCTCAGCGGTCTTCTCGCGCATGAGCGGCTCGCTGCCGCGCGACTCGACATTGAGTCGCACGAGCGGCTCGGTGTTCCAGCCGCGCAGATTGAAGCGCCACTTAGTCTCCGTGTGCAGACAAGAGCTCGCCACGGTAGAGTTCACGCCTGCTGGGCTGGCTCATTAGCGAATGGGGTCCGCTGTGCGAGAGACATGTCGGCCTCCTGCATTCGCGGAACGTCGTCCCCTCTGCTAGGAGAACCGCTGCCGGTGCGCCCGAAAATCGTCCATCTAATTGCCGCCGCACGCCCGAACTTCATGAAGGTAGCGCCGCTCTACCACCAGCTCGCGGACATGGATTGGTGCGCGGCCCGCATCGTGCATACGGGACAGCACTACGACCTGAATATGTCGGATGCGTTCTTTCGCGACCTGCGGCTGCCGGAACCGGCGCATCACCTCGAGGTGGGCAGCGGCTCGCATGCCGAGCAGACCGGACGCACCATGATGGCTTACGAGGCGGTGTGTCAGCGCGAACGTCCGGATGCGATCGTCGTCGTGGGTGACGTCAACGCCACTGCGGCCTGCGCCCTGGTGGGAGCGAAATTATGGATCCCGGTGGTTCACCTGGAAGCCGGGCTTCGAAGCCGCGACCGTCAGATGCCCGAGGAGATCAATCGCCTAGTGACCGATGCAATCAGCGACCTGCTGTGGACGCCTTCGAGGGACGCGGATGCGAACCTCCTCGCCGAAGGCATCCCGGCAGAGAAGATCGACTGCATCGGCAACATCATGATCGACTCGCTCGAGATGTTGCGCGATAAGATCGAGGCGACTGACATGCGGCGGCGCCTGAGTCTCAAGAGTGCGTTTGCCGTGGTGACACTTCACCGGCCGTCGAACGTCGACGAGCGCGCGAAGCTTACCGAGCTCGTACAGACGCTGGTGCAGCTATCCCACGAGCTGACCGTTGTGTTCACCGTTCACCCTCGGACGCGCAAGCGGCTCGAGAACTTCGCACTCCTCGATCGCCTCACAGGCATTGCGGCGATTCGCCTCACCGAGCCCCTGAGCTACATCGAGTTCATGAGTCTCGTGATGGGCAGCAGCATCGCGATCACCGACTCCGGCGGCGTGCAGGAGGAAACGACCTATCTTGGCATTCCGTGTGCAACGCTGCGCGAGAATACCGAGCGTCCCATCACGGTTACCGAGGGAACTAACCGTCTGATGAAGCCCGCGGAACTGGTCGCTGCGGCGCGCGCCGCGCGCGCTGGGGAGTGGCCGAAGGGTCGCAAGCCGCCGCTGTGGGACGGGCACACGGCAGAACGCGCTGCCGAGAGCCTGCGCACCCGAGTCCACTTCACTCCCTGAATCCCTGCTCGTGCAGCGGCGGCCCGGTGGCCAGTCTCCTAGCCGCCGAGGAGCTTCAGAACCTCAGCGGTCTTCTCGCGCATGAGAGGCTCGCTGCCGCGTGACTCGACATTCAACCGCACCAGCGGCTCGGTGTTCGAGCCCCGCAGGTTAAAGCGCCACGCGTCGAACTCCATCGACAGTCCGTCGGTGAGATCGATATTTTGTGCGCGGCTCTCGTAGTGAGACCGCACATGTCCGAGGATCGAGCCGGCATCGCTCGTCAGCCGCCGGTTGATCTCACCGCTTGTCGGGAATAGCCGCATGCGCTCGGCGACCAGCGCCGAGAGCGGCTGGCCGCGCTCGCTGAGGACGGCGAGCACCACAAGCCACGGGATCATGCCGCTGTCGCAGTAGGCAAACCGGCGAAAATAGTGATGGGCGCTCATCTCCCCGCCGTAGACGGCATCGGCCTCGCGCATTTTCTGCTTGATGAAGGCGTGCCCTGACTTGCATAGCACCGGCGTGCCGCCGTCGCGGCGTACGATGTCGAGCGTGTTCCACAGCAAGCGCGGGTCGTGCACGATGCGTGCCCCCGGCTCTTTTCTGAGGAAGGTCTCGGCGAGGAGCCCCACGAGGTAGTATCCCTCGATGAACCGTCCTTCTTCGTCGAAGAAGAAGCAGCGGTCGTAATCGCCGTCCCACGCAAGTCCCACATCCGCGCGCGAGCGGCGCACGACCCCGGCGGTCGCGGCACGGTTTTCCTCGAGCATCGGGTTCGGCACGCCGTGCGGGAACGTGCCGTCTGGATCGTGGTTTAGCTTGATGAATTCGAACGGCAGGTGCGGTTCCAGTGCATCGATCACGAGTCCGGCGCCACCGTTGCCCGGATTGACCACGACCTTCAGAGGGCGCAGTCGCCGCACGTCAACATAGCCGAGGAGGTGCTGCAAGTACTTGCCGCGTACGTCGAGCGGGCGCTCGCTCCCGGGCCTCGCGGCCTTCGCCGCGAGCCTGCCGCTCTCGATGAGCCCACGTATCTCGTTGAGCCCGGTGTCCGCGCTGACGGGGCGAGCCTCCTCGCGCACCAGCTTCATCCCGTTGTAGTCCGGCGGGTTGTGGCTCGCGGTGACCATGATGCCGCCGTCGAGCTTCTCGGCGAAGGTCGCGAAATATACGCCCTCCGTCCCCCACAGGCCGATATCGAGCACGGCCGCCCCACTATCCATGAGGCCACGCCGCACCGCCGCTGCGAGCGCCGGGCTCGAGAGTCGGATGTCGTAGCCGACGGCCACGTCGCGCGGCTTGACGAAGGCCGCATAGGCGCGGCCGACGTCGTAGGCGAGCGCCTCGTCGATTTCGTCGGGAATGCGGCCACGGATGTCGTAGGCCTTAAATGAATCGAGATTGCGCATGCGCGCGGTCAGTAAGAAGGGCGAGCCGCGCCGCTCAGCTCTTCGTGCCCTTGCGGCCGTAGACATCCTCGAAGCGCACGATGTCGTCCTCGCCCAGGTAGGACCCGGACTGCACTTCGATGATCTCGAGCGGAATCATGCCGGGGTTCTCGATGCGATGCTTGACGCCGATCGGGATGTACGTCGACTGATTCTCTTCCAGCAGAAACACCTCATCGCCGCGCGTGATGCGTGCGGTTCCGGCGACCACCACCCAGTGCTCGGCGCGGTGATGATGCATCTGCAACGAGAGCGCGGCGCCCGGCTTCACCTTGAGGCGCTTGACCTGAAAGCGCGAGCCGTTCTCGATGCTGTCGTAACTGCCCCAGGGACGATACACCTCGCGATGGAGCGAGTGCTCATAGCGTCCGCGCTCCTTGAGCTGCTGCACGAGCTTCTTGACATCCTGCACCCGGTTCCGCGGAGCCACCAAGACCGCGTCCTTGGTCTCGACCACCACGTGGTCCTTGAGCCCGACCGCTGCGACCAAGCGGCTTTCGGAATACAGGTAAGAGCCCTGCGTGTCCTGACTGATCACGTCGCCGTGTGCCACGTTGCCGTGGGCGTCGGCATCGCTCGCCTCGTGCAGCGATGACCAGGAACCGACGTCGCTCCAGCCCGCATCGAGCGGCACGACAACCGCATCGCGGGTCTTCTCCATGACAGCGTAGTCGATCGAGTCTGCGGGGCAGCTCTCGAAGGTCTTGGGATCGATACGGGTGAAATCGAGGTCCGCCTGCGCGCCGCGGTACGTGGCCGCGCAAATGCGCGCGATCTCCGGCGCGAAGCGCTCGAGCTCCTCGAGGTAACGGCGCGCGCGGAACATGAACATGCCGCTGTTCCAGTAGTGCTCGCCTGAGTCGACGAACTTGCGCGCCCGCTCGGCGCTTGGCTTCTCGACGAAGCGCGCGATGCGAAACGCCGCCCCGCTCGGCGCACCGCGCTGGATATAGCCGTAGCCGGTCTCCGGTTCGCTCGCGACGATGCCGAAGGTGACGAGTTGATCGGCCTCGGCGGCACTCTGTGCGCTGCGCACCGCGCGGTGGAAAGCTGGCACGTTGCGGATGACGTGGTCAGCCGGCAGCACCAGGAGGAGCGGCTCCACCGCACTCGCATGCGCGACGCCCGCATGCGCGGTGCCGGGAGCCGCGGAGCCACCCTCGAGGGCGGCGTGCGCCGCGAGGGCGATCGCGGGCGCCGTGTTGCGTCCGAAGGGCTCGAGAATCGTGGCTCGCGGCACGACGTTGAGCTGCCGCAGCTGCTCGGCGACGAGGAACCGATGCGCCTCGTTGCAGACGATGACCGGTGGCGCCGCCACGAGGCCTTCGAGCCGCAGCACCGTCTGCTGCAGCATGGTGCGAGTACCGGTGAGCGGGAGCAGCTGCTTGGGGTACAACTCGCGCGACAGCGGCCAGAGCCGCGTTCCGGCGCCGCCGGAGAGGATGACGGGGGTCAGCATCGCATCGTGACTCTGCGCGAAGTTCAGGCCACTACGAGAAGCTTGCCGCGGCCGATCGCATAGTAGGTCAGACCGAAGCGGCTCACCATGGCAGGATCGTAGAGGTTGCGCCCGTCGAAGATCACGGGGAATTTGAGAATCTCCCTGAGGCGATCGAAGTCGGGGCTGCGAAATTCCTGCCACTCGGTGACGATGGCGAGCGCATCGGCACCATGCGCGGCCTCATAGGCGTTTTTTGCGAGCGCAAAGCCTGCCACACCCGCGTAAAGACGCTGCGCTTCCGCAGTCGCCACCGGGTCGTAGGCCCGTACGGACGCGCCCGCCTCGAGGAGCAAGTCGATCAGGGCGCGCGAGGGGGCCTCGCGCATGTCATCCGTATGCGGCTTGAAGGACAGTCCCCACACGGCGAGCGTGCGGCCCTTCATGCCCTCGCCGAAGTGCCGCTGCATCTTGCGAAACAGCACCTCCTTCTGCCGCGTGTTGACGGCCTCCACCGCGCTGAGGATCTGCGGCTCATGGCCGGCCTCGTGCGCCGAGCGGATGAGGGCCTGCACGTCCTTCGGAAAGCAGGAGCCGCCGTAGCCGGTGCCGGGATAGATGAAGCTGTAGCCGATGCGCGGATCCGAGCCGATGCCGATCCGGACCTTCTCGATATCGGCACCGACCCGCTCGGCGATGTTGGCCAGCTCATTCATGAAGCTGATCTTGGTGGCGAGCATCGCGTTGGCGGCGTACTTGGTGAGCTCCGCGGAGCGAATGTCCATCACGATCAGGCGGTCGTGATTGCGGATGAAGGGCTCAAAGAGCGCCCGCATGAGCTCGGTCGTGCGCGGGTTGTCAGTGCCGATCACGACGCGATCGGGCTTCATGAAGTCGCTGATCGCTGCTCCCTCCTTCAGGAATTCGGGATTCGAGACGACATCGAACTCGAGCTTAGCGCTGCGGCCGGCGAGCGTGCGGTCGATCTCGGCGTGCACCCTGTCGGCAGTGCCGACGGGAACCGTCGACTTGGTGATCACGATGCAGTAGCGGCTCATGTGGGTTGCGAGCGTGCGGGCGACCGCGAGCACGTGGCTGAGATCGGCCGAGCCGTCCTCCCCTCGCGGTGTGCCGACTGCAATGACCTGGAACAGTCCATGCTCCACGCCCTTCGCCGCATCGGTCGTGAACTCGAGTCGTCCGGCCTCGGCGTTGCGCTTGATCAGAGGCTCGAGCCCCGGCTCGTGGATCGGCACCTCACCCTGCTTAAGGCGCGCAATCTTGGCCGCGTCCACGTCGACGCACACGACGTGGTTACCAGCGTCCGCCAGGCACACGCCAGTCACGAGGCCCACGTAGCCGCTGCCGAAGATCGTGACACGCATGACTTAAGTTCTTGAGTAGTAAGGAAGAAACCGTGAAAGCCTAAAGGAAGGAAGCGCGCTGCTCAAGCTCGGATGTCTGCCGGGCCCCGGCGGCGCCCGACCGGCGACGGGCCTACCGGCAAGCCGCCGCCTATGCGAGGGGATTCTGCCCCTGGGGCTTGGCAGCCTCGGAAAGCCGCCGTTTGGCGGCGAAATCAGCGACCTTCGCAGCCGGCGGATGCGGGTGCCCTGTCTTGCGAGTCCACACGTAGTCCCGAATATCCATCTCGGTGTGGTACTCGGCGACCGCGTCCGTGAGTAGCGCGAGCGTCCGATGGCAATCGAAGCTCGCGAGCGCGACGAGCAGCTCATTCAGAGTTTGCTGCATCTTGGCCCAGGGCACATGGTGCTCGATCGCCCGCAGTATCATCGGGTGATCGGTCCCCGTGACGTTCGTCCCAATGAGCAACTCTTCGAACAGCTTCTCCGCGGTGCGCAATCCCGTGTACTCGATCTCGATGTCGCCGTCGGGGTTGTTGGCGCCGCGGACGGTTAGCCCCATTAGATTCACCAGGCGGCGGGCCAGATCGTCGATGCGCACCGGACGTCCCATGTCGAGCACGAAGACATCGCCCCCCTTGGCCATGGAGCCGGCCTGCAGCACGAGCTGGGCGGCCTCAGGGATCGTCATGAAGTAGCGGATTACGTCGGGGTGGGTCACAGTGACGGGCCCCCCGCGGCGGATCTGCTCCTGGAACAGCGGCACGACCGAGCCCGAGGAGGCGAGCACGTTGCCGAAGCGCACCATGCAGAAGCGCGTTTGGCTGGTGCGCTCCTGCAGTGCCTGCAGCACCAGCTCCGCCAGGCGCTTGGTGGCGCCCATAACGTTGGCCGGATTCACCGCCTTATCGGTCGAGATCAGCACGAAGGTCTCGACTCCCGTCTCGAGCGCGGCTTCCGCCGTATACCAGGTGCTGATCACATTGTTGTGAATGCCCTCGACGACGTTGTGCTCGACGATCGGCACGTGCTTGTAGGCGGCGGCGTGATAGATCGTCTGCACGCCGAACGCGGCGAGCACCTCGCGCACCCGATGGCGGTGATGGGCGTTGCCGAGGAGCGGCACGATCTCGACCTCCAGGCGGTCGTGTGCCGCGATCTCCTCCAGCTCGCGCTGAATGTTGTAGAGCGCCAGCTCCGACATCTCGAACAGCACCAACCGGCTCGGGCGCAGTCGCACGATCTGCCTTGACAGCTCCGAGCCGATCGATCCCCCGGCACCCGTGACCATAACGCATTTGCCCCGAATGCAGGCGCCAAAGAGCTTCGGCCGCGGTGGCACTGGGTCGCGGCCGAGCAGATCGCTGACGTCGACGTCGCACAGCTCGTTGATCTGCGCCTTGCCGGAGATGAGGTCGGCCAGGTTCGGAAGAGACTGCACGTGCACTCCGAGCGGCTCGAGAGCGGTGAGAATCTCGCGCCGACGCCGCCGGGAAACTGAGGGCAGTGCGAGCAGTATCCGGTCTATCCTCCGTTGTCTCACCAGCTCCTGCAGCGACTCGGAGCCGTAGACGGTAAGGCCGTTTATGCTGCTCCCCTGCAGCGATTTCTTGTCGTCGATGAAGGCAACGGGTTCGAAGTCTGGACTACCGAGCAACGCCGAACGGATCCGCGCTCCGGCGTTGCCTGCGCCGTAGATCGCGACGCGCGCCGCGGTGCCGCGCGCTCCTGAGCGTCGTAGGAAGAGGTAACGTGCCACGAACCGGCTGCCGCCGACCCAGGGTAAGGCCAGCGCCCAATAGATCCCCAAGGCGGACAGCGGAATCTGGTGACTTGCGATCATGCGGTCGAAGGCAGCGAGAACCAGCACGGAGAGGCTCATTCCCGCGATCACTGTCACCATCGCCCGCGGACCCATGAAGCGGATGACGGCGCGGTAGAGCCCGAAAACCGAAAAGAAGAACAGCGCCGAGACAACGGCGACCAGAAAGTAGGCGAAAGTCCGGTCGAGCAGGGGATCCAGGCGATCGAATTTCAGGACCAGGGCGGCCCAGAGGGCCGTCGGGATCGCGACCACATCCGCGGCCACCATAATGAGTCGTTTGCTTTCACGAGGAAGCCCGAGGAGAGCAGCGGCAGCCGAGTCACCCCACGACGCAGGTCTGCCGGCTGCGTGTTTATCCCTCATGCCACCTCCACCCCAACGACCCGAATCGTTACTTTTCTTTAAAGGAACGTTGTCAGCGGGTCGGTCGCGAACGTTACATCATTCTAAAGCAATCAGTCGTTAGAACCGCAACAGTTTCAACCAGCCGCCACGCCGGCGTCAGGTCCTCTCGTATCGCAACATTAATCGACAACGGCCTAGAGGCAGTCCGGTTGACTGCGCGGGCCTCATGATCAGAAGGGCCGGGATCACCCTTGGTTCATGGTTTCCGAAACACTTCCCTCCTTGCGGCCGGCGCCAATCGCGAGCGCAACCGCTGCGAGCGGGGCCAATGCGATGATCACGGCCGTGGCAGCGAAGCGCGGCGTCCGCATCGCGACCAGAGCCCATGGCAACAACCATGCTAGATTCGTGACTAGGACGACAAAAGCGACTCTGCCATGACTCCCCCAGCGACTTGCGAGCCGTTGATAAGCATGACTGCGGTGTGCCTCGTGCACGCGCTCACCGCGCAGCGACCTGCGCAGGAGCGTGACCGTCGCATCGACGAAGAAGGCACCGCCGAGAATCAGCCAGACCCATAGCGCGACCGGATTGTCCCGAGTAGCGGCCACCGCCAGCACCACGATCATGTAACCCAGGTAACCCGATCCCACGTCACCCAGGAAGATCCTGGCCGGCGGCCAATTCCAGAGCAGGAATCCCGCGCTCGCGGACGCTAATGTGAGACCGGCAAATGCTACGCCTGTGCCGAGCGCCGTCGGCACGCAGAGCAGTGATCCCGCGACGCCGATGAAGGTGGCTTCTGCAGCGGCAATACCGTCGATACCGTCCATGAAGTTGAAGAGGTTAACCGCCCAAACGATACCGAGAGCTCCGAACACGTACCCTGTCCAGCCAGGCCAGACCACGTGATCGCCGACACGCAGAGCGGGCAGTCCCCCCAGCCACCCGAGGGCCCACAGCGCAGCGATGAAGTGCACCGTGAGGCGAGCGCCGGCGGACAACGACCAACGGTCATCGGCGAGTCCCACGAACGCCACGGCCAGCCCGCCCCCGGCTAAGGCGCATAACAGATCGAGCTGTACCAACCCGTAAAGTGCCAAACCGCCGAGACCGGACGTTGTCACGGCCACAACCGCCACCCCGCCTCCACGCGGCGTCGGCACACGATGCGAGCTGCGCGGGTTGGGGACATCCAGCACACCGCTGCCCGCCGCGACTTTGCGCATCAGCTGAGTCAGCAGTGCTGAAACTGCAAGCGCCGAGAGGGCCACTAAGATCCCCGATAGCGGTCGGATGGGTGAGTTCACGCTCGTGCGTGCCGCTCGGAACGGTACCACTGCACGGTCCGGCCAAGCGCCTCGTCCATGGGGAGCGGTGGCGACCACCCGAGTAGTGCGCGCGTCGGCGCGATGTCGACCGTGAGCGAACCGCACAGTCGGCGTACATCCTCGCGTTTGCCTAGCATGGCACCGGCAAGCCGCAGCAGCGAGGCTGGAACTGACAACAGCCTCAGGCGTCGACCCATCAAGCGTGCCAGCCTGCGCACCAACTCGAGGGTAGCGATGTCCTCGTCATCGGAAACCATGCAAGTCGCACCGGCCGCGGCCGGGTGATCAAGAGCGCGGAGCAGCAAGTCACACAGGCTCCACACGCTCACCAGGCTGCGCCGGTTTTGGACGGCGCCCAGAGGCAGCCATCGTTCCGCGTCGACCCATCGCAGCAGCCGTAGGAAGTTCGCGCTCACGCCCGGCCCATAGACCAGGGGCGCACGGACTACTACGGCCTGCATCGACGTGCTTGCGGCCACAGCCCACAAACGCTGTTCCCCGAGCCATTTGGAGGCACCGTAGGCGTCTTGCGGCCGCGGCTCATCCGCCGCGCTATAAGCGCGCTCTGCCAGTCCTTCGCCGTTGACTTTCACAGTGCTGAGGTAAATAAACCGCCGGACCCCGCGCCGCACGGACTCCGCCGCCAGGGCCTGCGTGCCGTCTGCGTTGATTTTCATGTGGAGCTCAGCGTCTGTCGCACTATCGTGAAGTACATGCGTCCGAGCTGCTAGGTGCACGACGACGTCCACGTTCTCGAGTGCAACATCCCATTTGGTCGCACCAGTGATATCGCCGCTCACGGTCTTTTCCGAAACAGATGCTGCTACGGCACGCTCGGTGCGCAGCGCTGCTCGCACGACGAAACCCGCCTGTGTCAGTCGTTCGCACAGCGTCTGGCCGACAAAACCGGTAGCCCCGGTCACCAGAACGCGCGTCACGCCCGTTTCACCATCAAGCACCGCGTGCCAATGCAAGCACATCGTCCGCCATGGCAGCGGCGATCTGCGCGCGCCTGTATTTTGCAACGAAGGCGGGACGCGGCTGATCTTCCAATCGCAGCGATTCGAAAGCCTGCACCGCCGCGCCCGCGTCGCACGGAGGGAACACGGCCGAATTGTCAATTTGCTCGCGTATAAAACGTGCCGGGTAACCCGCGACCCCGGCCAAAACCGGCTTACCCAGAGCTGCATATTCGAACACCTTCGACGGCAGCACCTTCTCGAATGCTGACTGGCGCCCGAGATGCAGCAGTAACACGTCCGCCTCCTGGTACGCGCACATCAGTTCGCATCTCGGCAGCGCGGGGCGCAGCTCCACATTGTCTACGCTGGACTGTGCGAGTGCGCGTGCCAGGGCGCGGCGCCGGCCGCCGTCACCGATCACCACGAAGCGCGCGCGACCGCGTAATGATGTCGCGAGCTGCGGCAAGATCTGGTGTAGACCCTGGCCATCGCCGATGTTACCGGCGTACACGACGGTCGCGGGTCCTTCGCGGCCCGAGCGCTGCGGCTCCGAACAGGCAGCGAGGAACTCTTCGTCGATACCATTGGTGAAAGCCGCGAACGAGCGCTCGCCGTAGCGGCGACGAAAGTACGGCTCAAACCCGGGCGATACGAGATTCACGCGATCGGCGTGTCCGATGGTCCAGGACTCGAGCGGTGAGAGCATCGCGCGTGCGACCGGTGCGAGGAGCGGCGGCAGCACCTCCGAGATGGTATCGACGAATATGTCACGGATATCGAGGTAGAGCCGCGCATGCGCGCGCCTGGCTACCCACGCTCCTAGCGACGCTGTCATGAGCCGTGAGGAGGTCGCGAACACAAGGTCGTACTCGCGACCGGCCACTGCCGCGAGTGCGCCGCGCGCAAAGACAGCAAAGGCGCGCGACTGGCCAGGCATGTCGCTGCGGTGCGGCGGCAGGGGGATGCGTCGCATCTCGAACTCTGCCGAGGACTCGCTCAGCGGCGCTTCCGGCGAGAAGCTCCTGTAGCGGTTCGGCAAGGTCGTCACCAACTCGATTCTTGTACCCGGCGGGGCACGCTCGCGCAGCGCCTTGACTAGCGCGGCCGTGCGGAACGAGCCGGCACTGAGGTCGGGGGTGTAGTAAAAGCTAAGAATGAGAAGTCGCAAGCTCCTCACGTCCAGACTACCTGCGTCGTGAGTGCATCGCCGGCAAACTTCGCCACGACGCAGCAGTTGGCCACTTCCAAGCCGAATTCCGGGTACCAGTGAGAAGGGCTAATCTCCACCGCGGCCGCACCCTCGAAGGTCATGCGGGCTCTGCCGCCGGTGGTCGGGACCAGCTCGACTGCGTCCGTGCTTAGCAGCCGCGCGCCGACCCCTGGATGCAGATGAAAGCGCGCGGCCGCAGAGCCGAATGCACCGCTGACCTGATCGGCAATCGACAGGGAGCGCTCGTCCAGGCGCCACTGGCGGTTGTGCTGGTTTCGCCCCGGCAGTCGCCGATAGCCATCGTGACTGCCTGCGATCAATACCTCTTGGGACGTGGCCCGGGCAGTTTGCAGCTGCGCTCGCGCCCGCCGTGCGACACGAAATCCCGCCCACACTTCACTCGAGTTCTGCTCATCAACGACCACGGTGTTGTGGGCCGCGGTGCCCCGTTGTCGGTGCCGCTCCCGATCGAGAGTGTACTGCGAGGTGCCGGAATTGACGAACAGACGCCGTTCGCCGAGGCTGAGCTCGAAGCTGAGCGTGTCCGCGTGTGCGTGGCCAGGCTGATGGTCCGGTCCGACGGGCGCGCAGTCGCACAGCAGATAAGCAGGACCGATCCTTGCACGCAGGTAGCCGCTTGGCGCAAGCGTCACGGCCGCCTCCCCGGGATCGCTCACCGGCTCGAGACCGAGGCGGGCCGCGAATGCTTCGAGTGCGGCCGATGTCGGGGCCACAGCAAAAGCGGCGTCGTTGAAGAAGGCAATCTGTCCATCCGGGTGGCTCATCACTTTGAGCCAGCGGCGCATTGCAGCGATCACTCCGAACCACTCCGCCGGGGGGCGACGGGCGTAGGCGCGCAGTAGGTTCACCACATCGAGCAGATCCTCGAGCACGAGCGCGTGGTACATCGGACTGCGCTCGAAGTGACCGCCGTCGGAAAGTATCTGCTCGCGGAGTTCACGCGCCATGATGCTCATGCCCTGCGCGTACCAGCGTTCGGCCTCCGGACCTGCGAAGTACAACCCGGCATGCACGAGGGCCTTGGCGTTGGCGACCAGGTGATTGCCCAGCAGGTGGTATTCCAGACGCCGGCGCAGCCAGCGTGCCTGCACGGCCAAGCTCGACTGACACATGGCAGGGAGCTCGCCGCCGCACAAGCTCCATTTCACCCAGTTCACGATGCGGCGCGAGAGGGGGAAGGAGTCCCACGCGACGCCCTCCCCCGGTGGATTCTCGGCCACCCAGCGCTCGAGCAACCGTCGGTGCCAGTTGCGCCGTAAGTGCGTATCGCGCGCGCTCAGGTCATCGAAATAATGCAGATTGTAGATCCAGAGCTTGTCCGCGCCTTGCGGTCGCCAGTCGCTCGCCACGACGCACGAGCGCTCGACGTTGAGGAAGCGCAACCGGTCGGCCCCGATCAGTGCCGGGATGCCGGCCACCGGGGCCTGCAACGCCTGGCTAACGGGCCGCTTGGCAGGCGCGGCACGCGTGTCGGGCGTCGGGCGGTGCAACCCGAGCCAGGCGCGACCGACGATCTGGATCGGGCGCATATACTGGAGCGTGTGCACGTAGCGCAGCAAAGTACCCAAGCGCGGCTCGACCTGCCCGCGCGGCTCGGTAATGGCCATCAATTGATCCCGATCGGCGAAAGCCGGGTTTTTGCGGCAAGCTTCAGCGATAGCATGTCGCATCCGCCCCTGCTCGACGCGCCGCCATCCCCACCGCCACCGCAACGCGGCTCACTTCCAGCATCTCCTCCAGCGGAATAGGCGAGTCGCCGCCGGAACGGATCGCTGCGACAAATGCCGCCACGCAGGCGCGCTGACCCTTGTCCCGGCGCCACGCGCGCGTCGGACCGAGCCCGCTCCAGCCGAAGCCGCGCAGGGTGCGGAAGTTGTCGAGCTGCAGGATGCGCCCGGCGCAAAACGCCTCGATGCGTTCCTTCGGAAAGGAGGCATGACCATTCATGAAGTAGTGCACCGTGCCTGCAGAGCCATCGGCAAAAGTCAGCGTGATCGTTGCCGGCGTATCAGGTTCACCCGCTGCCGCGACGCTCGCGACATCCCAGTGCACGATGGGTGCGCCGGCCAAGAAACGCAGCAGATCGATGAAATGACAGCACTCGCCGATGATTCTTCCACCGCCTACCTCCACAGTCTGCGTCCAGTGCCCGAAGGGAACAGCGCCCGCGTTGACGGTCACGATGAAGGACTTCGGCGCGCGCTGCTGCTGCAGCAGCGCCTTCATGCGCAGGCTGAGGCGGGCGAACCGACGGTTGAATCCCACCATGAGCAACGGGCGGTGCGGTCCGACCAGTCGCGCCAGCGCCGACTCGATCCCCTCGATTTCGCTCGCGGTGATCGCCAGGGGTTTCTCAACGAAGACGTGTTTGCCGGCCGCGAGCGCCTGTTGTACGAATGCGGCGTGCGTGTCGTGCCGGGTCGCGACCACGACGGCGTTCACGAGCGGGTCGCTCAGCAGCGTCGCAGGATCCGTAGTCACCGTGGAGAAACCAAACTTGCGACCGAGCCGGGCGGCAGTGACGCCTCCCTGACTCGCAATGCCGATGAGCCGCGCACCGCTGTTCGCCAGCGCCGGGATTAACACCCGTCCAGCGTAGTTGCCCGCGCCCAGCACCGCCACGGCGGGCTCCGTGGCGGCCACTGCGGCAGCGGGTCCGAGCCGCAGCGTACGGGCGACCGGCGCGCCGACCGTTCGGGCCGGGTATTCAAGCAGCACGCCGAGCGCGGGCTCACGCTTTTCCGTTAAAAGATCGTAGGCAAGCGGCGCCTCCGCCAACGGAAAGCGATGAGTGATGAGCGGTAGCACATCGAGGCGATGCTCGGCCATTAACTCAAGAACCGCTTCGAAGTTGCGCTGCGCGGTCCAGCGCACAAAGCCGAGGGGGTAGTCGCGGCCACCCTGCTCGTAGTCGGGGTCGTAGCGACCGGGACCGTAGGAGCAGGAAACCTGCAAAGTCAGCTCTTTTTCGTAGAACTCGGCACGGTTGAGCCGCAAGCCTGCCACGCCCACCAGCACGATCCGGCCACGTTTGCGGCACATATGTGCCGCTTGCGAAACGGGCTGGTCACTTTCGGTCGCAGCCGTGATCAGCACCCCGTCCACACCACGTCCATTGGTGAAACCGGTCGCCGCCGCGAGCGGGTCCTCGCTGCGTCCGAGGTCGATGGTCGTCGCCCCGAAGCCGCGCGCCAGGGCCGTCCTCAAGGGGTCTGGGTCGATACCCAGCACGCGACAGCCGTTCGCTCGGAGCAGCTGCACGGTGATGAGCCCTATCAGGCCAAGTCCGCTCACCACGAACGATTCACCGAGAGTGGGCGCAGCGAGGCGCACCCCCTGTAACCCGACCGCGCCGATCACCGCGAACGCGGCCTCATCATCGCCAACGCCCGCGGGAATGCGCGCGCAAAGGTTTGCAGGTACCGCAACCACTTCCGCGTGCGGTCCATTCGACACCACGCGCTCGCCCGCAACGAAACCCCTCGCAGCGCCGTCGACCTGACCCACGTTGCAGTAGCCCAGCGACACTGTCTGATCGAGTTTGCTGCGGACGGCCTCGACCGCCGCTGCCAGGCCATCGGTGCGCACTTTGCTCAGTATCTGCTGGACGCGATCCGGATGCTGACGCACGCGACCGACCCACCCCGCGCGCCCGAACTCGATCAGCATCCGCTCGGTGCCGGGGGAAATGAGCGAGCGTCGGGTCAGAATCCGCAAGGTCCCCGGCAAGGTGTCAGGCTCGGGTACCTCTGCCAGTTCCGTCTTTCCGCTGCCGAGTTCCTGGAGGATCTGTCTCATACGCCCCTAGAATCAGCGATCAACGAACCTTCGGCACCACAGCTCGAAGCACATCAGCGCGAAGATGGTATAGCTGCCGTCTATGGTACCCACCCGGTCTGCCGCGATGAGACGCCCGACGGCCGCGGGATCGAAGAAGCCGCGCCGGCGGACCGCGGCCGCCTCCAGCGTCTCGTCGACCGTCGCGCGCAGCTCTCTGCGCAGCCAGCGCCGCAACGGCGCGCCAAAGCCCATCTTCGGGCGATAGATCACCTCCCGAGGAAGGTAGGGCTCCATGGCGCGCTTGAAGATCGCCTTCCCCACCCTGCCCCGCTGCTTCATGTGCGCTGGTACCTTTGTCGCGAACTCCACCAGCTCGACATCGAGCAGTGGCACACGGATCTCGACTCCGACGGCCATGCCGGCGCGGTCGGTGTAGTTCAGGTTGTGATCGGCGAGAAAATGGCGCGTCTCCAGGAAGAGCATGCGCTGCAGCGGATTCCTTTCAGTCTCGATTTGTCGCAGGCTCTGCAGCAGCGGTGCCGCAGTGTCGACCGAGCGGACGCGCTCGGCAAATTCTGGCGCATATAAGGCCCGGCGCACCGCCTCGGTGCTCCACCAGAAGTACGATACGAGCCGGCGATCCGACTCCTCGGCGGCGTACGCGAGCGCCTTGGCGGCCCGGCGCAAGGGTGCGAAGGACTGACCGCGCGCCTGACCACTGGCGGCGGCGCTCGCAAGGTTCTGCACAGTGGTGCGGATGCCGTGGGGTAGCCACGCCCAGCGACCTTCGAGCGACAGCGCCCGGTGCCGCCGGTAGCCGCCGAACAGGTCATCGCCTCCGGCGCCCGATAACAACACAGGAATACCCATGGCGCGCGCCCGCTCAGCAATCATCAGGGCGTTGATTGGTGCGGGATCGGCCTGCGGCTCGTCCAGCAGCTCCACCATCTCGGGAAGCCGCGCGATGGCCTGCGGCTCGATCACGACCTGCTCCAGATTAACACCGAGATGCGCGGCGACACGCCGGGCATATGGCAGGTCGGCGCCCATGTTGTCGCCACCGCCCTCAACTCCCTCCGCGGTATCGGAGAAGCCGACAGTGAAGCAGTTGATAGGCCTATCGGGTACGGCGCGCCGCATCAGCGCGACCACGGCGCTCGAGTCGAGGCCGCCGGAGAGGAATGCGCCCACCGGCACATCCGCGACGAGTTGTCGGCGGACCGCCGTGGCGAGGCGTGAGGCGAGCTCGCGCTCCAGCTCCGCGGCGCTGCTGCCACTCGCTTGGCCGCAATACGGCACGGTGTAGTAGCTCCAATGGCGCTGCACTCTGCCCGAGTACACGAGCAATGCCGCTCCCGGTTCGAGCTTGCGTACCGCCGCCAGCACGGTACGCGGCGCCGGGGTCCACAGGTAGGCCAGCGTACAGTGCAACGCCTCCGCATCGATCTCGCGCGACAGGCTCCGATGGCGCACCAGCGCCTTGATTTCCGACGCAAAAAGAAATCCCTGTCGGTCGTGCGCGTAATAGAGCGGTTTTACACCCAGCGGATCGCGGGCGATGAACAGCGCGCCGCGCGGCACAGCCGCAGGCCGGCCCGCGGCGCGCGCGTCGTGTATCGCGAACGCGAATATTCCGTTCAGCTGCCTCAGCATCTCCAGGCCGTCGCGCTCGTATAGGTGCAGCAGCACCTCGGAGTCCGTCTGGGTGCGGAAGTGATGTCCTGCCTTCATGAGCTCGGCGCGCAGCTCGCGATAGTTGTAGATCTCGCCGTTGAAGATGAGCGTCAGTCCCGACTGCATGCCACCGCCGCTATCCGCCTCCACTGTCATGGGCTGTAACCCGTCCGCAGACAGGTCGATGATCGCCAGCCGCCGGTGTCCGAGGCCGGTGGCCGGCTGTCCGTCACTTTCGATGAGCAGCGTTCCGGAGCCATCGGGCCCGCGATGGGCGACCGCCTGGGTCATGGATTGCAGAAGCTCCAGGGTGAACGCGCCTTGGAATCCGACGATGCCGCACATCGGCCGATCAGAGGTTCGCGCCGACAGCCTCGCCCGCCGGTGGCGCAATGGCCCGCAGGACGATGCCGTGCGGCGAGTACTCCGTGCTCACCTGATGAAGATTGGCGCGCTGCGCCCACCGTCTGACCGTGCCGATTCGCGCTGGGCGATCGTAGTGCGGCGCCAGCATGTCGAAGGTATCGAGATAAGACCACTCCTTCAACATGTCGCCCTCGAGGCCCAGGAAGCTGTAGTCAGCGACCAGCAGCCGCCAGTTCACGGAGTAGCCCCTTGGCAGTCGACGGATCAGCGCTGCCAGCGGCCACATGAAGTCCACCCAGGCGCACACTCCACGGTACAGCCGTTCAGGGTCCACGCGCCGCGTAAACGGCCGCACGTAGTACTTGGTGTGCACGAATGCACGAAACAGCGTGGCCTTGTAAATGTCCGCGCAAATCGCACCGCCGGCGCGCAGCACCCGGGGCAGGGCAGCAAAGGCCGCCGCCGGGTCGGGCGTGGCTTGCAACATGCCAAAGCAGAATAGCCTGTCGAACGTGCCGGGGCGGAATGGCATCGCAAAGACATCGGCCTGTACGATCAGAACATTGGGACGTGAGCCGTTTGTCTCATAATTCGCTTCCACGGCGTAGCTGTAGTCAAACGAAACGACCGTGGCACCGGTGTTGGCCGCCTGCTCGGTGAAGCGCCCCGAGCCGCTGCCAACCTCGAGGATCAATTCTCCCTCCAGCTCGCGCGGCCAGTGTGTCTGCCCGTAAAACCTGCGTTCCGAGGCTGGAATTCCCGAATAGCTGTCGTATTGCGTGCGGGCGTGACGCGTCCACTCGAGCCCGAACCCCGAGGCATAATTCTCGCGGGGGACGAATCTCGGCACGCCGCCGACGATTGCGTATAGCGCGCCGCAGCTCCGACATATGAGTTTGCCCTCAATTATGCGATCGCTAACACGCTTGTTAACTGCCGAGAGCTCCAAGGCTTTGCGGCAGTCAGGGCACGCCAGCAGACTAAGATGTTGTTCCCGCATGTAAGGTGGTTCCAACCGCGCTCTTCAGGCGCTGCTCTTCAAAACCTGCGTGTTGCGGCCCGCCACAGAGTCAATCTGCACGATCAGAGCATCCGCTGCGGACTCGGCGCCGAAGCGCGTGCCGGCAAGCTCATGGCCGGAGTTTGCAAGTCGCTCCCTCAACTCCACATCGTCGATCACGCGAAACAGCGCGGCAAACAGCGCCTGCGAATCGCGAGGCGGCACCACCAGACCGTCCCGTCCATTCGCAATCACGTCCGGAATGCTGCCGACAGCTGTCACCACCACCGCAAGCCCGGCGGCAAGCGCTTCGATCATCGCATTCGAAAGGCCCTCTGCCCATGACGGCAGCACGAATACGTCGGCGGCCGCGTATTCGCAGCGTAGCGCGGTGGCATCCAGCCAGCCACGAAAAGTGACGATATGATCCAGCCGGTTTGACTTGACGAATTCTCGCGCCTCCCTGGACATGTCACCTTCCCCGACAACGGTCAGACTACACGAGCGCTGTTGCGCCACGGCTTGAAACGCCCCGAGCAACTCGCGCACGCCCTTGTCGCGGTTCAGCCAGCCGACGAACAGCAAACGCACTGTTCCGTGCGCCCTCTTGCGCCGCTCTCGACCCAATTTCAGCAACTCCTCGGTCGCGGTCCAATTTGGGATGATCGGCGCATTGTCGACCTTGAACCCGAGAAGATCGCAGGCGAACTCGCGCCATGCCGGACCCTGGCAGACGACCTTGCGCGCCCCACTGAACGCCAGTCGCACCCAGGCACGCGATACCCTGGACCTTCGGCACGCGTCCATCACCGCGCCGCCACGTGGAAACATCAGGGCAGCCACACCTCGTAGACGTGCGTACCACGCCATTATGCCCTTTTCCGCGAGACTCGCCCCAACGGCCGCGAACAGCATGACGGCATCCGGCTGATGTCTCTCGAATTTCCACACGTACACAAGCAACCGGCATCCTGCACGCGCCGCTCGTACCACGAGGGGTGGTGCAGGGTTTGTGATCTGGGTGCTGTCGAGCAAGACGAGGTCGACGCGTTTGGAGAACGATGAGTCCATGAGGATCAGACAGTCGGTCACCATTCCACCGAAAACCGCCCGATTCGGCGGTGGAAAGGCCCCAACAAACAGAACGGTCGGTTTGCGGCTGTTGTTCATGGCGTTCGGCACTGCAGCTTGTTCAAGAAAGTCGTCCCTGACCAAGGGTCCCGACGGTGTGTTTGTAGAGCGCGTGACGTTTGAGACGCAGCGCCGGCTTCTCGACTACGAACCAGGATCCAAGCGCCAGCAGCAGCGTCGCGGCAAGAGCCGCACCGAGCGCCGTCCATATGCCTGCGACTCCCAGCGCCAGCAGCAGATTGACGACCGGCATGTGGTACAGATACACGCCGTAAGAGATGTCGTTCCGGCGCAGCACCAGATCGCTCAGCCCCGGCCTGGAAAATGCAGCCACCAGGCTAAACAGCGCCAGTCCCGAGAAGAACAGCGGGTTCAAATCATTGCCGAGACTCCAGCCGAAGTAACTGCTCAACGGCGCTGCCAGGGCAGCGTACCCGGCCAGCGCCGGCAGGAACTTTCCCGCCAGAAGGGGCTGAAGGCTGTGGAAATTCCTCTGTGCGGCTACTCCCGCGAGGAACATGTAGAACCAGGGAACAAACGTGACACCGACCAATTTGTGCCAGAGTTCCCCGGCATGGCGCGGCGCGGCCAGAACGTACCCCTGATTCATCACGAGGAACAGGAGTGTGAGCAGAAGCAGTCTGCGATTGACGCGCGCCTGCGGCGCACGCTGTAGTGCCAACAGCGCGTACAGAACCGGCACCAGGATATAGAACTGAAGTTCGACGGTGATCGTCCAGGTACTGCCATTCAATACCCCGACGCCGTAGTCCCGCAGGAAATCCGGATTGTAGAACTGTCCGATGGAAACCTGAGCGAGTACCCAGAGCAACAGCTCAGGGAGGGACGACTTCACGGGACTGCGGTAACCGCTCAGCCACACCATCACCACTGAAACCACGAAGCAGCACACGAGTGCCGGGTAGATACGCAGGATCCGATTGCGTGTGAACTCCTCCGGAACCGGGTTGTTCTCGAAGGCGCGGCTGATGAGAAAGCCGCTGATGAAGAAAAACACCGGCACGCCGGGGAATAGGGAGGTCAGCTTGAAGAACACGGCTGGGCTGTCGTTGACGTGAAGATGCGCCGCCGCATGGTGTACGGCCACCTGCACTGCGGCGAGGAGCCGTATCAGGTCGAAGTTGTTTACCTTGGGCATGTTCTCCTTGGCCTGCCGGGGACTCAACCCACGCTAAGGTCGGTCGCCGACCGGTGCCGCAGTGACTACGGCCGGTTGCCGGAACCGCTAAGCGTCTGTCTGCGCCAGTCGCAGAGGATCGGTGCGCGGTGCCGGCTCGGCTCCCCGCAGGAGCGACAGCATAGGCGCCGCAAAAAGGAACGCGTAGAAAGCCGAATCGAAAACGGTAGCCCGTTGAAACACGAAGGTCATCAGCGCGGGATAGCTGACGTAGATGCAATCGAACACCGAGCTGCGCGGCTTGTGGAACAGCAGCCGCACCCAGCAGGCCGTGTTCACCGCGAGGAATGTTAGATACCCGACCAGGGCGCTGATACCTCCAATCACCAGCGCCGTGCCAGGCGCAAAGTTCGAGCCGATGTAAAGGCGATCGCCCTCGCCGGCCTCGCTCAGTGATTCGCCGCGCAGCTCCATTCCCAGGGGCGCCCTGGAGATCACCTCCAGCAAATGACTGCTGAAGAACATGCGCAGATTGTCCTCTCTCTCCATCGCCGACTCGCCCTTGTACAGGTAGATGTCGCTGAAGAAGCTGTAGAGAACGCCCGCGGACACAGCCAGCACGATACCCGTCAGCAGCACGACGAGCGTCGAGACGAGGCGACCCTTGCGTTGTGACAGCCGGTGAACGAAGAACACGAGGAGAATGCCCAATCCGATGAGGCCGCCAATCGACAGTGTGTATGCCATGGACACGACGAACAGCACGACAGCGAGCACCGAGCGCCGAAAGAGCGCGTAGGCGATAGCGGGGAGGAGGTACATCCCGAATGCTCCCGGCTCCGCGAACACGCCATATAGCCGCTCGTAGACTGGGCTTTCGTCATCAGATGGGTTAAAGATAGTGAAGATTCCCTTGAGAAAATCCCCCCGCTTGGTCTTTATCTCCGTAGGTTCCAAAAAGCCGTAAAAAACCGCCGTGTACTCCACTACGGCAACGATCGAAGCCACGATCATGAAGCGGTAGAAGTAGCGCCAGTAGCGGTCCACGTCGAAATTTCTGCTGAAGGGTACCGACAAAGCGGCCAGCCACGGAACTGTCAGGCCCAGATAGCCTAAGGCGTCGAGGTTCGCACTCAGCAGTATGTTCAGGAAGTACCCGACCAGCACTAGGGCAATGGGAAAGCAATAGAACACCTGTAGGCGTTCCGAGCGCATGCTCGTAAGCGTCGAGATCGCGCAGACGAACAACAGTGCCAGCAACAGCACGTTGACGATGCGGGATAATGCGGTCATGCCGAGTGTGTCCGGCAGCACCGTCAGCTGGACTGCGATGACCGCCCAGAAAACGGTCGGCCACAATCGCAGGTATCTTATTCCCGTAAGCGCCAAAACAAGCCCCGGGTGATGCGGTTGTTAACCACTGCAATCGGATCTGTGACCAGCGCCCGCCACGCGGTCCGCACCCCCTCGGTCAGACGCCGGCTTTTGGCGAGCGCGGCGGCGTAGCGCAGTCTCGCGATCGCCACTTCCTCTCTGTTTCTGCGCCGGCCTTCGTCGCAGAGATTAAGTTCATGCCCGGCATCGATCATCGCCCGGAGAAGATCGTGTGCCACGTCTAATTCGTGCTTGCGCGACCGGGTCACGCTTGATGACAGTATGCGGAATTGGGTCAGGCGCTCGGGCAGCATGCCCGGAGCTCCCCGCGCGAGGAGCTTGAGCCACAGACCATAGTCCTGCGAATACGGCCAGTCCTCCGGATAACCCCCGACGTCTCTGGCGATAGCAGCGCGGTACATCGCCGAAGAATGTACGATGGGGTTCTCGCTCGCCATGCTTGTCAGCAGGGCGGCCGCGTCTGTCGGTGGAGTCCACGCGCCGATGATCTCGTTGTCGGCGTCGATGTAATCCGCCCAGGTTCCGAGCAGCACCACCTCGGGATGTGCATCCAGGTGCTCGACCTGTCGGCACAGGCGTTCCGGCTGGGTGACGTCGTCTGCATCCAGAACCGCAATGTATTCGCCACGCGCCTGCTGGAAGGCGTAGCGCAGTGCCGGGGTGCGTCCGATGTTCGCCCGCAGGAAAAAAGCGCCAATACGCCGGTCCTCGTAGCTTGCGAGGATTGAGGCTGAATTATCGTTCGAACCATTCTCGACCGCGATCAGTTCCCAGTCGCCAAAGCTCTGGCGCAGCAGACTCTCGATGCTCCTGCGGAGGTAAGGCCCCGCATTGTAGATGGTCATTAGCACCGAGACGCGTGGCGTGATGCCGGGCGTCGCTGCCCGGGCCCAGTGCCCATCGCCGGCCTGCCGCTCCCCGCCGCTCATGTGGCACTCACCTGCGTCGCGGCCAGGCAGTGCCGCAGCGTTGCCGTGATTTCCGCATCAGCATCGCCGTGCAAGTCGAATCCGGTCTGCAGCAACTTGTCGATGCGGAACTCGAGCGCAGTGCCGAGCTCACCCGGGGCAGGCGGCAAGCGCGAAATCTGAGGGCGGCGCCCGCATAGCAGTCCCCAGCACCGAGCGATGCGCTCGGTCATCTCCATGACCGTCGGCGCCCAAGCGCCACCGAGGTTATAGAGGCCGTCACCGATCGATTCTGGCCTGAGCTGCAGCAGGTGTTCCACGGCCCGGCAGACATCGGTGAGCGTAATGAAGTCCCGGCGTTGCAGACCAGAGGAATTCAACTGCAGCTCGCCGTGTTCGACGGCCTGGCGACACAAGTCGTTGACCAGCAGCTTCCAGCAATTCACGCCGCGGTGCGCCGGTACGCCAAAGGAGTTCGACAGGCGCACCACGATGCCTTCGAGCGCGCGCTGTTCGTGCATGAAGCGCACCGGCTCCTCTGCGGCCCTGTGGCTGGTTGCGTAAGGATGCAGGTTGGTCGGCAACGAGCTTTCCGTGATGACTCCGCGCAGCGGCCTGCCGTAGACATGCGCTGTCGACACGTACACGAAGCGCCTCACCCCGGCGGCAGCGGCCGCGCGCACCAGGCGCGCCGTCGCCACTGCGTTGGACTCGAGCGCCGCGACCGGATCGGCGGCGCACTCGACGGAGTTCATCCCGGCCAGATGAACCACGGCCTCGGCGGAACGACACGCGGCGCGCAGGGCGTCCCCGGACTGCCAGTCCAGTTCGACGACCGTGGCTTCGGGCAGCCAGTCGACACTGTCCGGCCGCCTGCGCGTGCCGACTGACACCTGCACACGCGCCGCTCGCGCCAGGTGCTGTGCGAGCCGGCTGCCGAGGTAGCCGAGGCCACCGGTGAGGAGCACCCTCTGCATATCCGTCAGCGCCTGTGCAACCGGCCGGCGGCCCACCACCAGCCCGTTTCTCTATCGATGCTGCATGCCCCAGTCATATGGAATGCTCGGATCCGTGGGTGGCTTACGCTCGATCTCACTGGCATCGTGCGGCAACGTCGCGCAATTGGCGAGCGTAGCCGCCTGGTCGCGGATCCCCTTGAATCCGTTCCACAGCAGCGGTGGCACGGTGACCAGGCAGTAATTCTCCGGCGAGAGAAATAACTCCTGTACCTTACCGCGGGTGCGGCTGCCCGCACGGTCGTCGTACAGAACCAGCTTGACTTCCCCGGCTATGACGGCGTAGTTGAGCGTCATGCGTTTATGCATGTGCCAGGCTTTCACGGCACCGGGGTAAACGCAGGAAAAGTAGATCTCGCCGAATCTCGTGAAGATGGGGGAGTCCTCGCGCAGCATGTGCATGACCTTGCCGCGCTCGTCGAAGATCTGCCTTAGTGGCGTGATGACAACCCCGTCGATCATTAAAGCTCCGTAAAGTACTCGCGCACGTGTGCGCGCGTAATCCGCTCGGCATCTGCACCGTTGAGCACGGCGCCATACCACTCGGCGGTTGCCCGCAAGGCCTTATCAACACCCCACCGAGGCTGCCAACCGAGCAGTTGGTGTGCTTTATCGCAATTCAGCTGCAGATAACCCGCCTCGTGCCGGCCGTCTGCCGCTGAGACCACTTCGATGCAGCCGCGACCGAAATGCTGCACGATCGAGTTCGCGACCTCGTGGACGGTGCGCACTTCCTGGGTGCTCGGTCCGAAGTTCCACGCGCCTCCGTACTTGTCGGGTCGCTGGTACAGCGACGTCGCCAGCAGCAGGTAACCGGAGAGCGGCTCCAGCACATGTTGCCACGGGCGCGTAGCCGTTGGATTGCGCAGGCGAATCGGCTCACCTGCCTGGAGCGCGCGGACGCAATCGGGAACCACGCGGTGCGTCGCCCAGTCGCCTCCGCCTATCACATTCCCGGCGCGTGCCGAGGCCGCTCCGAGATCCTTGCGCGCGGCAAAGTAAGAGCGTGCGAAGGCAGAGAACACCATCTCGGCGGCAGCCTTCGAGGCGCTGTAGGGATCGTGTCCGCCGAGACGATCCGTCTCACGGTAGCCCCATACCCACTCGAGGTTCTCGTAGCACTTGTCCGAAGTGACATACACCAGTGATCGTACCGACCCGCAGCCCTTGACCGCCTCGAGGAGGTGGGCGGAACCGAGCACATTAGTCTGCAAGGTTTCGATCGGATCCTCGTACGATCGTCGCACCAGCGGCTGTGCGGCCAAGTGGAAGACGTATTCCGGCTCGAAAGAGCACAACTCGCGGCGCAGAACTGCGAGATCGCGCGTGTCTCCCACGACATGGCGCACTTTGCGCTGCAGCTTCAACAGCTCGAAATGGCTCGGCGAGGTGTCCGGAGCAAGTGCGTAACCCATCACCTCGGCGCCCAACTCGCTCAGTATGAAGCCGAGCCACGAGCCCTTGAAGCCGGTGTGACCGGTGACGAATATGCGCTTGCCCGCCAGTGAACGGAGCGCGGCACCCATATCGGCGGCGGATTCGCTCACCGCAGCCACGGCGCCGCGCCGCTCTCGTACAGCGCGTTCAACAGCTGGAATTCGCGACTGGTATCCATCGGCTGCCAGAAACCATCGTGCTCATACATCATCAGCTGACCGTCGATGACAAGCCGCCGCATCGGTTCGCGCTCGAAAATCAGGTCCTCGCGGTTCTCGAGGTATTCGAACAGTCGCGGGCTGGCCACGAAGAAGCCGCCCGAGATACGGCCGCCGGTAGCCTGTGGCTTCTCATTGAACTCCGCCACTCGCCCTTCAGCTGTGCCCACCATTTCCCCGAACCGGCCTGGCGGTCGCACGCCTGTTACCGTGAGCACCCGTCCGTGCGACTTGTGAAAGGCAATCAGGCGAGTGATGTCGACATCGCTGACGCCGTCACCGTAGGTGAGCAGGAAGTCCTCGTTCTGCACGTACTTGCGAACGCGCGAAATGCGTGCCCCAGTCATGGACCGTATGCCGGTATCCGCCAGCGTGACGCTCCAATCAGCCTCGTCATGCTCGCCGTGGTACGTGATGCCCGCCTTGCGGCCGAACCCGACCGTGAAGTCGCGAGTATAGGCCTCGTAGTTAAGGAAGAAGTCCTTGATCAGGTGACCCTTGTAGCCGACGCAGACGATGAAGTCCTTGTGTCCAAAGTGCGCATAGGTCTTCATGATGTGCCAAAGGATCGGGTAAGGCCCGATCGGAATCATGGGCTTTGGGAGGTCATCGGATACGTCGCGGATACGCGTTCCGTAGCCACCCGCAAGAATGACGACTTTCACGATTGTTCCTCCGCACTAACTGCTCTCGCGTTAATCAATGTGCTCAGCCACCCTGTATCCGGAGCGTGCGCAAAGCGCGCGCGCAGGCGCTCAATCTCGCGATCAAGCGCCGCTGCGGACAACAAGCCCCGGAACTGCAGTATCTCCCCCAGCGCATAGCGCAGGTCGTCATCGGCGCCTCCCGGGCGTGTGAGCCGGGTCATCAGCCAGGGCAACAGCGCCGCGTTATACAGGGTGAGTGTTTGATCGATGAGCCGACACGCTCGCAAGCCGATCTCTGTGTCGAGCCGCGTGTCGAACTTCCCTCTCGCCGCCCAACAAAGAAATGCCCGCAGCATCAACGCCAGCGGACTCTCGTGCGCGCTCCGATCCGGATCCCCATCCAACGTCGTGGAGCCGCAGCTGATAGTTCCCGGCTCTACCGTAAAGTCCAGCTGCAGGGCTGTGTCGGAAGCAGCGACCTCCACGACGCGTTGCCTTCGCTCGCCGTTGCGGACCAGCTCAACGCTGCAAGGTATATCACCCAGGAGCAGCTCGAGCTCGAGATGCGCGCCGCCTCGCAAGAACCTCAGGCTCTCACACGTGTGCGGACGGCCGGGCAGGAGCGCTCCCAATATCGATGACACGTGCGGCAACCAGTCCGAAAAAATCGGCAGTCCCGGGTCAAATCGCTTCGAATCACCATAGCGAGTTTCATCACTGGGATCCATCCAGCGCAATCGCACCAAACGGATGTCTTTCTCGCGCGAGAGCAGTGTCGCAAACTTCTCCACGAAACTGGCAAACAGAAAGACGTTGGCTGCGGCGAAGCGTACACCTCGCCTGCGCGCCCGGTCCGCCAGGTGCTGTGCACCGTTTGCGGTCATGGCAATGGGCTTCTCGACGAGCACGTGAATACCGGCGTCCAGCGCCCAATCGACGGCCGTCTCGTGATCCCGCGCGGCGTTCGCCACTATCACCGCATCTAACTCCGCGGGCGTTCGCGGCCAGTCGGACGACACGTGGATCCGATCTTCCAGCGCATGTTCCGCCATCCACTTGGCTACCGATTCGGCGTTGTGACGGGAGTGCACGGATATCCGGCCAGACTGCGGGACAATCTCGCACAGCTTCTCGGCGAGAACGCAGGCCCATCGCCCTCCCCCAATCACCGCAACCCTCCCCGAGCACGACGGTGCGTCCACTCCGCTGGAGAATGTCATTCGGAGTGTCCGCGGCGACTCGGCGCCCCAGCTTCGAAATCGCCTGCATCGATGATGTCAATCACCGGGCCGGTATACCCGTGCTCCTGCAGGTAGCCATGGATCTCCTTTGGAATGTGCCATGCCAGATTCAGCAAGGGTTTCGTCTTGTCGGGGGCGGCGAAGAGCTCGTCGTCTGATAGGATCGGAACGCGCGTACCCGGCAGATAGTGGCCAATCTTGAGCGACCCCGGCTTCTCATAGACCGCTGAAACCGATTCCTCGTCGAGCGCGAGCAGCTTCACAAGTATGGCTGCCCGCCCCGGAAACGCCTTGGCTGGAATTCGACCATGCTGACGAATCTCGGCCGCCAGAGTGCGCCGCTTCACCTCGCGCCACCGCTTCACGTTGTTCCGCAGCGATACGAATCCGTCCAAGAAGCGGCGTTCCCGGCGCAGCAGCTCAGTGCGATCGTCGGCCACGCTCCGCCCGACCGCGGACCCGAGGAACGTTCGGATGTTGCCGCCATAGCGGGCTGGAAATTCGACATCCAGGAGTCGCACCCCGAGGGCGTTGGCTATATGAACAAACGAAGTGTAGCTATAGCTACGCGGGTGTTCGTGGTAGAAGGTGTCGAATTGATTACCCTCGAGCACCGCGCCGAGATAGTGATTTTCGATCACCACGATCGTGTTGGGGCCGATGAGACGCCGCAGGGCGGCAAACACTTGAGGCAGATCTTCGATATGCGCAAATACGTTTGTGAAGGTGATGAAGTCCGGCGTTCCTTGTCGTGCCAGTACGGCATCGGCCGCCGCTTCGGAGAGATACTCCTGGAGCACAGTGTGTCCCTTCTGCTGCGCATCTCGGCACGCATCTGTAGGTTCAACACCGATCGTCTCGGCTCCCTGCTGACGGAAGAAGTCGAGCAAGCTGCCGTCATTGCAGCCAATGTCGAGCACTTTTCTTCCGCGTAAGCGACCGAAACGCGCGACACAGGACTCCACAAGTCCTGCCATCCCGTTCAGCACGTCAGCGGTAAAACGCGCTCGGTAATGATACGAGGCCGGAAACAATTCTCCTTTGGGAATCTGGAAGCGCTGGTGAGCGGTGATGCACCGGTCGCAAAACAGTATTTCTATCGGATACTCCCTACAGCGTCTGCTGTCCCCCAGCCGAACCAGATCATCACACATCGGGTGCGGCCCGAGATCCAGAACTGACGTAAGATGACCGCTTCCGCACACCTCGCAAACGGCGATCTCTCGAACGCTGCTCATGGGGGCACGCACAGCAGAGCAACTTTCTTCAGGATCAATTTCGACTTCCTTACCAAGAAATAGAAGAGCGAAAGGTAAAAGTTCGGATACAGACAATTCGCGGCGATGAGCCGCAACGGGCTTATGTACGAAAAGCCCGACACATCCCGGTGAACGAACATCGACCCGAGGTCCGGAATGAAGTTCCTGAGCGCAAAGTTTTTACACCTCAGATACCTCAGGTAAGGAAGTCCGTTTCTTCGGTATTCATTAAGTGCTTCGACCAACCGCACACTTTTCACGAGCGGGTACATCGGCGCCCACTCGCGCTCTCCGGTCAGACACACACTCAAGGGCCTCGTACTGACGAACGCCCGCGAGCGGGCAAAGGCTCGTGAGAATATCTTCACGTGTGGAAAGGTGTTGTCGAAGTGCGAGAAGGTGCGTGGATCGCAAATTGCGACGCGATCCAGGGCGCCTGCGTTCCGGCTCCAGTTCGTCTGGCGGAACACCGACAGGAACATTCCACCCAGGAAGTCAAAGGATATGGCCGGGTTTATCAGCTCCAGAAACTGCAGCTCACCGCTATGGGGCCATGAGGAAAATGGCACCATGACGGCCGGCAACTTCGCAGTGTCAAACGGCTGCGGATTGGAGAACACATAGTCGGTCGTGAGGTGGAATGAATTGATGAAGAAAAAGTCTACACTAGGATGACAAGCAATCAGTTGCGAGAGCTCGTACAACGCATGTGGGAGCAACAAGTCGTCATCGCCGATGAGCCAGACAAACTCCCCGTCCGCCATCTCGACGGCGCGCAGGAAATTTCTTGCTGCGCCGAGATTCTGCTCATTGCGAGAATACTTGACCCCGATGCTGGCCTGGGCGGCCGACACGACATCCCGTGTGCCGTCGGCGGAGGCGTTGTCAGATACGCACACTTCAAAGTCGACTTCGCTGCGCCTTGTGTTGGATATGATCGACTGCAAGCAATTGGCTAAGCAGTGAGCTCGATTATAGGTCGGTATGCAAACTGATATCTTCATCGAGAGCTGACTGCCTGCGGCTAAGCTGACTCACCACCGCTCTATACCTTGCGCAAGTAGAAGGACAGGTCGTCCAGCGGATAGAGATGGCTCAAGTAGTATTCGTATCGTGAGGGCCAACGATTCGCCAGCTGCAACATCAATCGCTTGGTCCAGCGATTTTGCAATGTCTCGTTGAACACCAGCTTTTCGATTTTGAACCTCGCTAACGTGTATTCAAAGCGCCGGCAGATCTCGTTGTCGGGATCAAAATACGCA
>Ga0307477_10000401_pt1 | contig 49567 bp, 51 predicted proteins | sample atmos_gasesECM2C_FD_203316 | JGI IMG/M metagenome (GOLD analysis project Ga0307477, IMG submission 203316) | Hardwood forest soil microbial communities from Morgan-Monroe State Forest, Indiana, United States - atmos_gasesECM2C_515 | ecosystem: Environmental > Terrestrial > Soil > Temperate... | reverse complement strand
CCAATATCCCCCCTACCAGCGCTCAAAGCGGGCGCCCAACAAAAACGGCGACCAAGCACTCACCCGCACCGTCCAAAACGGAATTACGCAACGTTCCCCTTGAGGGAGGGTCGAAGCGCGAAGCGCTTCGGGGAGGGGAGAATGGGTGGGCGGGTCAAGCCCGCCCATGGAAAAAAACGGGAACGGTGCTTTCGCATCGTTCCCGCTAAAGGAAAAACTCGAAGACAGGCTTCTAAAGGACTCCGCGCTTGTGCTCACCGAGCACAACGCGCTTTGGTGCGAAGGCCTGTTTCAACACCGTGAACGCCTTGCGGGGATCGGCGCTGCCGCACATGAAGATATCGAACGCGGCGTAACCGCGCTCGGGCCATGTATGAACGCTGATGTGGCTTTCGGCCAATACAGCGACGCCGCTTATGCCCCCACTGGGCGTAAAGGTATGCAGGTGGATGTGAAGGAGGGTTGCCCCCGACGCTTCCACTGCATCGATCATTGCCTGTTCGATGCGATCTTTATCCGAGAGACCTTCGGCCTCCCAAAGATCGATGATCAGGTGACTGCCCGCAAAGGTCATGCCGTTACGCGTAACGAAGTGATCCTTGCGATCCGCATCCCCTTCGGGAATAGGAACCGGGACGGTCCTCGCCGGAGCGCGAGGCTTAAGCGCTCTTGCTCCATTGATCGCCGCCACACCGAGTTCGAGTCGAGCCATCCTGGCACCTACCCTTCCAAAGGTGTTGACACCAAAGCGCGCCATTGCTGCCGCGCCAACCCAAGAAGAAAGCGGCGGGCGGAAGGACATTCCGCAGCACGCCGCTTTGCCCCGGTAAACCGGAGCAGGGGGAATATAGGGCGCTGTGCCCCCAGCGCAAGAAAATTTGGACCCCGAGGGCAAAATTTCTCGCCGCTGTGTTCTCGCCGTCGCGAGACGCGTCCCGCGCCGTCACGGTAGACAGAACGGCAAGTCGCATCCTATAGGGCGCGCATGGCGAACGTCCGTTCCAAGATTTTCCGTGAGCGGCTCCATAAGGGCTACGCCCAGAACATGGAGCTGACCGGCATCGTCGCCGAGGAAAGCAGCAATTATCAGCGCATTAAGATTTTCGACACCATCGCCAATGGCCGCGTCATGGTGCTCGACGACATCGTGCAGATCACCACCCGCGACGAATCCGCCTATGCCGAGATGCTGACCCATTTGCCGATGCTGGAGCACGGCAAGGTCGAGCGGGTGATGATCGTGGGCGGCGGCGATCTCTCCATCGCCGACGAGGCGCTGAAACACAAAGCGGTGAAGGAGGTTGTGCTGGTCGACATCGACGGCCGCGTGGTCGAGCTTTGCCGCGCTCACTTCAAGGCGATCAACGCCAAAGCCTTTCGCGACCGCCGGCTGATCATCGAAATCGCCGACGCCTTCGAATATCTCGGCCGCAAGGAGGCCAAAGCGCGCTTCGATCTCGTGGTGGCCGACCGCCCCGATCCGGTGGGACCGGGCAAGGCCTTGTTCGGCGATAATTTCTATGCCCGCGTGCGTGCGAGCCTGCGCCCCGGCGGCTTCGCAACCTTCCAGACCGGCGTGCCGTTCTATCAGCCTTGGGAGATCACCGATGCGGTCAAAGAGCTGCGCGCCCATTTCCCGCAAGCGGGCCTCTATCTCACCGTCGTGCCGAGCTATGTCGGCGGCTTCATGGCGCTATCCTGGGCAGGCACGGGAAAGCCGCTTGGCACGCCCGCCGGGATCGCGCGTGCGCGCCGGCGCTTCGCCGCCGCGAAGCTGAAGACCGATTATTACAATCCGGACATCCACGCCGCCGCCTTCGCCTTCCCCGAATGGATCAAGCGCCTCATCCCCACCCTCCCCCTGAGGGAGGGTCGAAAACGCAAAGCGTTTTCGGGGAGGGGACACCGGCACCTTTAGCGCCGCCCTTCTATCTCCCCCCACAGCCGGCGTGCCGCTTCCGCCGGCGTAAGCTGATCGTCATCGCGGCTCACCGCCAGATTCGCCTCGCGCATTTTCTCGATTCCAATCCGGCCCACCAGCGGCTGCAGTGCTGCGCTCAACCGGCTATCGCCCGCGCGGCGCGGCGACACCAGCAGCACCGCATCGTAAGGCGGGATCGCGTGCTTGGGATCGTCCAGCGTCACCAGGCCATATTGCGCGATCCGGCCGTCGCTGGAAAACGCCGTGATCGCGTCCGCCTCGCCATCCGCAACCGCTCTATACATGAAGATGGGCTGCATCTGCCGCTCCTGCCGGAAGCTCAATCCATAGGCGTTGCGCAACGAACGCCACTCCGGGCGGCCGAAGATTTCATAATCGCCGCCTACCACCATGGCCGCCGACGAAGCGCCGAGATCGGCGACCGTCTTGACGCCCAAGGCCGCCGCGCGGTCGCGGCGCATGGCGAGCACATAGGCGTTCTCGAAACCGAGCGGCCCCAGCACGCGCACGCCATAGGTCCGCCGCAGCCATTCGCTCATCTCGCGCAGCACCGTTTCGCGCGGCGGCGAATCCGCGCGATGCATGAAATTGCTCCAGATCGTGCCGCTATAATCGACATAGACATCCACATCGCCGGCGACGAGTGCGTTGAAGATCAGCGCCGAGCCGAGATCGCTATGCGTGTCCGCGCGCAGCCCTTGGGCCGCAAGCCGCTGTTCGATCAGGGAGGCCAGGATGTATTGCTCGGGAAAGCCCTTTGCTCCGACAATATATTGCGGGGACTCGCGCAAATGCGGCGCCAGCGCGCCTGCGGTGAGCAGCAGGGCGAGACCGCCGCTCGCTGCGACCAGGCGCCAACGGTCCGGGCGCTTCACCAGATGCTCGAACAGTCCTAAAAGCCGGTCGGCCGCGAGCGCCAGCAGAGCCGCCGCCACGCAGCCCACCAGAACGAAAACCCAATTCTGCGTCTGTAGCCCAGTGAAAATATAATTGCCGAGGCTGGTCTGTCCGACCGGTGTCGACAGCGTCGCGGTGCCGATCACCAGCACCGACGCCGTCCGAACGCCGGCCATGATGACGGGAAGGGCGAGCGGCAGCTCCACGCGGAACAGCGACTGCATCGGCGTCATGCCGACGCCCAGCGCCGCTTCCTTCGCCGCGCTATCCACTCCCAACAGTCCGGTCACGGTGTTCTGCAGGATCGGCAGCATGCTGTAGAGCGTCAGCGCCAGCAGAGCGGGCAGGAAGCCGAGCGCGGAAAATTGCTCGCCGATCGTCGCTTTCGCCGCGAGCGAGAGGAAAAGCAGCAGCGGGTAGAATAAAGCGAGCAGCGCGAGACTTGGAATCGTCTGGATCACGCTCGCCGCGCCCAGCAATACCCAGCGCAGCTTCGGCGAACGCACGCCCAAAATCGCCAGCGGCAGGCTTAGGCAGAGACCGAGACTCAACGCGCTGGCGCTGAGCAGGATATGCGCGCCCAAATATTCCGGCATGCGCGAGAGCGCATCGGCCAATTGCGGAGCGAGTGCGCCCATTCAGGACCCGGGATCGGCCAGCGCGCGCACGCGTTCCGCCTGCCGCCGCGGCATGGCCATCAGCTCGCGCACATGAGCGGCCTTTGCGTGGTTGAGCATGTCCCTGGTCGCGCCGGATTCCACGAGCTCGCCGTCTTCAAGAACGGCGATGCGATCGGCGAGCAGCACGGCTTCGACGACATCGTGCGTGACCATCACCGTGGTCAGGCCGAGCGTGTCGTGCAGCGCGCGATAATCCCGCGCGAGCTGCTCGCGCGTGATCGGATCGACCGCCCCGAACGGCTCGTCCATGAGAACGATATCCGGTTTTGCCGCAAGCGCACGGGCCACGCCCACGCGCTGGCCCTGGCCGCCGGAGAGCGTCGCCGGATAGCGCGCCCCAAGCTCGCGCGGCAGGCGCACCAGATCGAGCATCTCGCCGACGCGCTCGGCAATGGCGGCCTTATTCCATTTGAGCAGATTGGGCGTGATGGCGATGTTCTCGGCAACCGTTAGATGCGGGAACAGCCCGATGCCCTGAAACACATAACCGACACGCCTCCGCAACAGCACGGGATCGAGTTGAGATGCATCTTCGCTGCCGATTCGGATCGCGCCGCGCGTGGGCTCGATCAGCCGGTTGATCAGCTTCAACAGCGTGGTTTTGCCCGATCCTGAGGTCCCGATCAAAGCCAGGAATTCGCGTTTTGAAACATCCAGCGTCACGCCGCGCAGGGCAAAATCCGCGCCGCCGTCATAGGATTTCCACGCGTCGCAAATCCCGATCGCCGGCGCTTCCGATTCCATACCGCTCCTATTCGTTTGCGAGGCGTAGAAATTAGAGCACCTTTTCCCGCACGAGTCCCCTCTCCCCTTTTTTGGGAGGGTGAGGGGGTGGTAGCAAAGTGTTTTGCGCAAAACACCTGCTTGCTCATCCCCGGGGATGGAGATAGGTGTTTCAGCATTCATCGAAATTGCGCCCGGAGCTAAGAACGCTGCCGGGCGCAAGCATTTTCAAGGAAAAAAATCCGCCGCGCCGGTGTCCGGCATGTGTCTCGCCAAGGTGTTTTGCGCAAAACACACCCTTGTTCATCCCCGGGGATGGAGATAGGTATTTCAGCATTGATCGAAATTGCGCCCGGAGCTGAGGAAGCTGCCGGGTGCAATCATTTTGAGCTACTGTTCTTTCGACCCATCACCATGGCCGCGCTGAGGCGGCCAACCGGCAGTCGCGCGTCCACGCGCGATTGTCTCTTCGAGAGAAGCTTGATCCGCGTGCAGCTCGTGCAACCCCCGTACAACCTCGCGTGCAACCTGGTAACGTGGAAAAAGCCCGTAGAATCGAGCTTTCGTGCAGACGTGCAGACATGACGACAAGTTTTTGCGCTGGGACGGCCGGGCGGCCTAGCTTTCGTGCAGGAGGGCATTTGGGACTTGGCCAAGGTCCTCGCGAACGCGGGGAAGCGGCTTCAGCCGCGAAGGCGGGTTATTCCATCACGATGATGAGGTCGGACCGCCCGAGCGCCTGGGCTTGCGCAAAGGCGCCTTTGGCTTGGTCGCGCGTGAGGAAGGGGCCGATCCGCACACGAAATACGGCGTGGCCGTTCACCACACCCGACATCACGCGCGCGCCCAGGCTATCGAGACCTGAGGCAGCCTCGCTGGCGCGTGATTCGGAAAGATAGGACCCCGCCTGGACATAGACATTCTTCTTTGCGCCCGGTTGAACCTCCGGGGCACCGGCCGCTTTGGGCGCTTGAGTAATGCGCGATTGCGCCGGTTCGCTCGCGAACTCATCCTTGGGAATGGATGCCATCACGGCGGGGGGCTCAGACTTCACGGCTTCGACCACGCTCTTCGGCGCCGAGAAGGGCGTGAATGCCGGTCTCTTGAGGACTGGCGCATCGGAAGGCGCCGCGCTCGGTTCATACCGGGTCCCAGCCAAATCATCTTTGGGAATGGGCGCCATCATGACGGTCGGATCGGCCCTCAGAGCTTCGATCGGAGTGAGCCGGCGATTGGGGATTGGCAAACGGATCACGGGTTGCGGCGAAGCCAACACCGCCGGCGCCGAGACTGGCGGTGGCGATGCCAGCACGGCCGGTCCTGATGCTGTCCGTTGAGGAGCAGCCGGCGCCTGGACGTTTGGCGTATTTGCGCCGTCCGGTTTCGCCACTGCTAACGCTACGAAAGGTGCGGCCGGGTTTGGCGTCTGGACCGGCTTGTTCGCAACAGCAGGGGACTCATTATGCGTCGATTGAACTTCCGTGGATTGGAATTGGGGCGCTACACCGGCCGCAGCGTTCTTAACCTCTTGCGCCGCTTTCAGGCTCTCCACCAATGCCAAGTTTTCCGCGACACGCGAATAATCCGGCGCACTTGGCGATACTTCCAGCAGCAGCTTCTCTGCGCCGTCGAGATCGCCTGCCTGCAGATGCGACAGGGCATCATTGTTGAGCACGGTAGGCTCGCCGGGTTTCAGCCGGAGCGCGCTCCGATAGGACGTCTGGGCGGCTTCGTATTGTCCCTTCCGGTCATAGGCGATGCCTTGTGCCGAAAAGAAGGTCCAGTCTCCGGGTTGCAATTGTATCGCCCGTTCCAAAAAAGCCAGCGCATCGTCGCTACGCCCCTCGAGCGCGAGCGTTTTGCCGTATTCGCCCAATACGCGGGCATCGTCAGGTGCGACGAGAACCAGTTGACTCAACATTTTCGCCGCGCCGGCAAGATCGCCGGCTTTGCGCGCCGCTTGCGCGTCCCGGATGACGTTTTCTATCTCGGTCGCGAGATCGGCCGGATTTGCGTTTGCTGCGACGGGTGGATTCTGCCGCACGCTCGCCGGCTTTGGATTTGCGCTCAGGAGGGCGAGAGGAAAGGTCGCGCAGCCCGCGCTTGGCAACAACAGAACAATGGTCCCGAGTAAAGCCGCCCGTTTCAAAATGACACTCCTATAGTCCGCCAACCGGATAACGACCCGCCGTGGGGCCTATTCCGCACGCCCGCCCGGCTATGCCTAACATGCGCGAAAGCTGGTCAAAAAAGCCTTAACTTCCCGAGATAAGGCCGCCGGGAACACTTGTTAGCGGCCGCCCAAAAGCTCGATTTCCGGGCTGAACAGCGCTGTTGCCGGGTCCTTGCCTTGGGTTATGGTCGCGGCCGGCAAAGCTCGAGTGGTTTCCATGACGATTTCCATGCCCATCGGCGTGCAATCGACTGCAGCGAAGAAAATACCGCGAGACTTTCAGGAACATCTGGCGGCGCTGGAGGAGAGGGGACTGGTCGTGCGTGTCGACCGGCCGATCAATAAGGATACCGAGCTGCATCCGTTGGCGCGCTGGCAATTCCAAGGCGCGTTGCCGGAAGAAAAGCGCCGCGCGTTTTTGTTCACTCATGTGACGGGCAGCGGCGGAAAGAAATTCGATATGCCGGTGGTAGCCGGGGGATTGGCTGCATCGCCCGAAATCTATGCTTTAGGCATGGGTGTTCCACTCGACGAAATCGGCCCCGCGTGGCTTAAAGCTATCAACAATCCGATTCAGCCGGCGCGCGTGAAATCTGCGCCATGCCAGGAGGTCGTGATCCAGGGTGAGGCTTTGCGCGCGCCGGGCGGCGGCTTGGCCATGCTCCCGGTGCCGATTTCGACTCCGGGCTTCGATGCTGCGCCTTACCTCACTGCAACGCTCTGCGTGACCCAAGATCCCGAAACCGGGGTGCGCAATATGGGCACCTATCGCGGCGCGCTGAAGGCGACGGATCGCCTCGGCGTGCGCATGGCGTCGCGGCTGGGCGGCGCCGGTGGCTATCTTCACTGGCTCAAATATCAGAAGCGCGGGGAGCGGATGCCGGTGGCGATTGTCATTGGTTGCGCGCCGGCCATCTTCTTCACCGGCCCGCAGAAGCTCGCCATCGATTTCGACGAGATGGCGGTCGCCGGCGCGCTTCTCGGCGAACCGGTCAAGACAGTGCGCTGCATTACCAACAATCTCGAAGTGCCCGCAGATTCCGAAATTGTCATTGAGGGCTGGATCGACTCTCAACTTCTCGAACCCGAGGGCCCGTTTGGGGAATCGCATGGTCATGTTGCGCTTGAGGATTACAACATGTCGATGCAGGTGACCGCGATAACCATGAAGCGGAAGCCGGTTTTCGTCTCGATCATCAGCCAGGTGACGCCCTCGGAATCCAGCGTGACCAAAAAGGTAGCATATGAGCCGCTATTCCTGGCCCATTTGCGCGATCATCTCGCGGTGAAGGGAATCAAGCGGGTCGTCATGCACGAGCCGCTGACAAATGTACGCCCGGTGATTTTCTTGAATTTCGTCCGCGATACGCCGAAGACCGAAATCTGGCGCGGGCTGCATGGCGCGGCGACCTTGCAGGCCCAGTGCGGCAAGATCGTCATAGCTCTGGGTGAAGATATCGATCCGACCAATACCGACGCGGTGTTCTGGTCGCTCGCCTACCGGACCAATCTGGGCGAGGATTTGCATGTCGCGCCTTATAAATCGGGCGGCCACGGACCCAAATCCGGCCCGCGGTCGAGCGACTCCACCTTGCTGATCGACGCCACGCCAAAGCATCCCATGCCGCCTTTTGCGCTTCCCGCGCGCGAATTCATGGAACGCGCGAAGGCGATCTGGGAGGAATTGGGTTTGCCCGAACTTAATCCGCAGCCGCCCTGGTACGGTTATTCCTTGGGCGATTGGAACGATAAATGGGAAAACTGGGCGCGCGCGGCAATCGAAGGAAAATGGGAAGAGACAGGGCGCGAAACGTTCGTCAATCGAAAGGCCGGCATCATTCCCGAAACCCCGGTGCGTTCCGTCACTGGAAGCAAGACGAGCAGCCGCGACAATGGCTAAACCCGCTCCGCCGCCGCGTCTGATCGTCGGCATCGCCGGCGCTTCGGGCGTCATCTATGGCATCCGCGCCCTTGAGATGCTGCGCCAGACCGGCATTGAAACCCATCTGGTGATCAGCCCGGCGGCAGAGCTCACCATGAGCTATGAGACGGATGTAAAGCCCAAAGCGGTGCGTGAAATGGCGACGGTATTTCATCCCATCGGCGATGTCGGCGCGTCGATTTCATCGGGGTCGTTCCAGACCATGGGCATGTTGATTTTGCCCTGTTCGATCCACACCATGAGCGAGATTGCCCATGGCGTGACCGACAACCTGCTTTCGCGCGCAGCCGACGTGGTCTTGAAAGAGCGGCGCCGGCTGGTGTTGGCATTGCGCGAGACGCCGCTGCATGGGGGTCATCTGCGCACCATGGTGCAATTGTCGGACATCGGCGCCATCATCGCGCCGATCGTGCCGGCCTTCTACACGCGGCCCAAAACACTCGACGAGATGATCGACCACACTATCGGAAGGCTGCTCGATCTGTTCGGCATCGATCTCGGCACGGTGCATCGCTGGAAAGAGCCGGCAATCCCGAATCCCAGCGGCATGCGCAAAGGCAAAGGCGCCCGGAGCGAGCGCGGGTAACCGCTCCGAGATCACGCGCCTTAGCGGAATCCGACGTGGCCTGCGCGCGCGAGGTCCCAGTAATGCGCGTCAACATATTTGTTCGGGTCGCTAAGGATACGCCCATCCCGTGCATAACGCGAACGCAGGCGCAGGACCCTGCCGACGCCCTCCTCATTGATTTGGCCATTGCGGAAAAATCCGCTTCCCTGCACAAGCATCCGTTCATAACTTGCCGCAGCGATGTCCGCGGTCATTTCGGTATTGCGCGCAAGAATCTCGCATGCTTCTGCCCGATTGGCCCTTTTATGCAACCATTCGAGCGCTTCGAGGTAACTTCGGATGTAAGCCACGACCAAATTCGTATTGCGTGCGGCCCATCCCCGGCGCGCTGCGCCGACATTGCCTTGGTAAGGACCTTCAACACGCGTCAAAATGCGCAGCCCGGCGCGCTCAGCCAGGAGATCATACGGCGCCGACAACAAAGTTGCAGCGTTGTTGCCCAGGCAGAGGTCCTCAAAGCGCTGCGACATGCCGCCGGCTCTGACAATTGCGTAGTCCCCCTGGTCCAAACCGGCTTGCTGCAGCACATCGAACAACACAAAGGCATAACCTGTCGTCGCTGCATCGACCGATACCGAGCGGCCTCGCAGCTCTGCGGCGGATGATACGTCCGGCCTAACCGCCAAACTGAGAAAGCTGTCGTCGCTGCCGAGGAACGCGAAGAATTCCGGCTGTGCGCCGATGGGGGCTTCGCCTTGTCCTTCGACGTACGCGACCACATTGTCGAATGCCGTCATCGCGATTTCGAAGTTCTCGGCGGCGAACTCGGTCATTTGGGCGACGGAGCCGGTGGTTGCCAGCACGTCAACAGCAAGGCCCTGGCGCGCGAAAAAGCCCTTTTCCGTCGCGGCAAAGATCGGCCAATTGAAGCCGCCGGGAAAAACACTCACTCCCAGCCGGGGCAGATTCTGCGATTGCATCGGCATCTATCCAGGATGCCGCGCCATCAGCTCCGGCCGAAGAGCAAGAGCGAGCAACAGGCCGATGAGGCACGTCATGCAAAGTTGAAGGTCGCCCGCCAGTGCCCAGCCGAGTTTCGTCACCAGCCAGCCGATCATGTAACCGGCAATGGACGCCGCCGCGTAGAAGCTGGTCACAAACAGGCCGGAGGCCCGCCCCGAAAGCTCACCGCGGACTGCCTTCACGTGATAGGCCGCGAGATTGACATAGAGAGTGCCACTGAATGTCACGCCGAACGCGAAAGCGAATGCAGCCTGTGCCGCGAACGCGCTTGGTCCGTTGAATAGCAGCCAGCCGATTCCTGCCGCGACCAGAAAACTGACGACGAGCGTAGGCCTCATGGGAAATCCGTCCCCGAGCAGCCCGCCGCCCACCGACAAGAGGACGCCGAGTCCATAGATACTCATGACTTTCCCGGTGTCGGAGGGCGTGAAGTGCAGTTCCTCGCGCAGATAGGTCGGATACATGCCGAGAAATCCGAATATGGCGAGCCCCGCAAGGCAGCTGAGAAGGACCAGCACGACGGTATTCCTGTTACGCAGCGTCCGGGCGCCACCGATTGCGGCCGACTGCGAAGGATTGGGCGCCGTCGTCACCTCGCTGATCGCCGGGCGAAGGAAAAACGCGGTCAACACCATGAACGCGAAGCCTATGACGCCAAAGGCCACCATCGGCGCGCGCCATGTGCCGTAGACGGACAAGATTGCGGCGCCGAGCATCGGACCGACGATGGCTCCAATGCCGAAAGAACAATTGAGCGCCCCGATCGCAACAGCGCGATGCTGGGCAAAGTAGCTCGAGACGATCGCAAGCAAAGCGGTGAGTTGCATGGCCTCGCCGATTCCGGTCAATGCCCGGTAAACCACCATGTCGCTGAAGCCGGTTGCCAATACGGTGACGAGGGTCGCCGTGGAGAAGATGAATACGCCGATTTGCGCGACGGATTTGCGGCCATAGCGCGCCATCAGATAACCGGTTGGGAGTCCTGCGATAGCCATGCCGATTGTGAACACGGTCGACATCAAGCCGGCTTGCGGCAGGGCGAAGCCATATTCCTGCGCCACCTCGGGCAAGATCAATGGAAACAACGTCCGATCCATCGCGTTGATCGCATAGGAGGCTAAGGCGATCGCGATGCCGAGAAGCGCAAATGTGCTCGCCGGGCTTGTTCGCTTATCGACGGCGGCATCACCCAGAAGCATCAGGCCTTCGCTTCGATGTACCAGTCATGGATGCGTTCGCCGGTCCAGAATAGGACATCGCTGCGTTCACGCATATGCTGAAGCGCCTCTCGGAAATACCGCAGCCGATGCGGCACGCCCATGATATAGGGATGCACGACGAGCGCCATGACTCGGGCCGAGTCCGATGAATCCTTGTAGATTTGCTCAAACTGGTCGATGGCGCGATTGCGATATTCGGCCGCAGCGTGATGCTGAATCAGCATCATCGCAACATCGTTGCACTCTTGCGTGTAGGGAATACTGAGGATGGGCTTGCTCCGCGTCTTCAAACGCACCGGCTGATCGTCCAATACCCAATCGGCCACATAATCGAAGCCTTCCTCCACCAGGATGTCCGGCGTTTCCCAGGTCTCGGTCAGTCCCGGTCCGAGCCAGCCGCGCGGCGCCCGGCCGGTGAAGGCGCGAATGGCTTCACGCGTCTTGACGATATCCTCGCGCTCGTTTTCGACCTTCTGCATGTTCTTCTGCGTGAAACCATGACCGATGAATTCCCAGTCACGCTCCAATGCGGCTCGCGCGATCGGTTCGTAGCTGCGAACCGCGGAGCCGTTGATCGCCAGCACAGCGGGGATCTGCAATTCGTCGAACACCTCGATGAGACGCCAAAAGCCCACCCGGTTGCCGTATTCATGCCAGGCCCAATTCGGAATATCGGGAATCGGCGATCCGCCCGCAGGCGGCGACAACACCGTGCGCGGCATCGCTTCCAAGGGACTCCACTCCTCGATGTTCACGATCACCCAGACGGCCATTCTGGCGCTGCCCGGTAACGCGAGTCGGGGACGCGTTGAGATTGCCGAAAAACCAATACGGTCCGCCGGCAGCATGCGGTTCTTCATTTACGTGGCCTCTCGTTTCGCTACGGAAGCGTCAAGCTTTCAATTTTGTCGAAATAGAGGTCGAGTGTCGATGTATAAGGGATGGCGGAACCGCGGAGGTCGCGGGCATCGGCGCCGCTTCGCGGTCGAAATCGGCTCGGGGACATACACAGGAGCTATAGATGCTGCGCAGGACAATATACGTTGTGGCGCTCGCTCTTTTGGGAACAAGCGCGCTCGCCCAGAATATACAACCAGCGTCGCCGGGTGCTGCGGGCGGCCGCTCATGGATTGCGAAGAGCAACAGCTACACGCAGATGCTGCTCGACATCGGCGTCGAGCACCGGCCCGAATTCGGTTCACGGCAGGGACTGGCACAATTCGACAAGCTGATTAGCAATCCTACCCTTGCCGACGAACTGACTGCTCGCAGAGAGTCGGAAATCGCGCTCGAGAAAATAAAGGCGCAGCAGGCGATCGAAACCGACAAGGACGTGCAGCTCGATCTTGAGATTCTGCGCAAAGCGGTGGAACTTGCGTTTCGGGCCGAAGACTACCGTCTTCAACATCTGGTGCCGTTCTTTAACCCAAGTTTGGGCGTGTATGCCGGGATTCACGGCTTGCTCGACGATCAGGTTGCACCGGAACGGCGGCCGGATGCAGTCGAGCGGCTGCGGAAATATGCCGGTGTCGAGCCAAGCTACACGCCGTACACGGAGCTGTTGAAACAGCGCCTAGTGGAGCAGATGGCAAAGCCGGGGGTGGTTTTCCCTGCAAAGGACCAAATTGAAACGGAATTGGGCCGCAACTCGAATTACGTCGATGAAATTCCCAGACTCTTTGGGAAATACCACCTTATCGGATGGGAGGAATCCTACGGCAGGTTAAAGGCCGAGTTGGCCGGCTACGACGCATGGGTGCGCGAAAATATTCTACCCAAAGCGCGGACTGACTTCCGGCTGCCGCCGGAAGAGTATGCGCTCGCGTTCGAAGCCTATGGAATTGACATTTCGCCCGACCGGATCGCAAACATGGCGCATGCGGCATTTGTCAGCGACCAGGCCCAGATGGCTTCTTTGGCGGCTCAGGTGGCGAAGGAGAAAGGCCTACCGTCAGCCGATTACCGATCGGTGATAACTGATCTCAAAAAGCAGCAGATCACCGGAGAAGCGATTCTGCCTTTTTATCAGAAGCGGCTGCACGAGATTGAACAGATCATCGAGTCAAGAAAATTGGCGACGCTGCCAAGTCGGCCGGCGATCATCCGGCTAGCGAGTGCCGCTGAAAGTGCGGAGCAGCCGGCCCCGCATATGAATGCACCGGCCCTGGTCAACAATACCGGGCAACGCGGAGAATTTGTCCTGCCCTTGAACATACCTTCGGCAAGCGGCGGCACTGAAGACAAATATGATGACTTCACCCTGGACGCCGTTTCATGGACGATGATCGCGCACGAGGCGCGCCCAGGGCATGAGCTGCAGTTCGATTCTATGGTCGAAACCGGAGTGAGCCTCGCGCGGGCAATCTATGCCGGCAATTCGACCAATACGGAGGGCTGGGGCCTTTATGCCGAGTACATCATGCAGCCGTTCGAACCTGCCGAAGGGCAGTTAATGACCCTTCAATTGCGGTTGTTGCGTGATGCGCGGGCGTTTCTCGATCCTGAACTTCAATCGGGCAAGATAACGCCGCAGCAGGCCTATGACGTTCTCGAGAAAGACGTCGTGCTCAGCCACGCCTTCGCGAAAGAGGAAGTGGAGCGATTCACCTATCGAATGCCCGGACAAGCAAACAGTTATTTCTATGGCTACACGCGGCTGCTGCAACTTCGCAAGGAAACGGAGGCCGCGCTCGGGCCGAAATTCGACCAGCAGAAATTCCATGATTTCATCATCGGGCAGGGGTTGCTGCCTCCCGATCTGATGCGGAAGGCTGTGCTTGAAGTGTTTGTACCTTCGCAGAGGTAGGCGGAATGCGAGGCGACATGCGCAAGCGCGCAGGCCCCTAATCTTCCTCGAAATCTTTCGCAATGATCGCTTTGCTGCGGATCAGGTCCGCGATCTCATATGGGCTAAGGTCAAGTACTTCTTTCAGCACCGCGGCGGTATCGGCGCCTAGCCCGCGCGGATAAAGCTGCGGTTCGGGAGCCGTGTCCTTGAACTTCATCGGATTGCCGGCAACGGATGCCTTTCGCCCGCCGGTGTTTTCCAATTCAAGCACCATATTGCGGTGAACGATCTGAGGATCGCGCATGACGCGGTCGAGCGTATTCACCACGCCTACTGGAATTTCCTCGCGTTCCAGGATGGGAATCCATTGGTCCGCGTTGCGTGCGCGGAATGCCTCCTCCAGCAACGGCCAGAGCGCCTTCTTGTTGGCAAGACGTTCTCGATTGGTTGTGAAACGCGGATCGGAGAGCCATTCCTCATGGCCAAGCGCGCGGGCCAGGCCTTGCCACATCCGCTCGGTGTTGGCGGTGATCACGATATGGATCCCGTCCTTGGCTTCGAACGAGCCATAGGTGGGAATCGATTCATGGCCGCGTCCTTGCGGTCCCGGTGCAATTCCGGAATGGAGGTAATAGGCCGCCTGATAGCACAACATGGCGACCTGACAATCGAGCATGGAGATGTCGATGGAATCCCCAAGCCCCGTTTGATGCCGGCGGTTCAAAGCAGCGAGCGTGGCAAGGCTCGCATAAAGTCCCGCCGCGAGGTCGCCGATGGGAATGCCGGCTCGCACCGGGGCGCCGCCGGATTCGCCGGTGAGGCTCATGCTGCCGGAAAGCGCTTGTACGATCATGTCGTAGGCCGGCTTATTGCTATAAGGACCATCCTGGCCAAAACCGGAAATCGAACACCAAATTAAGGAAGGCTTCTCTTTACGCAGCGCATCGCTGGATAGTCCCAGCCGCCCAACCACACCGGGGCGGAAATTCTCCATCACGATATCGCAGGAAAGCGCCAGGCGTTTGACCAGTTCGCGCCCCGGCAGCTGCTTCATATCCACGGCGATGCAGCGTTTGTTCCGATTGATGGACAGAAAATAAACGCTGTCGTCACCGGCGAAATGCGGCGGCACCACGCGAATTGGATCGCCCTGCGGCGGTTCCAGCTTGATTACATCGGCGCCGAGATCGGCGAGAATCTGCGTGGCGTAAGGGCCGGAAAGAAACTGCGTCAGATCGAGAACGCGAATGCCCGTGAGCGGCCGGTCCTTACCGTCGGTCTCGTTCATCGCTGGAAGACATGAATGGAGCATGCGCCATGATCGAAACCAGAAATGCCGCCGCCCGTGGCGTGTGTCAGGCCAACCTTCGCACCTTCCACTTGGCGCGGTCCCGCCTCGCCGCGCAATTGCCGCACGATCTCGACCACCTGAGCGGCGCCGGTTGCGCCGACGGGATGACCTTTGGCAAGCAGACCGCCGGAAGGGTTGATGGGAATCCGGCCGCCGAGGCAGGTGGCGCCGCTCTCGAGCAAAGCCGCTCCCTCGCCTCGCGGGCAAAAACCGAACGCTTCGTAGTACAGCAACTCCGCGATGGAAAACGCATCATGAACCTCGGCGACGTCGATATCGTTCGGGCCGAGTCCCGCTTCCTCGAAGCATTCATGCGCGCCGCGCACCGTGATTTCCGGCGAAGTCATGTCGCGAAAACCCGCCATGAATTTGCCGCTGGTCAGATGGGAAGCGCGCACATGGATCGGATCGCGCCGGATTTTGTGGGCCGCGGTATTGGAGGCGAGAATGATGGCTGCCGCGCCGTCTCCCGTAGGACAGCATTGCAGCAGCGTAAACGGATCAGCGATCATGCGCGAAGACAGGACTTCGTCCACCGTCACCTCTTTGCGCATCTGAGCGTCCGGATTGAGCGCGCCATTCCTGCGGTTTTTCACCGAAACGCGGGCAAGCTGTTCAAGCTTGACGCCATAATCGTGCATATAACGCTGCGCCCGCATGGCATAGAGCGCGGGCATCGAGAGACCCAGCCGGACCTCCCAATCGTCTTCGTCCAAAGGCAAGGTGCCGCCACCGAATTTGCTCAGCTTCTCGACCCCGATCACCAGCACAATGTCATAAGCGCCCGATTGCACCGCAATCACCGCTTGGCGCAGCGCCGAAGAGCTGGACGAGCAGGCATTCTCGACATTGACGACGGGCATTCCGGCGAGCCCGAGGCGGCCGAGGATTCGCTGGCCGACCATGGCGCCGCCGCGCGCGGTACCCGAATAGGCGGCCTGGATTCGTTTGGGTTCGATTCCCGCATCCTTGATCGCCGCCTTCACCGCCGGCCAGCCGAGATCGGCGATGTTCTTCTCGGGATATTTCCCAAATGGGATCATGCCCACGCCAACCACCGAAACTCCGGTCATTTCGCTGCCTTTCTGAACACGAAGCTCTCGATCGGCCCGTTCTCGTCTTCGCCGACGATGCCGAGTCCGGCCTCCATCAAATCGCCAATGGCCAACTCACCCTCGAGATGGCTGAAGACCCGCACGCCATTCGGCAGATCGACATAACCGACGCGCATCGGCTTTTTCCATTTCTTGGAGGCGACATGAACCGTGCTGAAAGCGTACAGCGTGCCCGACCGTGGCATGGGCTCGGCAGCAATGTCTTCGCTCATGCAGGCGCAGCACACCTCTGCGCGCGGAAACGCCCGGTTGCCGCAATCGCGGCAGGCGCCACCGATGAGCACCGTGCGCCCCCCGGCGTCGATTTCCATGGCATGTCCACAAAGGCGCGTGACCACGCGAGCTTTCCTCAAAATCCTCGATCGGCGCCGGTTCTGTACAACGGAATTGCCGTAGGGGTAAATGCAGTGGCGCACGCGACAACAGGGGCCGGACGATGAGCGGTAAATCCATCGGCGCGCGCGTGTTGCGCACGGAGGATGCGCGCCTCCTTATAGGGCGCGGCGAATTCCTCGACGACATAAGATTGCCCGGCATGCTCCATGCCGCCTTTGTGCGTGCAACCTTTGCCCATGCACGGGTTAAAGCCGTGAACGCTTCCGCGGCGCTTGCGATGCCCGGTGTTCACGCGGTTTTCGCCGCTTCCGATTTGAGTCGTAGCCTTCGGGCGACGCCGCTGCCGATGCTCGTGCCCAATACTTACGCGAAAGTTTCCCGCACACAACTGGCCTTGGCAGAGAGCGAAGTCTGCTATGCCGGCGAAGCAATCGCCATAGTCATAGCGGACTCGCGCTATCTCGCAGAGGATGCCGCCGCGATCACAACAGTGGATTACGAACCTTTGCCCACAGCGAGCGACTGTCGGGAAGCAATAAAGCCTGGCGCCCCCCGGACCCATTCAGACGCCGTCGACAACAGGGCAGCAGAGTTTGCGGTTGGCTACGGTGATGTCGAGGCTGCTTTTCGCTCCGCCGCGCACATCTTTGGCGACGAACTCTGGATTCACCGCGGCTGCGCGCATCCAATGGAATGCCGCGGCGTCCTTGCCCATCCGGGCAGCAAATCGTTGACGATCTGGTCCTCAACGCAAACGCCGCATTTGGAAAAGCGCATTCTAGCCGAGCTGTTGGAATTGGATTCCGAGAATCTTCGCGTCATTGCACCAGACGTTGGCGGCGGCTTCGGGCCGAAGGCAATCTTCTACGGCGAAGATGCAGTGGTTGCGGCCGCTTCGCTCCGCCTCAACCGGCCGGTGAAATGGACCGAGGACCGTCGCGAGCATTTTCTCGCAACCACCCAAGAGCGGGATCAATATTGGTCCGTTGAAATCGCGCTCGATGCCGGCGCCAAACTGTTGGGCGTGCGTGGGACGATGTTGCACGACACCGGCGCCTATCTGCCGTGGGGCGTGGTGATGCCCTATATCGCCGCGACCACTGTGCCAGGGCCTTACGTGCTGCCCGCCTACCGGCTTGCCGTGACGGTCGCCTACACGAACAAGGTACCGACTACACCGGTGCGCGGCGCGGGGCGGCCACAAGCGGTTTTCGCCATGGAACGGCTGATGGACCGCGCGGCGCGCGAACTGCATCTCGATCCGGCCGAGATCAGGCGGCGAAATCTCATTCAATCTTCGCAAATGCCCTATGCGGTTGGGCTCACATTCCGCGACGGCAAACCGGTGGTCTATGACAGCGGCGATTATCCTGCGGCTTTGGAGAAGGTTTTGGCGCTGTCCGCATACGCCCAGTTTCCGCGCCGGCAAAAGGAAGCGCTTGCGCAGGGCCGCCATATCGGCATTGGAATCGGTTCCTATGTCGAAGGCACCGGTCTTGGCCCCTTCGAAGGCGTCACCGTGCGCGTGCTCGAGAACGGGAAAATCTCCGTGCAATCGGGAGCAGCCTCACAAGGCCAGGGCCATGAAACCATGCTGCAGCAAATCGTTGCCGAGCAGCTTGGCGCGAAACTGGAGGACATCCGCGTCATCTGCGGAGATACCGCTGCCATCCCGATGGGAGTGGGGACCTTCGCGAGCCGCATCACCGCCAACGCGGGACCATCGGCGGCGATCGCGGCCGAGGCCGTGCGAGAAAAAGTCCTGAAACTTGCCGCACGGGTTCTCGATGTGCCTGTTGCCAATCTGGTGATCGACGACCGCAAAGTCGAAATGATGAGCGGCAATCGCCGCGCCATCGGGATTGGCGAGCTTGCGAAAATCGCGCAGGGCTTTCCCGGCTTTGCTCTCGCCCCGGGTGAAACGCCGGGCCTGGAACACACCGCCTATTTCACTCCGCCACAGGCTACCTACTGCAACGGCATGCATATTGCCGAGGTCGAAGTGGAGATCGAAACAGGAGCCGTGCGGATTTTGAACTATGCGGTCGCACATGACAGCGGCACCTTGATCAATCCGCTTATTGTGGATGGCCAGATTCAAGGCGGGGTCGCACACGGCATCGGAAACGCACTCCTCGAATGGATGGGTTACGACGCCGACGCGCAGCCGCTGACTGTCACGTTCTCCGACTACCGCCTGCCGGGTGCGTGTGACGTTCCGCGCATCAATGCCGCCCATCTCGAGACCCCCAGCCCGCTCAATCGGCTCGGGGTGAAAGGCGCGGGCGAGGGCGGCACCATTCCCGCGGCCGCCGCCATCGTCGCGGCAATCGAAAACGCGCTGAGCCCATTTGATGTCCGGCTGAGGGAATCCCCCATCACACCGGATCGCATCGTAGCGCTGCTGCGAAACCGGAATTAGGCAAGCTCTTGCGTTTCCTCAGGCCATCCTGTTCACATCTTCCGCCATCGTTTGGGACGTCAAAATCGCATGGAAGTCAGGAAACTGGGCGATGTCATGGGCGCAGAGATTTTGGGCGCCGACCTCACCCGTTTATCAAACGCCGAGTTTGCAACAATCCGCGATGCTTTTTATGAGCATCAGGTCCTTGCCGTCCGCACCCAGAATCTGACACCTGCAAAACAGCTTGCATTTTCCCGGCGGTTTGGCGCGCTCGAAGATCAACTCAATGCCCATTACACCGTGCCGGATTACCCCGAAGTCCTCGTCCTCTCCAACGATATGAAAGACGGAAAGCCGATCGGTTTGATCGATGGCGGCGATTTCTGGCATTCCGATTCGTCGCATCGCGACAAACCGAGCATGGCTACCATCCTTTATGCGATCAAGAATCCTACAACAGGAGGTGACACCGAATTTGCCAACATGTACGCCGCCTATGATGCGCTGCCGGAGGACATGAAGCGTCGAATCGCCGGACTGAAGGCCGTGCATGCCGTGTCAAAGTTGAAAAATAAGCGGGTCACGGTTTCGCCGCGCAGGCCGGATGGAAAGGATTTTTACGAAATTCAGAAATCCTTGCCCGATCAATTCTGGCCACTGGTGCGCATCCATCCGGTAACGGGCAAGAAAGCGCTGTATGTTTCGCCGCGCTTTACGATCGGTATCGAGGGAATCGGCGAAAAAGAAGCGGACGAGATTCTCGATTACCTCTTTGCCCATCAAGTTCGTTCCAAATTCATCTACCGCCACCATTGGCGCGACCACGACCTGGTGATGTGGGATAACCCTTCAGTCATTCATCGGGCGACCGGCGGTTTTGCCTATCCGGATGTCCGCACCATGCATCGGACAGTCGTCGCTGGCGACCGGCCGTGCTGAAGTCTCGGCTGTAACATTCTCGTCAACGCGTCGCGCGAGCTGCGCTCAACGACATGTGAGCCTCGCCCGCGCGTGGCATTTACCGATGTGCAAAACATAGGGTTTACAATGGGCCGGAGGCCGCTTGGCTTGGCCAGTCTTTGCGGCTATGTCTCACAGCCCCCCAACGGGGTTTTCGGATAAACCGCATGCGCCTGCTTAAGCTGATCCCGGACCATACCAGCATCGATTTCGTCGGTGTGCGCTTTTATGCCTTCGGCATCGACGGGCTTCTGGTGTTGGTCTCGTTGCTTTCACTGCTGTTCAACGGGCTAAACTACGGAATCGATTTTACGGGCGGGGTGCTGCTCGAGGTGAAGTCTGCTCAGACGATTAATATTGGTGCTATGCGCGGCCAAATCGATAAGCTCGGCTTCGCGGAAGCGCAGTTGCAATATTTCGGCGGTGGTGAGTGCGAAACTCCGGCGAACTCCTGCGTGCTGATCCGCGTTCAGCCGCAAAAGAACTCGGGTTCCGATCAGATCGTGGTCAATACCATCCGAAACGCGCTGGGCTCCGGCTACGCCTTCCGGCGAACCGAAGTGGTGGGTCCGAAAGTTTCCGATGAGCTTAAGACCGACGGGATTATAGCTACCATAGCCGCCGTGATCATGATCGGCATTTACGTTGCCGTGCGGTTCGAATGGCAGTTCGGGTTGAGCGCCATCGTTGCTACGGGTCATGACGTGTTTGTGACCGCTGGGCTTTTTTCTATGCTGCACCTCGATTTCACGCTCACCTCCGTGGCGGCGCTGTTGACGTTGGCGGGCTATTCGGTGAACGATACCGTCGTGGTCTTCGACCGCATTCGCGAAAACCGCCGGCGCTACAAGCGCATGCCCTTGCGCGAGCTGATTAATCTCTCCACTAACAATACGTTATCCAGGACCGTGCTAACCAGTGGAGCGACGGCTATTTCAATTATCCCGCTGCTGCTGTTTGGAGGCCCGACTTTGTTCGATTTCACCGCCGCTATTCTATTCGGTATCGTAGTCGGGACGTTTTCCTCGATTTACGTCGCCGCGGCCTTGTTGATCTACCTGCCGCAGGTCGCCGGCCGCGAGGAGCCGGTCACGGCGCCGGGCGGCGCCGCTCCGCGGTCGAGGTGAAGATGAACCAGCACACCGAAGTCGGTTCGGCAATCGGTCAGCACCCGGATGCGCACGCGGCCGTCGAAGCGCGCCCGATGCGGACCTCCGAGCTCCTGCGCGAGTTCGCCAATTCATTGACTAGCGATCGCGTGACGCTTGCGGAGATCGTGTCCGGATTGGGGGATAGGGGACTAGGCGTCCTCATCGCGATATTCGCTCTTCCCAATATCCTTCCGTCGGCGGTGCCCTTCGGAAACGTGCCGACGGGCATACCCCCTCTGATTTTCGCAATTCAACTCTGGCTAGGCGTGGACCATCTGATCCTGCCGCCATTTCTTGCGCGCGCGAAAATCGGTACCCACTGGCTTAGAGCATTAGCGCCCAAGGTTGCCGCAGTGCTTTCCTGGTTCGAGGGCCTGTTGAAGCCGCGTCTCGAATGGGTCACCGTCCCGCGCGGCGAGCGGATCATTGGCGCCATTGCGATCGTGCTTGCGATGGTCTCGACGTTGCCGATCCCATTTGGCCACAATTTGCCCGCGCTGGGCCTTGTGCTGATCGGGCTGGGCCTTATCGAGCGTGACGGACTCGCAATCCTTATCGGCGCGAGCATCGGTCTGATCGGTTCTATTCTCTTAGGTTTGGTTGTGTTCGGCGTAGCGCATGGATTGCGCTTCATCATCCGCGCGCATCACCTGCATCTCTAAGTGCTCAGAACGGAATCCAGTTCCGTTCCTTTGAGTAAGACAGATAGCCTGCGTTCACGCCGGCGCGCACGCCCACGCCGGTTCGCATCGGGGCCAGAATGATCCGGCCGTTCTGCTGGTAATTCACCCCAATGCCGGCAACAAAATAGGCGCTGCCTTCCACCCCTGGGAAGCGTTCATAGATCGCCTCCGTGTTCGGCAGATTGTAGACCAGCGTAAACACCTTCGAAGCGTTCCCGCCATAATCGAAGCCCACCGAGGGACCTTGCCAGTAGACTTTCACGGGCGCGCTGTTCTGTTTCATGTATAGGTCGCCTTCGCCGTAACGAAGGCCGATGATAAAGGCGCCGGAGCCTTCGCTTCCGGCGATGTAGGCGTTCGGCCGGCCATATTTTGCGAGTACCCGCTCCACGGCTTTCGCCATTGCTTCGGTCGTCACTCCGAAGAAGTCGGCGCCTTTCTGGACGATCTCGTCCGCAGTATAGGTATCGTTGTTTCGCGGATCGCGGTCCCCTGCGGGAGCCGCCGACGCCGAGCCGGCGACGGTCCAAGCCACTAGGAAAAACGCCAAGCCAGCGCGCACTAGGCTGAGTACGTTCATCTCATGCTCCTTCCAGACCGGCGCATTCGTTACGGAAAAGATCCCGGAGGATACGCGCAACGCGCTTTCGCCGCGATCGATACGCCTGTGCCTGGTCAATGTTTCGCGTCGGGTCAAATCAATATAGCAGTTTTGGCTTTTTCGAGGCAGAAGATACATTCGGGAAAATTATGGAAATTTCGGGCGTTTAACCGGGAAGCCAAGTATGGATGAACCGTCGTCACATGAATCAAAGCGAGCACCGCTCGGGGTGGGCGGCTGGATCGCCATTGCGTCTATGGGAGTGATCCTCGGCGCGGCCATTTGGTTCGCGTTCTGGGGCTGGAATCTGACCGCGGCCGAGGTCGACACCAATGGCCGGATCGCGCTGGTGCTAGGCGCGATTTTTTCCATGCTGATTGGCGGCGGGCTTATGGCGCTGCTCTTCTGGTCAAATCGCAAAGGATATGACCGGTAGGGCTACTCCACGCCGCGAGCGATGAAATGGGGGTTGCTAAATCCCTGCTCGGCCTTGCCATACAGTAAGGACGTGCCGTCGAGGGTTTTTACCGAACCTCCTGCAGCTTCAAGGATCGCTTGTCCGGCGGCGGTATCCCATTCCATCGTCCGCCCAAAGCGCGGATAAAGATCGGCTTCGCCGGACGCCACGAGGCAGAATTTCAAAGATGATCCAACCGCCAGAAGTTCCGATACGCGGTGGGCGGCGAGATAATGCTCGGTTTTTGGGTCTCGATGGCTACGGCTGACGACCGCCACAGTTTTGTCATGAGGGGCCTTGCGCGCCCGAATGCGTTCAGCGCGTCCGACATCGAGACCGGCGCCTCTGGGAGCGGCAAGCTCAAAAGCTCCATTTGCGCCATCAGCGATGAACGCGCGCGCTTTAGCCGGAGCGAGCACGACGCCATGAATCGCCTTGTGGCCGTCAATCAAAGCGATATTCACGGTGAATTCGTCATTGTGTTTGAGAAACTCCTTGGTGCCGTCAAGCGGATCCACCAAAAAAAATCGCCGCTTCAGCATCGTCGCGTGGCCTGCCGCCATTTGCTCTTCGGCGATAATCGGGACGCCCGGCGCCAGAGCGGCTAATCGCTCTAGGATGAGGGCTTCCGCTTCCTCATCCGCCGCCGTTACCGGCGACTGGTCTGCTTTGGCACGAGGCGTTGCGCCGCTCTCATAGTGCCGAAGGATCAAACTGCCGGCTTCCTGGGCAATTTTCGCCATAGCGGCGGCAAAAGGAGAAACTGAACTCATCATTGCCGCCCCAAAAGCTGCATTTTTAAAGAATCGTTAAACACGTTTGGCCACAGTGAGAATCTGGAAATCATGATTCGCTTTTGCCATGTTCCACGCAAAAGGTCTTGCCATGAATGATCTCGATTTTGCGGCTCTTCTGGTGTCGCGCGTCTGCCACGATCTTGTGAGCCCGGTGGGTGCCGTGGTCAACGGACTGGAAGTGCTCGAAGACGAAACCGACGTTACGATGCGTGCCGACGCACTGCGCCTGGTTGCCGCAAGCGCCGAACAAGCCGCCGCCCGTCTGCAATTTGCGCGAATTGCCTTCGGCGCTGCCGGCTCTGCCGGGGCGGAACTCGATTTGGCGGAAGTCGGCCGCATCATGGGCGGGCTTCTCAAAGGGGGCAAAGTCGAACTCGTGTGGAATATGCAAGCCGTCAATTGGCCGAAGGATTGGGCAAAACTCCTGATGAATGCGGTCTTGGCCGCGGCGGATTGCTTGCCGCGTGGCGGCCGCCTGATTGTAGAAAATTCGAAGGACAGCCCTGAACCGGGCTTCCACATCGTTGGGAACGGCGCGGTCGTACGGCTTTCCCCGGAGTCCGAACGCGCTCTGTTGGGTGAATCGTCCGGTACGTTGGACGGCCGTTCCATCCAGCCATACCTGACCTATAAATTGGCAAAGAGTCTCGATGCCGGATTTTCCGCGACCGCCTCGGCGGGCGAAATCCATTTCACGGCGGGCAAAAAGTGAAAGCCTTCAGCGGCGGCGTCCTTCAGTTCATTATTTACCGAAACGAACTAGCATTCACGAGATAAAGGATGGCTCAATGAAGCAATGCCTGATCGTGGACGACAGCCGAAGCATGCGCAAAATCGCGCGCGTGATCCTTGAAAGTCTCGATTTCGCCGTCGACGAGGCTGAGGACGGCGCGGCGGCGATCAATCTCTGCCGTCATAAAATGCCCGATGCGATTTTCCTCGATGGAAACCTGCCCGACAAATCGGGCCTCGATTTCATCCGCGCTGTCAGGCGCGACCCATTGGGTGCAAAACCCGTAATGGTCGTTTGTCTGATCGAAAGCGAGATGGCGCAAATTAGCGAAGCGATCGGGGCCGGCGCCAACGAGTATTTGCTCAAGCCCTACGATTCAGACAGCGTTCGGGCAAAATTTGCCGACACTGGATTAATCTGAAGCGCGATTTGCTCTAGGCGTCAGGCAGCCGCCTTTTCGTCGGGATCCCGCAGCACATAGCCGCGGCCCCAAACGGTTTCGATGTAATGCTCGCCATTGCACGCGACGGCAATTTTCTTGCGCAATTTACAAATGAAAACATCGATGATTTTTAGTTCCGGCTCTTCCATGCCGCCATAAAGATGATTCAGGAACATTTCTTTGGTGAGCGTGGTGCCCTTGCGCAAAGAAAGAAGTTCCAGCATCTGGTACTCCTTGCCCGTCAAATGCACGCGAACGCCATCAACTTCGACTGTTTTGGCATCGAGATTGAGGGTCAGCTTGCCCGTAGTAATGACCGATTGCGAATGTCCTTTGGAGCGGCGCACCACGGCCTGGATCCGTGCGACCAGCTCGTCCTTATGAAACGGTTTGGTCATGTAGTCGTCGGCGCCAAAGCCGAGCGCCTTGACTTTTGCTTCCACGATTGCATTGCCGGAAAGGATCAGAATCGGGGTCTGCACTTTGGCGACCCTAAGTGTCTTGAGGACCTCGTACCCGCTCATGTCGGGCAGTTGGAGGTCCAGCACGATAATGTCGTAATCGTAGAGCTTTCCGAGGTCGATCCCTTCCTCGCCAAGATCCGTGGTGTAAACGTTAAATCCCTCCGAGCGCAGCATTAGCTCGATGCTCCGAGCTATCGCGCTATCATCTTCAATCAAGAGAACGCGCATAGGCTTTAATTCCCCTGCCCGAACATTTACGATTTCTGCAGCCGTTGCCGATATCGTTGACCAAAGCTAAACGGAATTGGTTAAAAAGAGCTTTCCATTCAGCAATAGATTCCCGTAACGGCTCCCGAATCGTTTAGCAAGTCTATCGCCAGCGGGGCCTCCGGTCCAAATTCTGCAAGTTCGTCGGGGGTATAGAAGGGCGGAAGCCTTAGCGGCGCCTTGGCCTTGAGCGGGGCAGTTTTCCGGGGTTGCGCTCACCCAAAATTAAGCAGAATCGCCCAAGCTGTCGGCAAGCAAAGGATCTAGGCCATTGAAATCCCGGGAATCGCTTCTGCGCTTAAAGCGCTTCAGAGTTGAAGAGTTGAAACGGCGGCTTGCAACCTTGGACGAGATCAGGGCTGATCTCGACTCCAAGCTCGCGGATCTCGACAGTCTTGTCGCGCGGGAACGGCACCGTGCCTCCGAAGGCGAAATCGGCCGCCTGGCTTTGCCGACCCTTTTGCGCTCTATCGAACTGCGCCGCACCAATATCCAAAACACGAAAGAGGGTCTGGAACGCGAGCGCGGGGTACACGAGCGGGATTTGGCTGTGGCATGCGAGGATTTGCAGAACTTCGAGCTCTCCGAAGAGCAACGGCAGCGACGCGCCGCGGACGCCCAAGCCCGCTCGGCGCAATCCCGGCGCGAGGAGCTGACTATGTTGCGCCACCTGCGCAAGCATGCCGTCCGATAGCCGTGGTGTGACGTCTTTTTGGCTCTGACCAGCTCACCCTTGCACAGCGGCTGGTCGCGCCTATAGTCGCGCCGCCATGGATCCAACCTTCAACAGTTTGGGCATTCCCAAGCCGCCGGGCGAAACGCGGGTGGTTGTCGCCATGTCCGGCGGAGTCGATTCGTCAGTCGTAGCCGGGTTGCTCGCAGGCGAAGGTTACGATGTGCTGGGCGTGACGCTGCAACTTTATGACCACGGCGCCGCGTTGAAGAAGAGGGGCGCCTGTTGCGCGGGACAGGACATTCAGGACGCGAAGCGAGTCGCCGAGCGGCTTGGCATTCCGCATTACGTGTTGAACTACCAGGAGCGTTTTCGCCGCCAGGTGATCGAGGATTTTGCAGCATCCTATGCGCGGGGCGAGACGCCCATTCCATGTGTACGCTGCAATGAACGGATCAAGTTCGGGGATTTGCTTGTGCTCGCGCGCGAGGTTGGAGCGGATGCGCTTGCAACCGGCCACTATGCGCGCCGCATCATGGGTGTGAATGGGCCCGACCTGCATCGCGCCGCCGAGGATGCCCGGGATCAGAGCTATTTTCTTTTCGCCACCACGCGGGAACAGCTTGCCATGGTGCGTTTTCCTTTGGGCGACCTGGCCAAGGACAAAGTGCGCGAGACCGCGCGGGCGTTGGAATTAAACGTTGCCGCCAAAGCAGATTCCCAGGACATTTGTTTCGTTCCGCAGGGGCGGTACAGCGAGGTTGTCGCGCGTTTGCAGCCCACCGCGGTCCGGTGCGGAGAAATTGTCGACCTGAACGGCCGAGTTCTTGGCGAGCACCGCGGCATCATTTATTTTACCGTAGGGCAGCGCAAAGGCTTGGGACTATTCGGTCATGAGGACTCGCTATTCGTTGTGCGCCTCGATCCGGAAAAGCATCAGGTCGTAGTGGGCCCGCGCGAGGCCCTTCGCACGCGGACAATCAAGCTCTCCCACGTCAACTGGCTGGGTAATGGCGTTGTCAGTTCGGTCTCATGTTCAGCGAAAGTTCGTTCGACGCGGCCCCCGACTGCTGCACGTATAACCTTCACTGAAGACGCCACAGCGGAGGTCGAACTGGCCGTGGGCGAAGATGCGGTTGCGCCCGGTCAGGCCTGCGTCTTTTATGAGGAGACCGGCACACGTGTTCTCGGGGGAGGCTGGATCAGGCGCGCCGAATCCTTCCGCTCCGTTGCGTAAGGCGCGAAAATCGCGGAAATCCGCGCGATGAGCAGCGCCCTGAGGCGCGCTTGACACCTCTTCTGAGCGTGCCTTACATCGCCGCGCCTTTCGGCAGCGTAGCTCAGTGGTAGAGCAGGGGAATCATAATCCCTTGGTCGGGGGTTCAAATCCCTCCGCTGCTACCAGAAAACCGGGGTCCGTTCCGGACACATAGGTAACAGATTGTTCCTAAGACATGGGTGACAACCCGAGGGGCGGCAGGGAACAAAGGGCTGACGCCCCGTCGGTGTTAAACTGGCTTGATGCTACTTGCAGGGCCACGATTCTTTGAGCGCTGTTTGAATGGCAACCACGGCAGGGAGTGCCGAACTCTCCGGATGCCGTCCGGCCCAATTCATCACAGCCTGTTTCGTGGCTTCGGGAGAAGCCGGCGTCGGCGCACAAATTCCAGCCTGGGAAAGGAGCCCGGCGACATCACCCCTCGTCTGTTTTGAGCCTGCGCCGACGACAGACAGAATGTCGGCAACTCCTGAAAGGTACCCCAAGCAGTGGAATGAACCCGAGGAGCCGTTCGGCTGCTTGCAGTCATTGTAAATCTCAGCAAATTGCACACTACTCTCTGCGGCCCCACTTGCACTCGAAACCAGTACCAAAGGAGCTAAGGCAAGAGCGCGGAATCTCATATTTCTCCTCAGAACCCATCTGCCCACAGCGCAACCTAACATGGGCTTGCCGCATAAAACACCGACAGACCGCTAACGGGTCTACGCTCTCTCGATTTATGCAGCATTCTTACCCGGAGCAAATAGCTGGTGTCATGCCTCAGGCCGCCCGCGAAACCTCCACGGGACGTCCGGCCTTCGCCCACGCTTCGATACCACCGCGCAGCGGACGAATCTTCTTGAAGCCCGCGCGTTTCAAGTCTCGCGCCGCTATCGCCGCCGATGCCTCGTTTGGGCATGAGCAGTAGATGACGATTTCCGCTTCGCGCGGATATTTCTTCAGCACCGTTTGAATATCGGACGGCTGACCGGAAAGTGCGCCGGGAATGATGCCTTCGCGCAGACGAACGTCACTCGGACGAACATCAAATATGACGGGATTCTTGCCACCGTCGATCATCTCGGCCAGCTCGTCCACTGAAATACGGTCCATGCGCAATTGGCGGATGAACGCCTGCCGCTGAATCCAACGAATGGCTATGTAAAGTGCGAATGCCCCAAGTAGGATGATGGTACCGTACTCGCCCAATTGCGCGAGCGTGTCCAAGGTCGCATCGATCGCATCGTGGAAGATGCGGCCAAGCACAATCGGGACGGCGAAATAGACGGTGCCCCCAATGCCATCGAGCAACAGGAAAAGCGGCACGCTGACTCCCGTGATGCCGGCCATGGCCACGGTCACAAGGCCAAGTCCCGGAACGAATTTCACGAACAGCAAGGCCCAAGGGCCAATGCGGGTAAACACGTTCTCTGTCTGGCGCACGCAGGAATCCGGCGATAGCGATATTTTACATAGCAACGTAAGCACGCGCCGACCCAAACGTGCTCCGGCGATGTACCAGGCAACGTCCGCGATCAGCGCAGCCGCGATTGCAGCGACGAGGGTGGGCGTGGCGGGACCGCCGGCCAGCGTCAGTGCCCCGGCAACCAGAAGTATCGGATAGGATGGAAGCGGCAGGCCGCTCTGCTCCAGCAGCACGTTCAGGAATACGACGAGCAGACCGTATTGCTGAATCAGATGGGAGATGTGCTGCATCGTCAAAACTACGCAGTGCGCGGACGCGATTTCAGCAGCGCGCAAACCATCTCGCTGACACGCGTGCAGGGGCCGTACGGGCCCACGCTCTGCATGTTCACCCGGGCACCTTCAAGTAGGAGAAAAATTTCGTCCGCGAGTCTTTCCGGCTCAACGAAGCCCGCCGCTTGGCAGAGCTTGGCGATGTGCTCGCGCAGCTGGGTCTTATGTTGTTCGATGACCGCGCGCGCGGGATGATCTTTCTCGGGTATTTCGACTGCGGCATTGGCGAGCGCGCAGCCCCGATTCACGGGGTCCGCGATCGAATTCCCAAGATGATTTACCCAAGCCCTTAATTGCGCCAACGGATCACCGGGATGCATCCGAGCTAGCTTTTCCCACGCGGCATCAGACTCAGTGGCGAGCTGCCGCAGATATTCCACGATCAGCAGATCCTTCGATTCGAAATGCCGGTACAGCGTCATTTTGTTGGTCCGCGCGGCCGCGGCGATCTCGTCAACGCTGACCCCACGGAGGCCGCGGGCATAAAACAGTTCCCGGGCCGCCGCGAGGATGCGCTGGCGGGGTGAGGGCACCTGGGTGGCCTCGGGATGGTCCGCGGAGATTTTCAAAAGATTTCCTCTTGACATGATACTTACCGGTAAGTATCTACATTGGTGTTACTGATGAGTAACACACCTGGCCGGGAAAGTCCACCCAGGAAAGTGGGGATCGAAGAGGAGGTTTGCAATGAAAAATTTGTTATTCGTCACCTCGAGCCTGTCCGGCGGCGATTCGAAATCGGCACAGATCGGTCGCGAATTCGTTGCCGTTTGGCAGAGACGCCATGGCCAAGCTCACGTTATTGAGCGGAACTTGGGCACCGGCACGATTCCGCACCTTACCGGCGAGCACCTGGAAGCCCTGATGACCCCCGCGGACCAACGTTCGAACCGCCATCGTTGGCTGGTTAAGGGGAGTGACGAACTGATCGAAGAGGTCGAGGCGGCCGAGGTGATCGTAATCGCCGTCCCAATGTACAACTTCACCATACCGTCGACGCTAAAAGCGTGGTTCGATCACATCACGCGCGCCGGGCGGACATTCCGCTATAGCGCGGAGGGAAAGCCCGAAGGGCTGCTCAAGAACAAGAAGGTTTACGTCATTGCCGCGCGTGGCGGCATTTACACAGGCGCCAGTCCTGTGAAGGCGTTCGATTTCCAGGAGCCATATTTACGTACCATCCTTGGCTTCAACGGCCTGACGGATGTGACCTTCATTTACGTCGAAGGACAAAAGATCAGTCCGGCTGCCGCCGCCGACGGTCTCACTCAGGCGCGCGAGGCGATCACTGGCCTCATATCGATGGCACACGCTGCCTGAGCTTGGGCCGGAGCGGACCGTCCCTCCCCCGCGCCGCTCCGGCCCATCACGTCCTTCCGACGGTACTGGAGATTTAAAGCCATGGTGAAAATTAGAAGCGCGGCGAACCGGACCCGCCATGCCCTGACGCTAAGAAGGTCAAGGAGTCAGAGACCGTCCGACCGTCCGGCTTTGTGGCGAAACTCACCATACGCACGTGGCAGCGCACACCGACATGAACGGCCGTCGTCTTTAACACGGCAATCCTCAACCAAAGGGAGGATCTGCCATGCATAACGATCATAAGATCTACTCTGGTATCGTGCTGTTTGGGTTGGTTTCAACTTTCGCGGAGAATCGGCACCGCTGGGCAGCGATCGCGAGGTCCTTGGCGGCGGACTTCGCGTACAGGTGCATGAGCGCCATGCGCGCGCTGTCTCCTTATCTGTTCGCGGTTGCCGTTGTCCTTTTGCAAAACCCGGCGGTCCACGCCGCTACTCCGCCCGAAACATTCGTGCAGCAGAACATTGACAAGAGCTACGCCATTCTGAACGACACGGCGCTCCCAGCAAAGGAACGCGGAGATCAGTTCCGCGCCTTGCTACTATCTATGGTCGACGCCAAGCGCGTTGCGCTTTTTGCGCTAGGTCCGTACGCGCACAGCGCTTCGAATTCGCAAATCGACAATTTCGTAGGCGCCTTCTCCGATTATGTAGCTGAGGTCTTCCAGCGCGATCTCGATAGCAATCCGGGAGAAACGATTACGGTTACCGGCTCGGCAGCCCGAGCGCCGGATGATGTGATCGTCACCGGCAAGCTCCTCGGCTCCGCGCGTGCCAACGGCGCGCCGGTGAACATCGCCTTCCGAGTGCGCAAAAATGCCGGCGGTGGCGATGCAATTGTCGATCTCCAAGTCGAAGGCGTCTCCATGGCATTAGCGCAGCGCGACGATTTTTCCGGCTATCTGCAGCAGCACGGCGGCAATGTCGCAACGCTTGCTGCGGAGCTGGAAAACCGTGCCCGGCACTTGCGAACGCGTGCATCCGTTGCGCGGATGGAAAACCCGAGATAACCGGGCCGGCGGGGTTCAATCAAAATTTCGTCGCTGCGTAATGCGGATAAACGACATTCTCAATTCTATGAATGGAGACGAGCAATGACCGTTCAGTCCATCCTTAAACGCAAAGGTGCGGATGTCGTTACAATCAAGCAGGACGCTGGCATCGAGAGCGCAGCCCATCTCATGCGAGCGAGCAACATAGCAGCCCTCGTTGTGACGAACGGCGATCAGGTTGTAGGCATGTTGGCAAATCGTGACATCGTGGATGGCCTCTCCCGGCATGGCAGCCGGCTCTCCGCCCTTCGAGTCGCGGATTTGATGCGGCTTCAATTCGTGACTGCGTCGCCACAAGACGGCGTGAAGCATGTGATGGCGCTCATGACGCGCCATCGCGCGACGCATATTCCCGTCTTTGCCTCGAACCGGTTGGCGGGCATTGTCAGCATGGGCGACATCGTGAAACACAGACTCGAAGAGCTCGAGCTCGAAGCAAACGTCCTCCGCGACGCCTATATCGCCGTGCATTGACGAGGAGGCTCATCATGCTTGTGCCATCAACCGTCTTAGTCTTGCTGACACAGCTGCCTGCGGCGATCTTCGCGACCGCAGCGGTCATTCATTTTTCCGGTTCACGGCCTGTTAGGCAGCTTCTCGCGGATTGGGGCTACGCCCCCGGATTTCACCGAACGATCGGCAAATTCGCAATGCTGGCGGCCATATTTCTCGCTATCCCCAGACCCGCCCATGGGTGTGATTCTCGCCGCCTCGATATTACTAGCCTCGAGCATTGTGCTTCTGAATCATCGCAAATATCTCTATGCTGTGCCCAGCATTCTCGTCTTCGCGGCCCTTCCCTTTACGCTCGCCGGCCCTTCTTAGGGCAAATGCACCGACTTTGGGCGACGCAGCCGGCGGGAATAAAAAATCATCAACTTTGGTCTATACAGTGGCTCGCTAGAAGCTTCAGGTAACGACCGGTTCACGGATGGATGACAAGCGCCGGAGATTCGAGGCGCAGGCGCTGCCGCATCTCGATGCGGCTAACAACCTGGCGCGCTGGCTTGCCCGTTCGTCCGCGGATGCCGACGATATCGTGCAGGAAGCGATTTTACGGGCATACCGCGGATTCGATGGATTTCGCGGGACCGATGTGAGGCCGTGGCTGCTTGCAATTGTCCGGAATTGCTTCTTTACCGCGGCCGGACGGCAGAAAAGAGATATACCTTTGCCGGAAAATCACGACACAGAAGATGAGGCCGCGTTCGTTGACCAATCGCCTGATCCGGAGGCGCTGGCGATGCGCACCGATAATGGCCGCAAGCTCAACCTTCTGATGGCTGCGATGCCGGTGGACTTCCGCGAGGTCCTGGTCTTACGCGAAATGGAAGACCTCTCTTATCGCGAGATTGCCCACATAACGGGAGCACCGATCGGTACCGTCATGTCGCGTTTAGCCCGCGCCCGTGCCTTGCTGAAAGAACGCTGGCTGGAGGAAGTCGAAGGAGTTCGCAATGCTGTGCAATGAAGCCCAGCGCGTCCAGGCATATTTTGACGGCGAGCTTGACGCCGGAGCTTCTGCCGTCATCGAGCAACATTTAGCACATTGCGCTGCGTGCGCCGCTCTGATTCGGGATTTGCAGTCCACGCGCGATGCTATCCGCGAGGAAGGGTCATATGACCGGGCAAGTCCGAAATTGCGCTCTCAAGTGAGCGACCTGCTCGATCGCGAAACCGGAAAATCGGGGTTCCTTAGCGGCTTTGTGCCGCGCGACAAAGCATTCTGGTTAGGCATGGCAACCGGCATTGTGCCGACGGCACTTGCCGCAGCTCTCGTGTTTTTTGTCTATCTGGGCCCGACACCGGATCGGTTGACTGCCGATCTGATGAGCGCACATTTGCGCTCTCTCGTCGCAAATCATCTGATCGATGTCGCATCGAGCGACCAACACACGGTGAAGCCGTGGTTCGCCGGGCATGCCGATGTGTCGCCGCCGGCGGTCGATTTTCCCAAAGAAAATTATCGTCTGGTTGGCGGCCGCGCCGATTACGTCGACGGACGCCGCGCGGCGGTCGTCGTCTACCGTCACGGAGCTCATGTCATCAACGTTTTTGCCTGGCCGCAAAGCGGCAGCTCAATGCCGGATATCTTGACGCGCGATGGCTATCACATCGCCTGTTGGAAAAACGGCGATCTTGCGTTTTGTGCCGTTTCGGACACGGCTTTGGACGAATTGTTGGCGCTCACGCGGCTGCTCAAAGACGTTAAAGCTTAATTCCGGGAATAAACCGCGCGCTCGGCTGGTCTAGCCCTCGAAACCCGATCGAGAGGCTGCAATGTCATCCGAATCTATCAACCCAACCCGGCGTGGGGCCCTGAAATGCCTCGCAGCCGGAAGCGCCGGCACATTATTCGCTTTGTCGGGCGGCGTGTTCACTCCCATAAACCTGGCGATGGCTGCGGCGGGCGATTATCGCGTGGCAAACGCCGGCACGCCTCTATTCGTGCAGATCAGTGACAGCCACATTGGCTTCAAGGCCGATGCAAATCCCGATGTATCGGGAACGGTCAAGCGGACTATTGATCTCGTCAATAATCTTCCGGATCGGCCGGCGTTCATTGTTCACACCGGCGACATCACACATCTTTCCAAACCGGAGGAGTTCGATCTTGCGGCGCAATTGTTTTCGTCGCTGAAAGCGACTGAGCTTCATGCCGTCCCGGGCGAGCACGATGTTATCGATGGACCGGGCAAGGAATATTTCGCCCGATTCGGCAGGCTGTCGGACAACAGGGGCTATTACAGCTTCGATCATAATGGCGTCCACTTCGTTGCCCTCGTCAACGTGATGAACTTCAAGGCCAACGGCCTCGGCGCGCTCGGAGACGACCAGCTAGCATGGCTGGAAAACGATCTGCACGCTCGCTCATCCAGCACTCCGATCGCTGTATTCGCGCACATGCCACTCTGGTCCGTGTATGAGCCCTGGGGCTGGGGAACAGGCGACGCGGATCGGGCGATGGCTTCTCTGCGCCGATTTGGATCGGTAACGGTGATGAACGGACACATCCACCAAATCGTGCAGAAGATCGAAGGCAATATCACCTTCCATACGGCGCGTTCGATGGCTTACCCCCAGCCCACCGGCGGAAATGGGCCCGGGCCGGGGCCGCTCAAGGTCTCGCCGGACCTGCTGCCGAAGATGCTTGGCGTCACGAGCGTAAAGGTCGCTCGGAGTCCCGGTATGTTTGCACTGGACGACATCTCGCTCGCTTGATTTTCGAACACTTCCGCATCGCCAAGAGGCTGTCATGACTCGCGACCTGCGTCACCGCAGAATTCCTATTGCCTTAAGCGGCGCCCTGCTCTTTGCGATGGCTGGTCCGGCTACGTGGGGCGCTGAGACAAACACGATCATCGTGAAGAACTTTATGTTCTCGCCGATGTCTTTGACGGTGCCCGTTGGCGCCACCGTTACCTGGAAGAATTTGGATGGCGAACCGCACACGGTCGTCAACGATCAAGGTCTTTTTCGCTCGGGCGGTCTCGACCAAAATGACTCTTTCAGTTTCAAGTTCGATAGCCCCGGAACATATCGATTCATCTGCTCCATCCACCCCACGATGATGGGAACCATTGTTGTCAAATAGGCGCTCAGAAATTTAGCCGTGACGTGAATAGCCAGGCATGATTATAGGCGGGCGTCTGCGGCTTAATCCGGAAAGAGGGCGCCACCGCGCTTTGATAGCCGGCGCCAAAGGTGAATTTCAGATCGTCGGACAAGGAGAAGCGGCCGACCACCAGGCCTGGTGTCAGATAAACCTGGTTCAGTCCGCCGCGTTGCCCGTTCGCGTAATAAGTCCAGTTCACTTCCACTTCGGGCCAGAACACCGGCATAACGTGATATTGGAGCGCTAAGTTTGTTTGAATCTGATAACCGAGCGTGTTCGCGTGGGCCGCAGGCAGTACGCCAGCAACAGTGCCCTGAATATTGAATGCCCCCCATCCTTTGCCGAAGGCTAAAGTGGGCAAATATGTCCAGGCACCGCTGGTCAGCCGGGCAATTCCGGTGGGTGCCTGAATTTGCAGCCACGCCGTCAGCACATAATCCGCTTCGTTTTCAGGACTGCTGGCCAACCGTTGTTCGATGCGCATGAATGCCCAATCGGCGAAGCCGCTAATGGGCGCAATGGGCTTGCTCGATCCTGATACTCCGGTCCGGACATCATAAGCGGGGAGGGCCAGCTGAATCTCATTGGTCTCGCTCACGATCAAATCCAGGCCTCGGCCTCCATCCAGTGCGGTCGTATCGGTACCGTTGCCGGAATGTTGCTGGGCCATATCAAAACGCAGCCTTTGCTCCATTAAGCCAGTCGTGGTGACGAGTGGACTACTCCAACCCGGCTGCGTTGCGCGGGCGCGCGCCGCTCGGTCCGCCCACGAGGCGAAATAATCGTCGAGTGATGCGCCCGCAGCGGCTGTGACCGGCCGGTCTGCGGTACTCAACGGCGGCAGGGTCAAATCCAATCCGCCTGCCGCCCATGCTTGGTGCAGTGTCGCGATGAAAAACACTTTTGCGCCCGCCACCCCGAGACGCAATTTACTCCTCGACCCGATCAAGCCTCCAGGATGCATCACAGAGCTAAGGGATGTGGCCCTGCTCCTTGAGATAAGCGATGACCTGATTGGCCAAGGCCTCGGGGGCAGTGGCTTCGGTTTTGAGCGCGAGCTCGGGATTTTCGGGAATCTCATAAGGACTATCGATGCCGGTGAAGTTCTTGAGCTGACCTGCGGCGGCGCGTTTGTAGAGGCCTTTGGGATCGCGCGCCTTGCAAAGCTCGATCGGCGTGTCGATGAAGATCTCCACGAATTGGCCAGGCTTCAGCAACTCGCGAGCCATGCGCCGCTCGGATTTGAAGGGTGAGATAAAGGCCACCAAGGTAATGATGCCGGCATCAACGAAGAGTTTGGCCGCCTCAGCCACGCGTCGGATATTTTCGACGCGGTCGGCGTCGGTGAACCCAAGATCGCGATTGAGCCCATGCCGGACATTGTCGCCGTCGAGCAGATAAGTGTGCCGGCCGTCTACGAAAAGCCGCTTCTCGACCAAATTGGCGATGGTTGATTTGCCCGAACCCGAAAGGCCGGTGAACCACAGCACGCAGGGCGCCTGCCCTTTCAGCCCGGAGCGTGCTTGAGCGTTTACATCGAGCGATTGCCAATGGACATTTGTCGCGCGCCTTAAGCCGAATTCGATTAGTCCTGCTCCCACAGTGGCATTGGTGTAGCGGTCGATGACAATGAAACCTCCGGTATCGCGATTCTCGCGATAAGGATCGAATGCCACAGGCAATGAGGTCGAGATATTGCAGTAGCCAATTTCGTTCAAATGCAGCGTTCGCGCCGCCATGTGCTCGAGCGTGTTGACATCGACTTTGTGCTTGAGCTGGGTAATTTGGGCGGCAACCGTTTGGGTTCCCAACTTAATGAGATATTGCCGGTGAGGAAGCATTTCTTCTTCCGCCATCCAGAGAATACGCGCCGCGAATTGGTCGGCGAGCTCAGGCCGGGATTGGGGCGTTGCCAAGACGTCGCCGCGCGAGACGTCGATTTCATCGGAAAGAACCAGCGTCACGGCCTCTCCTGCCACTGCTTCCTCGAGGTCTCCGTCTTTCGTGACGATGCGCGCAACGCGCGAGCAGCGGCCGGATTTAGCAACCGTCACCTCTTCGTTCTGGCCGATGCGTCCGGACACGACCGTGCCGGCAAATCCGCGGAAATCGAGATTGGGCCGGTTGACCCATTGCACCGGAAAGCGGAACGGTTTCCCCGAGAGCTCGGTCTCGACATCGAGATTTTCGAGCAGGTCGAGCAAAGGGGGACCTTTGTACCAAGGCGTGCGGGCGCTCGATCCGGTCACATTATCGCCGAAGCGCGCCGACAGTGGCACCGCGGCGAGGGTTGCGAAATCAAGGTTCGCCGCAAAACGGCGGAACTCCTCCGCGATCTCCGTGAACACAACTTCGGAGAAATCCATGAGGTCCATTTTGTTCACGGCCAGGACGGCATGGCGAATACCGAAAAGCGAAGCGATATAGGCATGCCGCCGAGTCTGGACGAGCACGCCTTTGCGGGCGTCGACGAGAATGAGCGCCGCTTCGCAATTCGATGCACCTGTCGCCATGTTGCGGGTGTATTGCTCGTGACCCGGCGTGTCGGCGACGATGAATTTCCGCTTTTTGGTGGAGAAGAACCGGTACGCGACATCGATGGTTATGCCTTGCTCGCGTTCGGCTTCCAGCCCGTCCATCAGCAGGGCAAAATCGATCTCCTCGCCCGCGCTCCCATGCCGGCGCGAATCCCTCGTCAGCGCCGAAAATTGGTCTTCCGGGATCAAATGGGAATCAAAGAGCAGCCGGCCGATCAGCGTCGATTTGCCGTCGTCCACACTGCCGCAAGTGAGGAATCGCAACAGTGATTTGCCGCCGCGCTGCGCCGAATTGGTTTGGAAATCTTCTGAGGGCGCGCGCTTCATCAGAAATAGCCCTCGCGCTTTTTCTTCTCCATCGAGGCGGCTTCGTCGTGATCGATGACGCGCCCCTGCCGCTCGGAACTGGTCGCGGCCGCCATTTCCTTTACGATCTCCGAAAGGGTCGCAGCGGAGGAATCGATCGCGCCCGTCAACGGGTAACAGCCAAGCGTTCGGAAGCGCACCAAACGCAGTTCGGGTGTTTCCCCGGGCTTCAGCTTCATGCGCTCGTCATCGGCCATAATGAGCGCTCCCTCGCGTCTCACAACCGGGCGCTCTTTGGCGAAGTAGAGGGGCACCACCGGAATTTCTTCCGCCATGATGTACTGCCAAACGTCGAGTTCGGTCCAATTCGAGAGAGGAAACACCCGGATGGATTCGCCTTTGCGGATTTTTCCGTTGTAAATCTTCCACAATTCCGGACGCTGATTCTTCGGGTCCCAGCCATGATTTTCTGAGCGAAACGAGAAAACGCGCTCCTTGGCTCGGCTTTTCTCCTCATCGCGCCTCGCACCTCCGAAAGCGGCATCGAAGCCATATTTGTTCAACGCCTGCTTCAGAGCATCCGTCTTCATCACCTGCGTATAGAAGCTGGAACCGGCATCGAAGGGATTGACCCCCCGCTTGATGCCGTCTTGGTTGGTGTAAACGATCAGATCGATCCCTAAGCGCTTCGCCGTATCATCCCGGAACGCGATCATCTCGCGGAATTTCCAAGTGGTATCGACGTGCAAGAGCGGAAATGGCAGCCTGGCCGGATAGAAAGCCTTCAGCGCCAGATGCAGCATGACAGAGGAGTCTTTGCCGATCGAGTACAGCATCACCGGGTTGCCGAGTTCCGCTACCACTTCACGCATGATGTGGATGGATTCAGCCTCAAGGTGTTGCAAATGATTGAGCTGTTTTGCGCGAGCCATTCCAATACCGTAGCCAAGCGGATTTCTACATTGGAAGATGCCAATTTAATAGCCAAGCTCAGAGTTAAATTGTAAAATAAAACTTACAACAAATATAGTTATGTAGTTTTATGTTGACCCCTTCAGTTTAACGGGTTCCGATTGCCAAATGACAATCCTCTCTTCGATCAATCCCTTGTTTTCGCTTTCGGGTTTTCTCGTCGGTGCTCTCGTAGGCATGACAGGAGTGGGAGGCGGCTCGCTGATGACGCCGCTACTCATCTTGCTGTTCGGGGTCCATCCGGCAACCGCAGTCGGCACCGATCTTCTCTACGCCTCAGCGACAAAGACGGTTGGCACTGCCGTTCATGGCGTCAGCCGCACGGTGGATTGGAGCGTAGTCGGCCGATTGGCGGCAGGGAGTGTCCCGATGACCGCGATCACGTTGTACGCGCTGTCTTATTTCGGGGCGGACAGCAGCGGAGCCAACATGCTGATCAACGCCATATTATCCATCGCCATGTTCACTACGGCAACCGCCCTCATCTTCCGCAAACGCATCATTCAGCGTTACGGCAAGCATTTCATGTCCATCAGTCCTCCCCGCACACGCAATTGGACAATTGCAACGGGCGTGGCGCTTGGCGTTCTGGTGTCGATTTCGTCGGTAGGGGCAGGTGCAATCGGCGTGACTGCACTTATCCTGCTTTATCCGCATCTCCCGATGGCCCGCATTGTCGGGTCGGATATTGCTCACGCCGTGCCTCTCACTTTGGTTGCGGGAATTGGGCACTGGTGGCTTGGGCTTACCGATTTGCAGATTTTGGTCTCACTCCTCGCGGGCTCCATTCCCGGCATTATTTTGGGCAGTTATGTGGTGCCGCGTATGCCAGAGGCGGCTTTGCGGTACATCCTGGCGGGAACGTTGATCGTGGTAGGAGCCAGATTGGCTTTCTGAATTTTGTTCGACCGGCCACCGCTTATCTCGCCTCTGCGTTCACGTTAGCGACATAATAGTCATCCAAAATGCTTGGGGTTGCCAACGGTCGGACGACGATATTGCACCCACGCATCGCGCTCTTCCAGCTTTGCAGAATCGTAGCCCTGATCGCTCTTACGGTTGGCGGCGCCACAACAGCCCAAGCCAAGATACTCGCGCGCTGGGTACAGCTTGGGGCCGGCGAAAGGGTGATCGCTCGCGTCGTGACGGCCGGCGCCTGTCCGCGGGTCATATTCGATGGCATCTCTGCCCAGATGTCATCCCGGTCTCGTCCGCAAACCAAATTCGAGAACGTGAAATCCGCGGTTTTTCCCGTGAGCGCGTGCGAGGTTTTGGTGCCGCGAGGCGCCAATGCTGGAATCATTGACGGGCAGCCCTTGCCGCTTCCACATTCAGACCCTCGGCGGATCGTGATCTTCGGTGATACCGGCTGCCGGTTGCTCAAAGGCGATCGCGTCCAGGCGTGTAACGACCCTAAGGCCTGGCCGTTTCCCGCTGTTGCTCGTGCGGCGGCGGCGGCGCGTCCCGACCTCGTGATACACGTCGGCGATTATCTTTACCGGGAAACGCCATGCCCAGCCGGTAATGCGGGTTGCGCAGGCAGTCCGTCGGGTTATGGCTGGGATGCATGGAACGCGGATTTCTTCGAACCAGCGGCGCCTTTATTGGCTGCTGCGCCGTGGGTCCTGGCGCGAGGCAATCATGAAGATTGCAACCGCGCCGGCGAAGGCTGGTTCCGATTTCTTGATCGCGCGCCTATGGAAAAGATCTGCCGGGATTTCTCGGGAATCTTCGTCGCGCAATCGGGAACGTTCGGACTCGTCGTCGTTGACGGCGCCAAAGCCGCCGACAGCGTTCAGGGTGGAAACCAGGTTGTGGGCGTGCTCCGGCGGCAATTCGATGCCATCAAGAGCGAAATACCTGGTGAAGCCTGGCTTGTAACACACCGGCCGCTGGATGCGATGCGTCCGGGCAGCAAAGACGGGGTCGGCGTGGTCGAGAATTCCATCCAGGACAAAGCGCTTGGCCCAATCATGCCCGAGAACGTGCGCATGTTCGTTTCGGGACATATCCATTTTTTCCAGGCGGTAGATTTTGGGGGAGCGCGGCCGCCACAACTCGTCGTCGGCACGGGCGGCGATAATCTGGAACCGATTCCTCCGATGAGCCTCGTTGGATTGCAGGTCAATGGCAAAACGGTTGCATCATCCGCTGCCTATTCCGGCTTCGCTTATATGGTGTGGGACCGCAGCGGAAATTCCTGGCTGGGAACATTGTTCGACGTTAATGGAAAGCCTCTTAATCATTGCCGCTTGATCGGCAAATCGCTTACTTGCGGACGGTAAGCACGGTCTGCAAAATTTTTCCAAGATGCGGACTGTCGCAGAACTGTTAAATTTCTGAAAATCGAACTTCACAATTCGGTGCGATAAGAATGCCTTGGGTGCGCCAGCGCGCACTCCGAGTGGGGAGATTTTCTGCAGGGCATTTTTCGTCGCGCGTGAAACGCGCGTTCTTCCAACATCATAGGCAAGCAAACGGCGGATCGAATCCGCCGCAGTGGGGGCATTATGTCAAAATTGCACAAAAGCTGGAGGCCAGCTGCCTTTATCGGTTTTCCGATCATAACCGCGGGCATGCTTGCCTGCGTGGGGAATTCCCAAGCGCAACAGATTGCGCAGGACGTCGTGCCGGAGACGGTGGTCATTACCGGCACGCTGTTCAACCCGGACGTGGCTCCGGCCAAAGCCTCGGTCAATACCGAGGAACCGCAGACCGTCATCACCAAGTCCTATATTGAGGACTCGATCGTTCCGACTGCGGACTATGTGACCATTCTTGCTATCACGCCGTCGTTGACCGGGCAGGACATCAGCGGTCCGGGGCTTTCGGATGGCAGCGTGAAGAACACTCTGCGCGGATTGCCGGACGGCATGTTCGGCATGACTTATGACGGCATTCCGTTCGGCGACACCAACGGGCCGTCGCATCACTCCGTATCCTATTTTCCGGGTTCGGCCATTGGAGCAATCGAGGTGGAGCGTGGACCGGGCAATGCCGGCAATCTCGGCGCGGGAACCTATGGTGGTTCGATCAACCTCTATTCCGAACCGCTCATCGACAATATGCGCGCCAAGGCGCAGGCCACATATGGTAGCTGGAACACGATTCAAGAGGAGCTCAATTTTCAAACCGGCTCAATTCCGGAGCTCAACAACACTCGGCTCCTGATCAACTTCGACAATCTCGACAGCGATGGCGCGCTGACCGATCAGCATATCGACAAGAAAAACATCCTGCTCAAGATCGAAGACGAGATTGCGCCCAATTGGGTTCTGACGGTCTTCGGCAATTATGAATCCCTGCTCGAGAAGCTGGATGACAATAACGGTGCCACACCGGCACAGGTCGCCACGTTCGGCAAGAACTTTGCTCTTCAGAACACCAATCGATCACTGCCCACCTTCATCGACTACAACTGGACCAACAAATACACGGACCTGGATTATGTCCGCCTCAGGGGCGACGCCGACGTGTTCAAGGTCGACAACGAGGCCTACACATACGCGTACGTCAACCATACCTTCTCGCCCCGGAATATCGAGCAGACCATTACGGACATCAACAACAACACAGCCGAAGGCATGGGCGGCAAGTTTTCACCGATCGTCAACGGCGTCGCCCAGCCGGCCGATGTTCCCGGATACGAGAAGCTCAACGAATATAGGGTCTGGGGCGACACCTTCCGGGTCAATACCGACTATGATTTCGGTTGGCTGACCGGACAGGTGCGGGCCGGTGTCTGGCTGGAAGCCGCGGCCACGGAGCGCGTGCACAATGATTATGACATCACGCTTTGCAATCAGCAGGGGATCAATCCGTGGAAAGCGATTGCGACCACGTGCGAGGATTCATCGCTATTTCCGAAAAGCGCAAAACTGCTGACCCCGGCGCAAACCGGACAGCCGAAACCCAACTACGCCGGTTATTCCGAATTCGTCGAACATTCGGGGTGGGATCAGGAAGAGCCATTTGTCGAAGTGGACATCATGCCAATTCCTGAATTGACCATCACGCCGGGCTACAAATGGGTGAACTGGGTGCATCGCGAGAATGCTCCGCTGACGCCCAAGCTGCTGGCGCCCTTGAACACCCATTTCACGACCGAGCGGTCGCTACCCTTCCTCGAAGCCAATTACAAGATCATGCCGAACTGGAGCGTGTATGCCCAATACGCCCAGGGCATTTACGTTCCAGATATTTCGTCGTTCGAAGTGAAAAACACAGTCAGCGAATTCCCCAAAGCCGAAACCACAACCAATTATCAGGTCGGCTCCGTCTATTATGCCGACAATTTCACCATTGATGGTGACCTCTATTACATCCCGATCAACAACAACATTGTATCCGTGCCCTGCCAGCAGGTTGGGGGGGTGATTGGCGATACCTGCTTCGTGAATACCGGTCAGGCGCTGTATAAGGGCGTGGAGGGTGAAACGACGTATGCCTTCACCAACGACGTCATGGGCGGGCTGCTCAATGGACTGGTTATCTTCGCCAACGGCTCAATCAATTCCGGCAAGTCGAACGGCCTGTATGTGAAGCAGGCGCCGACCTGGACCGCGGCAAGCGGACTGATCTACAAGATGGCGCCGTGGAAGTTCTCGCTGATCGCCAAGGGCGTCGGGCCACAATACTCGGATAATAGCGACATTCAGTTCTACAAGGTGCACGCATACAGCAATATGGACACGTCCATTTCTTATGCGTTAGGCCGGTTTGAGGTGAGCGTTTCAGTGAATAACGTCCTCGGGACGCGGAGTATTCTCGCCATCACGGAAAACGATCCCACGCCCCCGCTGCCCCGTTTGTCCAGCACCGACCAGTATTATTTCCAGCCGGCCCGAAGCGTGTTCATCACCCTGAAAGCGGTCGTGCAATAGAACTCCAGCCCCATCCTCCAGGGGAGGCGACGTCGCACGGCGGGGACCTGCGGCGCCGACCAGATCATCGTATCGGGAACCGAACGCTCCGGGTACACCTTGGGAGCGGGGATTCCTTTCAAGCAGGGCGATTGGAAGTTTGGCGTGATCGACAAGCTCGTCGGACAGCAATTCTCGGACGCGAGCAATTCCAAATTTTGCGAGTTGCAACCCTACAACGACTTAAACGCCACGATCGGATACAGTTCCGCCTTGTTCGAACTGGACGTCAGCGCGAACAATTTACTAGGCAGCCGGGAGACGATCCTCATTACCCCGGGCGGCACAGGGACGAGTGCAGCAACCAGCACCGACCGATATTTCTTCCAGCCGCCGACCAGTGTGGTGGCGACCCTGAAAGGCTCGCTACTAAAGCTTGGCCCCGGCAAACCGCCAGCACCAAATCCTGTGTTTATCCAGCCCGTCATTATCCACACGAAATTTTTGCTTTGAGCTAGCAGAGGCAACGGAACCTTCGATAGGCTCTCTCCAATAAAGGGGGGACAGCATGTTCAATCACCGGATTTCCGTCCGTCGGCTGCGTCATTATGAGGAGGAATGCCGTCGCGGCCGGGCCACTGCAAACGATCCGCTGACCAAGCGGGAGTTTGCCGAATTCGAGCAAAAGTTTCGCCAGCTCGCGATGGAAGTCGAGGCCGCGGAGAATGGCGCCGGCGCAGATTCCTCGACCTTCGCTTAATTCCTAAACCTTCCGGGCGGCAGCCGCCCCGCGCGATTTTTCCGCGGAAGTGGATGCCGGTTCGCAAAAATGTAATGCAAGTGCGGTGTTGCTTCCCGCGTGTGCATTGCAGCCAAAACCCCCTATCGTCATTCCCTGGGCTGCTGGAAGCTCATCGAGTTTACGAAACGGATCGCGAGCGGCGAATTCGGGAAATCCTGATTATTCGGCCTCACGAGAGCCTCGATAATATAAAGCCGCCCCTTGTTGAAGAAACAGGCGGTCAATGAACGTCCCTTGCCCTTGATGTCGGTTGATTGCATGCGGCCATAGACGGCGCGCGCCCCCGGTTCGACCCGAGCGGTCATGTTGCTCACCGATACGCCGGCAACTTCCGCATTATAGGTGCATTCGCCCATGATGCTGGCGCTCGTATCTATCTTGTCGGGCATATCCACGACGGTCATCGCATAGTCGACGTCGTCCTCTGCGACCGAGAATTTTTTGCCCTTGTGCTCACCGGAAACGGGCGTTTTGTATGTGATGTCTTCCGCTTTGGGCTCGGCCGGGAATTCCTTGAAGACACCAAGCTCCGGATAATTGTAGATTTTCCAGGCGGCCGAAGCCGGGCCGCCGGCGACAATCGCCACGGCAATCCCGGCAGCAAGCAAAGGCAGACGCATAATATTCTCCCGTCGATAACCGGACCCTAACGGACCGATAAGATTAAGGTAAGTTGCCATAAAACATCACGGTTGTCTCGTAGGGATGGGGACCTCGCGATATCCGGACGCCTGTCCGGCGGCTTGTGATAGCACGTCCCCATGCAGTAGAATTCTACGTTGAGTTCTATATAAGTCCGGCTGGAGATTTCTCATGAAGGTCCAATCGCTTTGCTTCGCAGGCGTCGCCGCGGTTTTATTTTCGGTGCCTGCGTCGGCGCATCATTCCTTCGCTATGTTCGATCAAAACAAAACCGCAACCTTGAACGGAACTATCAAGGAATTCGAATGGGTGAACCCGCATAGTTGGGTGAACGTTACTGTTCAGGACCCGGCGACCAACAAGATTTACACTTGGGCTTTGGAAGCGGGTTCGGTCCAGCAGCTCACGCAAAGAGGCTGGCAGAAAGAAAGCTTGAAACCCGGCGATAAGGTGGCGGTCGAGATCCATCCCCTCAAGGACGGATCGCATGGCGGTCAAGTGCTGACGATAAAGTTTCCGGACGGCCATTCTCTCTCGCAGGGCCGGGAAACCCAATAATTGCACGAAAGGCGGCATCCGGGTGCTTTGTTTGAGCGCCCGGAGTGTTGACGCGTGCGACGTCAGCTTTCTCTTGCGCCAAAAGGACCAAAAGACCAGTTTCTCCCGAACCTGGACGGGTCCGGAATGAACGCCCCTCTCCCAATTTCGCTTTTGGACATCGAGGCGGCTGCACGCGCGATCGCCGACGCGATTGAGGTGACGCCGGCGCGCCATTCGCGAATTTTATCCGCTATCGCAGGAGCGGATATCTATCTCAAATTCGAAAACCTGCAATTCACCGCGTCGTTTAAGGAACGCGGTGCGCTCAACAAACTGCTTTCACTTTCCAAAGATGAGCGGCAGCGAGGCGTCATTGCCATGTCCGCCGGGAATCACGCGCAGGGTGTGGCTTATCACGCGGGCCGGCTCGGTGTTCCCGCAACGATCGTCATGCCGGAGGGCACGCCCTTTACGAAGGTTAAGCACACGCGCGGATTCGGTGCATCCGTCGTGATCGAGGGCACAACCCTTTCCGAATCCTACGCCTGCGCAAACGCGCTCGCTCTTGAGCGTGGCTTAACGCTGATCCATCCCTATGACGATCCGCTCGTCATCGCGGGACAGGGAACAGTGGCGCTGGAATTCATCGCCCAGGTGCCTGAGCTGGATATACTCGTCGTGCCGGTCGGAGGCGGGGGCTTGATTTCCGGAATGGCGCTCGCCGCGCGCGCGAAGAAACCCGATATCCGCGTTTATGGCGCGGAAGCGAAGCTCTATCCCGCAATGCATAACCTTTTAGCGAAAGACAATCTCCCTTGTGCGGGGCAGACCATCGCGGAAGGCATAGCAGTCAAAGACCCGGGCGACTTGACGCGCCAGATTGTTGTAGCACTTGTTGACGATGTTTTGCTGATTGGCGAAGCCGATATCGAAGGCGCGATCGTCAAGCTGCTGGAGATCGAAAAAAGTCTGACCGAAGGGGCAGGTGCCACAGCTCTCGCCGCGGTGCTCGCCAATCCTGCGATTTTCAAACGGCGCAAAGTCGGCGTGGTCATTTCCGGCGGCAATATCGATATGCGGCTCCTGTCCAATGTGATCTTGCGGGAATTGGCGCGTGAGGGCCGGATTCTGTCGCTTACCATCGCGATCGAAGATCGTCCGGGATTGCTCGCGCGCGTGTCGCGGATCATTGGCGAAGCCGGCGGCAATATACTGGAGGTCTCGCACAACCGACTGATGACGGGCACCTCCGCCAAATCCGCCGATCTTGGTCTCGTGGTAGAAGCGCGCGACGGTACTCACGCCGGCGAAATCAAGACGCGCCTTCAGGAAGCCGGTTTCGTAGTGCGCGAGCAAGGCCCCACCCCCGCCGCACCACGCGGTGCAAAATAGGAATGGCTCTATGTGGGACATCAGAGCCGAGCGCGACGGGGATCAAGAGGGCATTGAAAAACTCGTCGATCTGGGGTTTGGTCCGGGACGCTTTGCCAAGAGCGCCTATCGGTTGCGCGAAGGAGTGGCTCCCGTTTCCCGCTTATCCTTCGTGGCGGAAAATGTTGAAACAGCCGCGCTATTAGGCGCTGTCCGCTTTTGGCGCGTGATCGTGGGCGATCGGGTGGCCCTCTTGCTGGGACCCCTGGCTGTCGAGCCCCGTTTGCGCGCTCGCGGCATCGGAATCGCTCTGATGCAGCGGGGGATCCAAGAAGCGCGCGCGTTGGGCTATGAGAGCGTTATCCTCGTCGGCGATGAATCGTATTACGCCAAAGCCGGTTTTGCCAAACTCAAACCCGGACAAGTGCGGTTTCCGGGCCCCGTTGATCCCGATCGTGTTTTGGGCTTAGCGCTAAAAGACGGCGCGTTGGAGCTGCTATCGGGTGAAGCCAAGCGCGCAGGCATCGACGTGCCCGTGTCAGCACAGGCTACAAAGCTCGGATAAAGGAGTGAATTACGAGTGCACCATGCGTAGTTCACGCTGTTGGCCGGACGTCTAACCCATCACGACTTCGGTTTGTAATCGAAGGGCTGAATCGTTGGGCCGCAACCCTGAATGTTCGGCGGCGTACCCCCGGCTTCGGCGTCCATGCGGGTGAGGTTGAACAAAAGCGATTCGACGAAACGCGAGCCATTGGGTGAGGTGTAATCTCCATTGGCCGGAAGGATCATCACCGACTGCTCGTACAATTTGCCGCTACGGAAATAGAACGTGGTCAGATTCCGTCCGCCATTGTTCGGCATGTCCATGGTAATCCGGCGGCCATAGGTTGCCCCCCTTACAACCGGCTCGATCCGGGCCGTATCATTGCCCACCATTTTGCCGTTTCGCAGCCCGTGGTCGTCTGCGTCGGTGTGCTGGAAAATGGCTTCCTCGAGGATGCTCGCCGCATCATCCTTCCGGTCGGAATAATCGGCGACCGTCATGCGGTAGATGATGTTGTCCACCGTGGTAGTATAGGCGTGGGCCGACAGCGCCGCCCCATGGCGCGGCATGTCGAATTTAATGGTTTCCATCTTGGGCATGTCCGGGAACTGCGATGCGAAATTGTCCGACGGACAGGCGTAGTACTTCCAGGCGGCTTCGGCCGGTGCCGCCGAAATCAGAAGTGCTGCAACCGTTAAGACAAATCCACGCATAGTTCCCTCCCAGGTGTCGCGCGAGCCTTCGTGCCATGATATTATAATAAATCCGTTGGCCAAGTCATACGCCTTTGGGAGCTTCCCGATGAAGGTTCAAGTCTTGACATTCGCCGCGCTCGCCTTCTCGCTCTCGGCTGGGCCGTCGCTCGCTCACCACTCCTTTGCCATGTTCGATCCGGACAAAACGATCACGCAAACCGGCGTCGTGAAGGAATTCGAATGGACCAATCCTCATGTCTGGCTGCATATCGTGGCTCCCGATAATTCGGGCAAGCAGGTTGAATGGTCATTCGAGATGCAAGCCGTTGCACAGGCTACCTCGGGCGGCTGGCGTCCGGATATTGTAAAGCCCGGCGACAAAGTGTCGGTCGAATTTCATCCTTTGCGGGACGGTTCCCGCGGCGGCGAACTTATCGCCGCCACGCTTCCCGATGGCAAACGTCTCGGCTCGTCGGCAACGCGGCCCGCCCCGTCGAAATAACATCCCGAAGATGACTTTCTTGGAGGAACTGCAATGACGTTTAAAGCTCTCGCTCTGACCGGTATTGCGCTTGCTATCGCGTCGCCGGCGCTAGCGCACCATTCGTTCTCGATGTTCGATCGCGAAAAGACGGTTACCCTGAGCGGGATCGTCAAGGAATATGAATGGACCAATCCGCATGTGTGGATTCACATGATGGCTGCCGACACCAGCGGGAAACCGGTCGAATGGTCGTTCGAGATGCAGGCTATCGCGCAGGACACGGCGGGCGGATGGCGTCCCGATTCCGTCAAGCCGGGCGACAAGGTATCGATCGATTTCCATCCTCTGAAAGACGGCACCCGCGGAGGACA
>Ga0307477_10000400_pt1 | contig 49691 bp, 48 predicted proteins | sample atmos_gasesECM2C_FD_203316 | JGI IMG/M metagenome (GOLD analysis project Ga0307477, IMG submission 203316) | Hardwood forest soil microbial communities from Morgan-Monroe State Forest, Indiana, United States - atmos_gasesECM2C_515 | ecosystem: Environmental > Terrestrial > Soil > Temperate... | reverse complement strand
GTCGGCGGAACGGAAACAAAAGCAGGCGGATTCGAGGTGCTCTCCGACGAGGACTGGCAAAGGATACTGGAGGTGAATTTGCTCGCCGCTGTCCGCCTGGACCGCGCTTTCCTTCCCGGCATGATCGAACGAAAGTCAGGAGTCGTCATTCATATCTCCTCTATCCAGCATCGTCTGCCGTTCTCCAATTCGACGCTCGCCTACGCGGCGGCCAAGGCAGCCCTTACTACTTACAGCAAGGGGCTGGCCAAGGGTGTCGCTCCGAAAGGTGTGCGAGTGACGATGATTTCGCCCGGCTTCATCGAGACTTCAGGCGCGAAGGGAATGATCGCCGACATTTCAAGAAGCAGCGGCATCAGCGAGGACGCTGCACGTCAACGGATTATGGACATGCTTGGAGGCATTCCCATCGGCCGGACTGGCCGTCCCGAGGAAGTGGCGGAGCTGGTAGCCTTTCTGGCCTCAGACCGAGGCGCGTTTATCAGCGGGGCCGATTACATTATCGACGGTGGCACGATGCCCACGACTTGATGCCCTCGTGTCACGGGCGGCGGATTAGCTCCGTGGGCTTGCGGATGTTTTCTCGTAGCTGCTCAGCCCGAATCGTCGGCAGCAAGTGGTCCCGATTGGTTCCGGTAGAAGGGCTAACCAGCAAATATTCCAGGCCAGAATTCTGGTTGTGGGAAGTCGGAACAGTTGCTCGACGCAGCATTCCATCGTGAAGTGCTCAAATGCTTTACTGTCACACGACAGAAGGCCACGACGGTTGCACAGACCGTTGCAACTACAGACCTCTACTTACTAAGGTAGCAGTGCTGCGGTTTTCCAAACCGCCGCCAAGCAGAACGGTTGTTATGCATCAAATCTGCGTGCGATCGCTTGTTGCCCTCAGAAGAGTTGTTTCCAAGATTTACAAACAATACCCCTGCTTGGCAGGGCAGACGCTCTCTGCCTCTGGGTCTGATTGTGAATGCTGACTCGGTGCTCGTACGGAATCCGGTTAGCCTTTGGCATTGAGAATCAACGGACCAAATGCGTCAAAATGTTTCAGTCCAATTACATCGATTTCAGACCAACTACGACAATGTACTATGCATATAGCACCATAAAAGCCCCTGATAAGGGCGAGGTTGGTGGTTCAAGTCCGCCCAGGCCCACCATTCAAATAGCGTCGATCCCGCCAGGATCTCCATACCTTGCAGAGTCAAGACGAACGATTTGGCGTCCTGCGTTGTCAGGAAAACTTCTACCAGTCGCCTCGGTCGCCAGGCGCTAGCCGATGTTCGGAACTCTGCGGTTCTACGAATCTCTTCTAAAACCATTCTGGAGAGGGACGAAAATCCGAAAAATTACCAAAGGACCTTGAGACCTTTGTACAGGCTGAATTTCTCATCACAAGTCATCACCGGGATCTCTTCCGACAAAGCCTGGGCGATGATTTGACGGTCGAAGGGATCTGCGTGCAGGAGCGGCAGATCGAAAAGAGAGAATGCATGGTTCGCAGTGTACGGCAGTAGGCGAAGGTCCAGGTCCTCAAGTGCGCGGCGCGTGTCCGCTGCAGAAAATTTTAACTTGCCGCGAGCTGCTTTGATGGCGATTTCGGAAAGAGAAATTGCGCTCAGTTCAAGGATGTTTTCTGTATTCTGCAAAATGGCAGTCGCGCGCTTGGTGAACCGTTCTGGTGACTCAACAGCGAAAATCAACGCGACCGTGTCCAGGAGCAACCGCACCTAGTCTCGCCCTTCTACAAAGGCCTCGGCTTCGTCTTCCGACATGGGTTTCCACCAGTCGATATCGAGAATCTGAATTTTGCCTCTCAGTGTCCCGAGCTTCCGCTTTTTGCGACTTGGCTTTTTTGTTCGGATGATATCCACGGCAGGCACACCCCGGCGGTAGATGGTCACTGTTTCGCCATCCTCGACAGCCTTGATTAGCTCGGGAAGCTTGTTCTTGGCATCCGCCACGCTAACTTTCATACTCTCGATTATAGCTATCTAATATAGCTATGTCAACCATACGCTCGCTCTTCTCGCTCTCCGCCATCCTCTTGAGCGAGAAAAATCGGTGCACGCCCTCTTCAAAGATCCGCTACCACTTGATAAGAGAGCGACGACCGCAATGCTGATAAGGGCTGGATGCCGGGCGAAGGCATCCGCCGGTTCATCACCAAGAAAGAAGATTTCCGCAAGTTGCAACGGAAAGAGCAACGGAGGTTGGTTCTTGCCTCCGCCTCCAAATGACGCGGCGCGCGATTCTTTTGTTGCGTCCGCAGACCGCGCCTTTGCAACGGCCTGCGATGAATACCGTGCAAAACCGTGACGTATGACATAGGAAAGTGCAAGACGAACCAACTACTTAGCGTTTCTGCTCTTGCCTTGGGCACAGACGGTATTTGTGAGCACTTCGGTAATATTTATAAACAATTACACTTCCCAGAACCGGACTTCAAGCCCGTCATAGCCCGCGCGTCACGGCATCCCACTCGAATTGCGGAGGTATGGGCAACTCCACGCGGTTGGCACGCTTCGCGAATTCATGCTGTACCATGCGTTATCTGCCCTCTCTTGTGGGAATACGCTTCCAACGTATAATCCGCGAATGGCAAACTCCGGGAATTCTCCATTGCCTTTTGGGATGGACCGCCTTTCTCTCCGCTTGGACAAACGAGACCCCTACGTCTCTCTCCACTTCATCATGATTTTCGTTCGCGATCAGGAGCGAAGCTTGCGCTTCTACCTGGACCAACTCCGTTTCCGCCTGATTGTGGATCAACACGTCGCGGGCATCCGCTGGATCGAAGTCGCTCCCCCGGACGGCACCGCAAACATCGCACTCGCGCAAGCTATGCCGGATTCGGTGGCGCAACTCGTTGGCCGAGACACGGGCATTTACTTCATCACCGAGGATATCGAGGCCAAGTACAAGGAATGGCGCAGCTGCGGGGTGCGTTTCGAGTCTCCGCCAAACAAACCGCAATGGGGTGGAATCTTCACGCGATTCGAAGATCCGGACGGAAACTCGTTCGGCCTGGCTGGCTTTGATGAGCTAACGCTCGGAGTGGAAACGCGGCGCCGCGCGCTTGTCCAGAAGCTCGAAGCCGAACGCCAGGCCGAGCGCGAACTCGAAATCGCGCGTCAAGTCCAGGCGAGGCTCCTTCCTCAGAGGATGCCCGAGGCCCGCACCCTCGATTATGCCGGCGTTTGCCTTCCGGCGCGCCACGTCGGCGGAGACTGTTACGATTTCCTCGACCTCGGCCAGCGACGTCTTGGTCTGGTCATCGGCGATATCGCGGGAAAAGGCATTGCCGCCGCGCTGCTGATGGCCAACCTGCAGGCCAATCTGCGCAGCCAGTGCGCCACCGCCGCCGAGCATCCGAACCAGTTTCTACAATCCGTCAATCAATTGTTCTTCGAAAACACCGCCGACGGTGACTATGCCACCTTCTTCTTCTCCGAGTACGATGACGCTTCGCGCCGCCTTCGCTACGCCAATTGCGGACACCTTCCCGCTCTGCTTCTCCGGGGAGATGGTTCGTTGGAACGGCTCCACTCCACCGCCACGGTCCTCGGTCTCTTCGACAAGTGGGACTGCACTCTCGAAGAGCGGCAGCTATTCCCGGGCGATACACTGGTGTTGTATACCGACGGCGCGACCGAATCCTTCAACGATTCCGGCGAAGAGTTCGGCGATCATCGCCTGATCGAATCTTTGCATAATCATCGCGCACTTTCTCCGTCAGCTCTGATTGACTCGATTGTCGCCGACGTTCGCAACTTCAATCCACACGAACAGCAGGACGACATCACACTCCTCGTCGGACGGGTTCGCTAGGACCGAGGCGCTTCCCTTTAAATGCAGCGGACGCAATTTCCCGTATCCTCGGCGAGCAATTCCGGCTCTTCCATCGCCGCAAAATGCCCGCCGCGTGCCATTTCCGTCCAGCGCTGCACATTGAATAGCTAATTGTGACGGATCATAGCAAAATGTCTGATTAACAATGGTGAAAACGAATTGAGCGGTTTGCCGTCGACGGCAAGTTTTGATAAGCAGACCGCCGCGCAATTCAGGAAGAAATAATTTCCTCCTGCCTCGTTTCTGGATAACTTCCGCGCAACGAACCATTCGCTACTTGACTGGCGATCGGGTATTACAAAAAACCTGCGTTTCTGGCCGAAGTACTAACGGCCTCAAGACTGATAAGGGCGAGGTTGGTGGTTCAAGTCCACCCAGGCCCACCATTCAAATCCAGACCTAGGAAGTGAATCCCCGCTGAAACAAATATGTGCATCACAGCCGAAGTTTTGTAAGGACTCGTTATGAGGGCCTTCGAAACTCCGCAACAGAGGTAGCCGCATCGAGACTAAGGTCATCGGAGGTCAGCGGTCCGCCGCTTTGCTGATAGTCATAGTGATGCTCGTACACTACGCGCGACCCGCTCCATTTCCGGAAAGTGCACCAGCTCACCGTACAGGCCCTACCGGAGACACCGACCAGCTCGAGCGTCCACGCAGAATGCTTCTCGTCTGCAGCATCTCCAGCAATTGCGGTCTGTCGGATGGATATCAGAAAGCCACCGATTTCGGCCATTACGTGAAGCGGGACTAGAAAGTTAGCGAGAAGTGAGCGGACTCTCGCCTTTCCACGGATCGTTCTTTCCGCGGTTTCGCTGCTCACCTCGATATCGTCGTCGTAAGAGGCATCGAAGATTTCAAGGTACTCTTCGAAGCTTTCGCTGATGTTAGCCTGGACGATGGCCGCGTTTAGGGTACGTTCTCGAGTCTGGGAACTTATAAATGGATTAACATCGATGTGATCGGCGGAGACGAAGCTGTGTTCCTTGGTCATTGAAGTCCCTCGATGGAGCAATCTGGATCGAAACGCATAGGGCCGGTGTCCTGGCTTCAGCGCCTACCAGCTTCGATGTCGTTTGAGACCGGTCGGTTTCAGTTATTTTGTGTCGGTTCGCGCACAAAAGATGTAACCCATTGTGCTGTTGAGCATCACATATTGCGCAAGGGGAAGATATGTCAGTGAGAAGCGTCCAATTTACGGTCGCCGCGCACATTATGGCTGCCCTGGGTTACTTCCGCGGAGAGGAAATCTCCTTGGCGACCCTGGCCCACAGTCTGAACGCCGACCCAACATTCGTTCGGAAGTCGCTCTCCAAGCTCTCGAAAGCGGGCCTGGTCGTGACAAAACGCGGCAAGAGCGGAGCGAGCGTGCTTGCGCGTCCTCCGCGGCAGATCACGCTGTTGGACATATACCGTGCCAGTGCGGCGCCACCGGCGTTTGCGATTCACTCGTATCTGTGGAGGAGAGGTGTCCGGTCAGCTGCTACCTCAAGGAATGCATGTCGGGAGTGCTTTCTCAAGCTCAATACAGCTTCGACAGATCGCTCGCCGAAATAATCCTGGCCAGTCTGCTCGATCAGATCCGGGAAAAGGCGCATTGAGTTTTTTGGGTTTTACTTGTGCATGTAAAAAGAAAAATACATCAGGACAACCAAGGGAATGATGACTATCAACGGAGGCAAAGCTATGAGTGCACCAGTTGTCAGGAGTAGAAACGTGCCCAAGAGAAATTCGATGCGCTTCGCCGCTGCTCTTCTGACTGTGCTCGCCAGCTTTATGGCCGGTCCGAACGCAGCTCTGGACGCCGCACCCCAGCATCGTGATCAAGTGCCGGGCTTCTACCGACTGAAAGTCGGCGACCTCGAAGTGACGGCCTTATTCGATGGTACCGGCACGTTCGATGCGCACTGGCTGAACGGAACGAGGGCGACGATGGATGGGGTTGCAAAAGCACTTCACGAAGATCCGCACATGCTGTACGTTGCCGATACAGGCTTCCTGGTCAACACCGGCAAGCAACTAATCCTCGTCGATGCGGGTGCCGGGACTTGGTGGGGTGGGGAAGCATTCGGGCGCTTGGCGGGCAGCCTCCGCAGCGCAGGCTACACGCCAGAAGAAGTCGACATCGTTTTGGTCACGCACCTCCATTCCGATCATGTCGGCGGACTGACCACTCAGGACGGAAAGCGTGCCTTTCCAAATGCCGATGTTTACGTCGCAAAGGCTGAAAGCGACTTTTGGTTGTCGCCGGAAATTGCCGCTAAGGCACCGAAGGATGCGCAACCGTTCTTCCAGAGTGCGCAAGCCATCGCAGCGCCGTACATCAAGGCCGGCAAGTGGCACGCGTTTACTGGCTCCGAGCCAATCGTCGACGGCATGCAACTCGTCCCGCTACCTGGTCATACCCCGGGACATACCGGCTATGAATTTTCGTCAAAGGGACAAAAAATCGTGTTTTGGGGTGACATCGTCCATGCACTGCGCGTCCAGCTGCAGCATCCCGAGGTCACGGCGGTCTTCGACATCGACCCAACTGCGGCTGCAGCGACGCGGAATCAATTGCTGCCCAAACTCGCGAGCGAGGATGTTTTGATCGCGGGGCCGCATATGAATTTTCCTGGCCTGGGTCGCTTGCGCAAGGAGGGGAGTGGGTATAGCTGGGCGCCAGTGGTATTTACCGATCGATGGGACGAGAGGTAATAGGGGTTGCCGACGACAAACTAGGTACCTTGCCTTCACGACCGAGGAGTTTTTATGGAGCCGTCAAAAAAAGGGAGTTTTCATGAAAATTTACAATTTAGATTTGTCAGAGGTCTTGCTGTTTGTTCAGCGGTGAGCGGTCTCTTATTTCTAATTTCGTGTCCGTCTGCATTTGCAAGTGGTCAGCGTGGTTTTTCAATCAGCGTGTTCACTTCCCCCGACGATCAGTTTTGGACTAACTCCGTTATTGTCGAAGGAATGCATGAAGTGATGTTGGTCGATGCGCAGTTAACGAGAACCAGTGCTGAAAAGGTAGTGCAGCAAATCAAAGCGACGAAAAAGCCGCTGTCCGTTATCTTCATTACTCATGAGCACGCCGACCATTTTCTTGGTCTGGAGGTTCTTAAGGAGGCATACCCGAGAGTGAGGATTATCGCGAACTCAGCAGTAGTGGAGCGAATCAATACGGTCTATCAAGAGAAAATCAATAAATGGAAAAAGATCTTGGGCTCAGGTGCAACCTCTCACGCTGTTGCTATCGAAAAATTCGACGGCGACTTTATTAATTTTGAGAGCTCAAAAATAGAGATTCTTAAAAACATCCAAGGCGACACCGATGAAAACACGATGCTTTGGATTCCTGGACAGAGAATTCTCATTGCTGGCGATGTCTTGTTCAATGACATGCACGTCTACACCGCAGAAACGGATAGTAAGGCCAGAGGGAAATGGTTGAACTCATTACAGAAAATCAGAGAATTAAAACCTTCGGTTGTTATTCCCGGACATAGCAAGGTTGGAGCGCCCCTTGACGCGAGTACCGCCGTAGATTTTACGGAAAACTATTTATTGGTTTTCGGAGAAGAACTCAAAAAAGCCAAGGATCCGGATAGCCTTATTGATACCATGAAGGAAAAATTCCCATCCGCCGACCTTCTCTTGGCAATCGAACGGGGCGCGAAGGCTAATATTAAACCCGAACGAACAAACTGACGATTTGGTAGGCCGAGCCTTCTTCGCAAGATGCAGAGGGCCCAATCAATCACCGTGGGACGGATGCCAATGAAGAAATACAAGATCGCTGTTCTGGACGATTACCAAAATGTGGCGCTTAAGTGCGCCGATTGGTCGGTGCTCCGCGATCGAGCCGACATCGCCGTATTTCAGGACCACTTCGCGGATCCGGACGCCGTGATTGAGCGGTTGCTGCCTTTTGATGTCGTTTGTGTCATGCGCGAGCGGACTCCGCTGCCCCGCGGCGTCATTGAGCACCTTCCCAATCTCAAGCTCATTGCCTCGACGGGATCCGGAAACGCGTCGATCGATGTCGCCGCCGCGGGCGATCGTGGGATCGCAGTGGTTCACACGGGGTATAGGTCGGACCCGACGATCGAATTTACATGGGCGCTGATTCTGGCCTCCGCGCGACATATCGTGACGGAGAGCAACTCCGTCCGATCCGGCGGCTGGCAGCAAACAGTGGGCACGGATCTCCGTGGAAAGACCCTGGGCGTTCTAGGACTTGGGCGGATCGGAACACAGGTCGCGCGGATTGGGAGCGCTTTTGGAATGAGTCTGATTTCCTGGAGCCAGAACCTGACGCCCGAGGCCGCCAAAGCCGCGGGCACAATCCTGGTTTCCAAGGACCAACTGTTCGAGCGGGCCGACATTCTGACGATGCATTTGGTGCTGAGCAGCCGTACGCGCGGCCTGGTAGGGGCCGCGGAGTTGGAGAGAATGAAGCCAACGGCCTGGTTGATTAATGCGTCGCGCGGGCCGATCGTCAATGAGCAAGCTTTGATCAGCGTGTTGAAAAACAAGCAAATCGCCGGTGCGGCGATCGACGTATTCGACATTGAGCCGCTGCCTCCGTCTCACCCTTTCCGGATGCTGGACAACGTACTGGCAACGCCGCATATCGGCTACGTGTCGCATGGTCTTTACAAGACGTTCTACGAGGATGCCGTCTCGAATATTCTGAAGTGGTTCGACTCGGCAAAAACAGAGGAGAACAATGCCTAACAAGCTCGAAGGTAGGGTTGCTGTCATCACCGGCGGCACAGAAGGGATTGGGTTAGCTACGGCAAAGCTCTTCGTCAAAGAGGGTGCCTATGTCTTCATCACGGGCCGCCGCCAGAAGGAACTCGACGAGGCCGTGAAGGCAATTGGCAGCAACGTTTCTGGAGTTCAGGGAGACATTGCCCAATTGGCTGACCTTGATCGTCTTTACGAGACCGTCTCCAAGCTGAAAGGGCGAATCGATATTGTTTTCGCCAACGCCGGCGCTGGCGAATTTGTTCCCTTTGGGGCCGTCACCGAAGAGCATTTCGACAAGCTATTCAATATCAATGTGAGGGGAACGCTGTTCACGGTGCAAAAGGCCTTATCGCTACTGAAGGATGGTGGCTCTATCATTCTCAACGGCTCTGTCGCGAGTGTTAAGGGTACTGCCGCCTTCGGCGTCTACGCGGCGAGTAAGGCTGCAATCCGCTCTTTCGTACGAACCTGGACTACGGATCTGAAGGACCGTCGTATCCGCTCAAACGTTGTTAGTCCGGGTCCGATCAATACGCCGCTGGTGAGTCGGCAATCTCCAGACGTGATTGCGCGGATTGTGTCCACCATCCCCATGGGACGCATGGGGGAACCCGAGGAAGTTGCTAAGGTGGCGTTGTTTCTGGCGTCGGATGACTCCAGTTTCGTCACGGGTATCGAACTGTTCGTTGACGGCGGCAGAGCCCAGATCTAACCGAAAAGGCGGGAGACTTTCTTGGCGGGATCTGTCTTTGGACGTCAATGTCGTCGCTCTGGCCTTTCCATCACCCACGATCCTCAGGAAGTCAGCAGAATTTGCGAATCGCTCGTCGATTTGCTGTGACCACAAGCCAAGTTGAATCTCGCACGGGCTCTAAGCTATGCTCCACGCTTACAAACACACCCCAGGCTTCGTGCGTGAGAACCAATGTCCGCGATCGCGCTCTTCGTAAGACTTCCCAAGACGGCTCTCGATGGTCTGCGCAATGTGGCCGTTCCTGACAAGCCTTTGTGGGGAAAGCTGCGTGACACATATGACGATTACTTGCGCCAGCACGGCGAAGAGGTCGTTGACTACCAGTGGTCAGGATATGTTCTAGGGACGCTGCTGCCTTATTTGGAGAAACAACACAAGATTTACCCGATGAGATCCGAGTACGAGACCCTTGCGGATTTTCTTGTGAAAGCACGGGGCGTTACCCACTTTGTTTTGACTGATGAACAGAGACTGAAATATGCAGATCGGCTGCATGCAGCCAAATTTTCGGAAGAGCAACTTCGCCACTACTACAACGAGTTTAACGAAACGGCCGAACCTGGTATCGGCAAACCAATGATCGAAGGCATTAAGGCATTCCAGTAAGCTCTCCGCTCAATAGACCAATCTTCTGTTGTCGTCCTCTCAATCTCTTAGAACGGTTCGCACCGAGGTGTTTTGGCTTTTCAGAGATTTTACGCACCGGCCTTTCAGGGCGTGGTCCAGTTCACGAATGCGACGAAACGGTACGTGGCTTTCGTGAACCAGCAAAATGTGCCGCAGGCTAGGGGTTGGATGGTTTCGGCGGCGGGGGCGGGGGGAGCGCTGGCGGCGTAAATTTCGCGTCGTCCACGGAGACGTTTTGCTGGAGATCGTCAACCTGGATGGTGAAGCGATTGCCGGGGCGCGCGAGAGTCCAGCGGAAGGGGATCTTCACACCATTAGCGTGGCGGTAGTCGGCGTAGTCCAATTGAGTTGGCAGCCGGCCGAGCGGGCTTTCCGCGTAACGGACCATGCGGAGCAGCAAACCGGATTCGGTGTCGAGGTAGAGCTTGATGGGGGGCTGGCCTTCGTGTTCTCCGATGACGAGGTAGGTATCGCGGCCGGAGATTTTCTCGCCGGGCTGCACCTGGAGTTTTTCGTAGAGCGATTTGATATGTGCGGGGAAATAGAAGTCGGCGTCAATGCTAGCGGCCGCGTTCTCCGCGGCAGTGGACATGCGGACGCGCGGAGGCTGGGAGTGGATGGATTGCCAGCCGACCTTTCCGTTGAAGGCGGTGACGCTGTCGCCGTCGGGAAGGTGCATGACCGAAAAGCGTTTGTCTGGCGCTTTAGCGAAGACCTCGACCGGGACATGGCGGTCGCCGGCCATTGTGAGTGTGCCCTTCTCGACGCGGCTCGTAATTTTCTGGAGCGCAGCGCCGCCGACGGCAGAAAGATATTTGTCGAGCACCTGGTCTGCCGAGGGCAGAGCGGTTTTTTCCTCGCTGGGCTTCTTGCCCTCGGCGGCTTCCGGCTTCGGTTCTTCATCGGTGATGATTGGTGTCGCCACAGGCTTCGCTAAGCCGCGGTGGCAGGAGTAGCAGGTCACTTCGCGGTGGCCTTCGAAGTTTTCCTTGTTGATGGCCATCATCATGGCGATCATTTTGCGGGCGGTGACTTTAGGTTTTTTGTCGTCCTTGTCGAACGCGCGCGCGACGTGGCAGTACTCGCATTCGACGCCCAACGAGGCCGAGATGAACTGCATGCCGGGGATGAGCTGATCGGCGGGGATTCCCTTTAGCGCCTGAATGTTCTTGAACTCTTCTTCAGCAAGCTTAGGGTGAGTCGCGCCAGAGGTGGGCGCTTGCAGCGGCGTGGATTGCGCCCGTGCCCCAGCGATGGCCAATAGGACGCCCAGTCCAGCTGCGGCCAGAGGAAACCAAAAACGGAGACGATTGCCATTCACGAATTCACCCCTCTCAGCAGATGTGACGAAAGTGCTTGTCTTGTGGCCGTAGAGAATTTACTGGAGCTAGTGCAAGCGGCACAAGCTCACGCGCTGAGTTCGCCACGCTTGGCGAGTGCGGTGATGCGGTCGGCGGCGCGGAAGGCGAGCGCTTCGATGGTCATGGTGGGCTGGCCCCGACCAGAAGTCACGAGGCTGCTGCCGTCGCAGAGGAAGAGATTTTTCACGTCGTGGGTGCGGTGGTCCGAGTTGATCACGGATGTTTTCGGATCGTTGCCCATGCGACAGGTTCCGAGAAGGTGCACGGCGAATTGCTGCTCCTGCGCCGGATAGCTCCATTTCTTTTCGGCGCCCGCGGCGTCGAGGAGTTCCTGCGCGCGAACGTTCAGCCAATTCACGAGCTTGAGATCGTCGGGGTGATCCTTGTAGGTCAAGCGGAGAGCGGGGAGCCCCCAGGCATCTTTCAGATCGGGGTCGAGCGAGAAACTGTTGTTCTCGAGCGGCAGCGACGTGCCATGGCAATAAATCTGCATGGTGCGGGTGAAGTTGTGGCTGAGCGCCGCCTTGAAGCCCTTGCCCCAGCGTGGCGTGTCGGGCGGAAGGCCACGTTGGGCAAAGCCGATCGGAGTCATGTCGAAGCGGGCATCAATACCGCCACCGCCGTAGAAGCCGACTTTTTGCGCGTCGAGTTCGTAGAAGTCGTGGAAAATGCGGCTGACCGCGAATCCCTTGTAATCATTGAGCGGATGCTCGAAGACGCCCATGGAAATCGCGCCGGAATTCAGCATCAGATTCTTTCCAACAAAACCGCTGGAATTCGCGAGGCCATTCGGGAATTGCTTGTTGGCGGAGAGCAGAAGCAGGCGCGGGGTCTCCGCGCCGTTGGCACATACCACGACGGCTTTGGCTTTCTGCAGATGCGTGTTGCGCCGCTCGTCGAAATAGGCGGCGCCGACGGCGCGGCCACTGGCGTCCGTTTCGATGCGATGGACGTAGGAATTTGGGCGAATCTCGCAGCGGCCGGTTTTTTCCGCCATGCGAATAGCGGTGGCCAGCGAACTGGACTTGGCGCCGACTTCGCAGCCGAACGCGAGACAGAAACCGCAATTGATGCAAGCACTGCGGCCGGGGCGCGGTTGAGAGAGAATCGCCATGGGCGCGGGGAATGGATGCCATCCGAGCTTGTTCGCGGCTCGTTCGAAAATGACGCCGGAGGATTTCACGGGCAGCGGAGGCATCGGATACGGTTTCGAACGTGGGGGATCGAAGGGGCTGGCACCGGCGAGTCCAGAGACACCGATTTCCCATTCGACCTTCGTATAGTACGGTTCGAGGTCCGCGTATGTGATTGGCCAATCGGTCAAAGTGGTTCCAGCAATCGGGCCGATCTTGCTGCGCTCGACGAAATCGATTTCGTGAAAGCGCCAGAAATTCGCGGTGAAGTGCACGCTGGTGCCGCCCACGCAGCGGCCATAGACGAGCGCACGCTGGGGCTTGGCTTTTTCTTCCGGCGTCTTGCGAAACGAGTTGGGCTGAAGTTTGGGGTGATTGGTGAGCTTGTCCTGGGCCAGAATCTCGATTTCGTTGTGAGAAAAATCGGACTCCGTCAGATAAGGGCCTTGTTCCAGGACGACGACGCGGAAGCCGTTGGTGGAGAGTTCCTTCGCGACGATGCCGCCCGCCGCGCCGGAACCGATGATCACAAAATCGACTTCGTCGGAGGTCTTGAATTTCGGCAGGTCGGATCTCATGACTTGTTGGCTTCCTTGGTGGCCGGCTGCCAGCCCACGTAGTCCTTGTCGTAGTAGCCGAATGGTGATTGGAACATGTGCTCGCGTTCACGGCCGATGACTTTCCAGCCGGCGCCGCTGTTGTTGCCGCTGTAATCGGGATCGATTAAGAATCCGGCGATCGTGTGCTGTAGGAGCGTTTCAAAAAAGTCTTGGCCGCCGGGACGCGCGCGGAAGGGCCGCCGGACTGATTGTGAGTTTTCATCGAATGAATGGAGGACCTCGTCCTGTTGTTCCGGGGTCGCGGCGGAAAATTTCGGGATGCCGGGAAACATTTCGATCACTCGCGCTTGTAGTTCGGGCAGGCCTTCGCGATAGGTTTTTTGATCTTCGGCGCCAAACGTAACCAAACCGCGGTCAATGAAGTAGACGACTCCGGCCTCGCGAGCTCCGGCGGTGTCGTCAGTGGGAATAATTCGCGCGGTGATGGCATCAATTTCCAGGGCTTGGTCTGGAGTCAAGAATTCAAATTTGGGCGGCGTGGCTGCTTTTGCGGCCTGGCGCGCGTGCGTTGCGGCGGAGAGCAGGGCGGACCAGTGCGCGGAAACCCACGCGGCGCTGATTCCAGTTCCTGCGCGCAAAAGAAAAGTGCGGCGAGAAAGCTCGTTGGTGGTCATGGTCGGCAAAGAATCCCTAAACTTTGCGACTCTAGGATGAAGGGGGCGCGCCGTCAAGAAGAATTGGCCGATCCGAGCGATTCAAAAGTTTCATCAAAGCTGAACCAAAGTGGCCGGGTGGTGGCCGGGTGTTTGCGATGTTGCGCGGGCCTAGTGTAGGATGCCGCAGAATCACAGGGGCCTCTCTCGATTTCGCGAAAATAGCGCGTTTTGAGACACTTATATAGATATGGCCACGTTTACAGGGATGATCGGAAGCGGCAGCAAGTGGCTGCTGGACAAGATTGTCGGGGCCGTCGCCGCCACGGGAATCAATCCCAATGTTTTGACGTTCCTTGGGCTGGTGGTGAATTTCGGCGCGGCGGCTTTTTTTGCGGTGGGAAGTTTTTTCACAGGCGCGCTGATCATTTTATTTGCCGGTTTTCTGGACATGTTGGATGGGCAAGTGGCGCGAAAGCAGAATCGCGTCACGGCGTTCGGCGCGTTCTATGATTCGACGCTGGACCGCTACGCGGACATGGCGCTGTACATGGGATTGCTGGTGTATTACTCGGTGAGCGGGCGCACGCCGTATGTAGTGCTGGCGGCAGTGGCCACGGCGGGTTCGGTAATGGTGAGCTACGCGCGTGCGCGCGCCGAGTCGCTGATTCCGTTGTGCAAAGTCGGGTTCATGGAACGGCCGGAGCGGCTGGTGCTGCTGATCATCGGCGGGCTATTTAATCGCATGGGGCCGGTGCTGTGGGTGATCGCGGTGGTTTCGACGCTTACCGTTATTCACCGCATCTATTACACCTGGCAGGAAACACGCGCGGGGCGCACGCTGCCAGGGATCAAACTGTCGCTCTAGTTCTGAATTGCCTCAAAAAATCCTCGCGAATCGCAACGGAAGAAATAAATCCACAAATCGAAAGTGCATCCACGAAGCGGATTAATGCGTGGGGCTGTTCGCGGAGGGAGGGATTCCCTGCTCGCGCTTCAAGTGCTCTTCGACTGGCGCGGCGATGATCTCGCGGACGCGGTCGCGTAGCGCGGGGACATCGTCCTTGGCGAAACCCTTGGTATCAATGGTGTTGTGCAGGTACACCGTTATTTTTGCCGGCCAGAGCATCCAGTGGCCGGTGCGGTGATGCTGGAAGGAGCCAACGAGGCTGACGGGCACAATGGGGATGCCCAGTTGCTGCGCGACGCGGAAACCGCCATCCTGGAATTGGTCCACGTGGCCGTCGCGCGTGCGCTTGGCTTCGGGAAAGATGATCAGGCTGGTGCCGCCGGCGATGGCGTCCTGCGTCAGGCGCCACATGCGTTTCAAGTCCGAGGGCCGGCGAATGTCCGGGACGGGAACATTTCCGAAGCGCTTCATCAGCCAGCCGTACGCAGGAATCTTGAAATGCGATTCCAGCTCCCAGCCGCGGACAAACTGCGGAATGGCGCAGTAGAGCATGAAGGGATCGAAAAGATTGACGTGGTTCGACATGAAGAAGCATGTCCGGCTGGGATCGAAGCCAGGAGAGCGGCGCACTTCGACTTGGACACCGGAGAGAAATGCGATGCGGCGACAGAGGCCGCGCTGGAGCCCATCGTGTTTGTGGGGATCGAGGAAGATGCCGAGAAAAACAAGCACGGGCACGACGATGAAAAAATGCAGGCCACTGAGGATCCAGAGAACGCCGCTTCGGAAAGCCAGCCAGGCCCGCTTCATATATAGATTTCCACGGCTGCGGGAAGAATATCGAGCGAGCGGCACTCGAGCGTGGCCACTTCTCCATCAATCATGAAGTCCACAGGCGCGCCTGCTTTGAATTCGACTTGGCGGACGGCGCGACGCGCAGCGAGCGGATGTTCGATGTGTGTCCCGTCATAGAGCCGGGGCAGCATGCGCAACAAGCCGAGCCTGCCGATGGGGCCCCAACGGACAAATTCGATGAGCCCGTCGGTGGGATCGGCGTTTGGTGCGATGAGCATGGTGCCGCCGGTGTACTTGCTGTTGTTGAAGGTCAGGAACAGCGAGCGGCGTTCATCCCACTTCTCATCGTCGTCACAACGCAGTGGGAATACGCGTCGGCGCAATTGCACGACGCGGACAAACACTCCCAACAGGTACCCTAGATGGCCAAAGGGCTTGAACATGCGATTGGTGAGGGCCGCGACGTCGGCGGTGAAACCGACGCTGAGGAGGTTGAAGGAATAGATTTCGCCCGTGGCGTGGGTCAGGCGGATCAGATCAACGGGACGCTTGCGGTTTTCGAGGAGGGCTTGCAGCGAAGCTTCGGCACCGTCCTTCGCAAAATCGCGTAGGAATGAATTTCCGGTGCCGAGGGGAAGAAAACCAAGCGCAACACGTTCCACAGAGCTGTGGCCGGCAAAGACGCCGTTGAGGATTTCGTGCGCAGTGCCGTCGCCACCGACGGCGAGAAAACGTCGATAGCCCTGATTGTAGGCTTCGCGGGCGAGTTGAATGGCGTGGCCGGGCCCAGTAGATGCGATGACGTCAATCTGCAGTCCTTTTTCGCGAAGCTGCGCCAGAGCCGGCCCGGCGAGTTTTGCCGAGCGGCCGCCACCGGCAGCGGGATTGACGATGGCGAAAAAGCTATCCATTTGCGGCGTGAGCGAATCCGAGATAGTAACTCCTGATCCCAATGCGATTCTCAAAATAACTTCACAAAGGCAGAACCGCGGTCGCGTTGTCCCGATGCGCGACACGTTCCGCGAGAGCATTTCTTTTGATCTTCAGGGAAGCCGTGCGAGGGAAGTCCTCGTCGAGGAGGACAATCCCATGGATACGTTTGTAGTTTAGCAGGCGATTGTTCCGCGCGTTGATGTCCTGGCGCAACGGATCCGTGAGCTGCTGCCCTTGCTCGAGATGGAGAACGAGGACAAGTTGTTCGCCGACCATCGAACGCTTTGGCCAAATATAGTTGGCGGCGAAAACGCAGAACTCTTTCACGGGAAGGCTTTCGAACGCTGCTTCAATATCCTCGGGGTAGATGTTCTTCCCTTCTTCGGTGACGATCATGTTTTTCTTGCGGCCGGAGAGCTGCAAGTGGCCGGTCGCGTCGAAGCGGCCGAGGTCGCCGGTCATCAACCAGCCGTCGACGATGGTTTCGGCAGTGAGTTCGGGTTCGTTGAGGTAGCCAGACATCACGGTTTTGCTGCGAACCGCAACTTCGCCGACCCCGTCGGGAGCCGGATTCAGGATGCGAACTTCCATGCCTGGGAGCGGTTTGCCGACGGTGTCGGCACGAAACGGCTTCAAGTCGTTGACGGTGATGGCGGTGCCGGCTTCGGTGAGGCCGTAGCCGTTCGCGACCGGAATTCCCAGGTCGTAGAAAAATTGCAACGTTTGCGGCTCTGTAAAAGCGCCGCCGACAATGATGGTGCGCAGCTCTCCGCCAAATGCTTGATGGACTTGCTTGAGCAAGAGGCGGCTGATGCCTGGCAACGGCCGGCCTTTTGTCAGCGCTTTGTTAATGGCGACGAGCGCGTTGAAAACTTTTCGTTTCCCCGGAGACAGGGCGTCGAAACGCGTCTGCAGACCCTTCTGTAGGTTTTTCAGAACGAGGGGAACGAGGCTGACGTAGGTGATTTTGTATTTCGGAAAGGCTTCGCGGACAAATTCTGGCCGCAAGGTGCGCAGGTGCACCACTGCGGCTCCGCAGGTGAACGGGCCAAAAAAACCGACCATGAAATCGATGGCGTGGTTCGTGGGCAAAATGCTCAGGTAGCGCACTCCGGGCCAGAAGGGATAGATCGAAGTGAGCGCGACGCACTGCTCCAGGTAGTTTTCGTGCGTCATCATGCAGCCCTTGGGGCGGCCGCCGGTTCCCGAAGAGTAGACGATGCAAGCGATGTCCTTGCATCCGCGTGGAACAAAAACAGGCTCACCCTCGCCGCGAAGCTCTTCCCAGCGGCGCGCGCCAGCGAGGTCGGCGTTGGGAGGCGGTTCCGTGACGAGGACCGTCTGCAATTTGGTCGCGGCCGCTCGGCCAGGGGATGTGCTGAGTTGCCGCCAGATGGGGTATTCCGTGATGAGAACGCTGGCGCCGGAATGCCTGAGAAGCTGCCACTGTTCCTCGGGAGTGAGTTTGTAGTCCAGCGGAACCAGCGCGCCGCCCGAGAAAAAAACGGCGTAGGCGGAGATCAGCCATTTCGACTGGTTCGTCATGATGATGCTGGCGCGATCGTTCGCTATGAAACCGGCATCCTGCAATGCTTTGGCCAGCGGATGCGCGCGCGCCTTGAATTCACGGTACGTCAGGCGCTCTTTCTCTCGCTCGCGGTCGGCTTCGATAAGACACACTTCGTTTGGAAACTGGTCCAGCGCATCTCTTAGCGCTTCTCCGATGGATTGATATTTAGAAAGGTCCAGCATTACAGGCGGGACTGAATCCGCTCAGCGAGAGTCTTGAAATCGCTGACACCCTGGACTTCGTAGTCGGGGAGTTCGATGCCGAAATGATTTTCGAGTCGGGAGAGCATTTCGAGGGTCTGCAGGCTGTCGAGACCGAGCTTTTTGAAAAAATCATCTCCAGGTGCGAGCGATCCCGCCGGCAACTGAAAGTGCGTTGCCGCGAGGTCGAGGACTTCCTGAGTCGTTTGCTCCAGCGTGCGCATAGAAGGCTAAATTTATCATTCCTGCCGCAGGAAAGAAAATTTCGCGAGCTCCGCTCCCTTCACGGCAGATAGGGCATGGGCCCGGAGTCTTCTACGAATTTTTTGAGAGCAGCCATCACGGCGGGACGCGTGAACAGCTCGCAAAACAGGTCGATCTCGCGTCGCAGCTCCTCACGCGGAATGGGCTTAATGAATTTCTTGGCGGCGGACCGCGTTACCGCATCGTACTTGGTGATTTGCGCAGCGGTCGAACGTGCGATTCGAAGCGCTTCGCCTTCGCCAGCCAGTTGCGCGACGAGCCCCACTGCCTGCGCGCGAGTGGCGTTCACCGTTCGCCCAGTAAAAAGCAGATCTCTTACGAACGCATTGCCGAGGTCGCGTTTCAGCCGCGGAATCCCCCCGAAACCCGGAATAAATCCCAGCCGAAGCTCGGGAAACGCAAACCGCGCCATCTTGTCAGCGATGATCATGTCGCAAGCCAGGGCTAATTCAAGGCCCCCGCCAAGGCAGGCGCCATGCACGGCAGCAATGCTGACGCACGGCGACTCATCGATCGCATTCATCACCGCGTGGATGCGTTCCAGAAAAGCGCGCACGCCCGCGCGTCGATCCTTCGCGGCAACAGCCGCGGCAGTCGCATACAACTCACGCAAATCTCCCCCCGCGGAAAAAACAGACTTGCGCGCGCTGGAAATGATGCAGACGGAGGTCTCTGGCGTGAGTGCGGCGAACGCCGCTACAAATTTCTCCAGTTCGGCGAGCATGGCTGTGCCAATTTCATTGGCGGGTTGGTGATCGAGCGTCAACTCGATCACGCCTTCGCGCCATTCCCAACGCAATGTTTTGCCGGTAAAGCTTTTCATGCGTGTTTCCCGCGGGCGGCTTCCCGCACTCCGGCGACATCGTACATGGCCTTGATTTCCGGAGCATAGCGCGCATTGATGGCGCCGCGGCGAAGCTTGCCGTTGGCGGTGAGCCCACCGTTCTCGACGGTGAAAGGCTCGGCAACTACTGTGAAGTTGCGAATCTGGCGGTAGTGCGGGAGTTCGGGATTCACGGTGTCCAGGACGGCCTGAACGGCTGAGGCTTCTACGGCGCCGGTCACTAGCGCGCAGAGATAGCCGCGTCCATTGCCGACGATCACCACTTGCTGCGCCGCCGGCAACAACCGTGCGATTTTATCTTCGATCGGCTCCGGCGCGATGTTATGTCCGGAATTCAGAATGATCAGGTTTTTGATGCGGCCGCTGATGCGCCAATTGCCGCGCACATTCACTTCGCCTTGGTCGCCGGTGTGGAACCAGCCGTCTTGTAGAACGAGCGCGGTTTCCTCGGGCCGATTCCAATAACCCGGGAAAATGTGCGGGCCGCGCACGACGATCTCTTCATTCTCAGCGATTTTCATCTCGATACCGCTAATCGCTGTGCCGACAAAGCCGGGTTCCACGGGCACGCGCGGGTCGTCGAGGGTGCAAATGCCTGTCGTTTCCGTAAGCCCGTATCCTTGCAGCACAGGGATGCCGAGCATCAGGAAAAACTGCTGCGTCTCCGGCGCAAGCGGCGCGGAGCCGCAAATCAAGGTTCGCAGATGCAAACCGAAACGCTCTTTGATCTGGCCGAAAATGAGTTTTCGCCCCAGGCCGAGCCAGAAGGCGTCCAGAGCGCGGCCACGGCCCACGTGCTGGCGCTGCCACGCGTCTCGAGATTTTGCAAAAAGCGAGCGAATCAAGGCGGGGCGCTTGGCAAGCGCTTGTTCCACGCCGCGCCGCACTCGTTCCAGCAACGTCGGAACGTTCAGAAAATAGTGCGGCGAGGCCAGACGAATTTCATCGGCGAGTTTGTTGAGATCCGTGGAAAGCGTAAGGATATTTTCGCGCGTGAGATAGGTAAGAAGCACAATCCAGGAGGCGGCGAAATTGAACGGAAGATAGTGGAAGGCGCGGTCGGGTTCATGCGTTTCTCCCATCAGCTGATCAAGGCGCTCCGTCGTGCAAGAAATCATGTGCGTGATGTTACCGACGTTGAGGCAAACGCCCTTCGGTTCACCGGACGTGCCGGAAGTGTAGATGATGGTGGCGATGTCGGAATCCTGGCGCGGATTTGGCGCTGGGAGGCGCTGCGGCGACGTAGGCTGTTGTAGGACTTCCTCGAAAAGAACGCGGCGCGGTGCCCCCGGCCAAGCTTGGGCGATGCCTTCGCCGAGCGCGGCATCACCTACAATAAGCAGGCACGGCTGACAGTCCTTCATCATGCCAACAAGATCCGCAGGCGCCTGGCGCGAATAGAGTGGCACGACGATCGCGCCTTCTGCCATGAGCGCAAGGTCGAACGCCGCCCAGCGAATGGAATTGGCTGCCAGAAGCGCGCAGCGATCACCCGGCTGGAGGCCCGAGCGCCGCAGAAACGCGCGCACGCGCTGCACTTGGTCGAGCAATTCTCCGCCCGTCAAGCTGACGAAATTTTCGCCGCGAACTTCGCGAATAACGACGCGGCCTTCCGCGCGCCTGAGGTGGGCAAAAATGTTGTCGAGAAAATTCGGCATGAATTCTTAGTGCCTGCCTGCGAAATAAAAAATGACCGCTCCTAAAATGAACGCTGCTCCCGAATAAAAGATTATGTGACAGACGATATCTCTTAATCGTGCGTGGGCCTCCGCCCCAAAGAAACACAACAGTTCGCCTCCTATCATCAGCGCGATTCCGCCCAATAAAAAGCCGCGGACGTGGAGCGCGCCGATTCCGCGGCTTGGCTTCTGCTTCGCAGGAATTGTCATCGCGCGGTAGATCCGGCAGCAGAAAGCTGCTGCGGGTTAGAAGAATCATAGCGCTCAGCGAGTTGCAGCAGAGTATTGCTGAGCGGCGGGAGATACTCTTCCCAGGCGAGCACGCCGGAGCGTAAGGGAAGTTCGGGATACGTGCGGCGCATGGCGCCTTCGAGAAACGTGCCCATGCGCGCCATGACTTTCAAATTGCGGACGACGGTACGGCCGATGCCTTCGCGCACGGATTCGGCTTCGGCAACCAGCGTCTCCATGATTTGAAGAAGCTTCGGCTCCAGATCAGGGTCATCCACCGTGAGGAAAAGATGTTGGTGACCGCGCTCGCGCATGAGATTGCGGATGCGCTCATCCATGGTGACGCCGGCGGAAGCTACCAGGCTCGGCATGCAGGTGACGATACCGTGGTAGCGCGAGGAAACCATATATGTGCACGCGCGCAGGATGGATACGAGCTGAAACATGTCGTAGTCGTCGGAAGTGAAGACTGGTGTGCCGGGAATTTGCCCGGCGATATCACGGCATGCGACCGCGTCCAACCGTTCCATTGCGACGAGGATGGGAAAAACGCGATGACGCTGAACGAACGCCTGCACCGCCTTGGTAAAGCCGGAAATGTAATGCCGGTATTTCCGGTCCACTTCGGCTCCCGATTCGAAAAAGTAGACGGTGCGATACTGACTGTCTTTGTAAGCGCCCGTCGTCAGGCGAGCAAGGTATTTGGCAATCGACGCTTTCACAGGCCAGACGAAAGGATGAATCGGGCAGAGCACAAGAATGGGAGTCTTCTCATCCCAGCCGGCTTGTCGCAGCACCTTGCGGGCGTATTCGGGCGGGTGCGGCTCAAAGGTCCAAGCCGTGTCGGTGCCGAGCTCCGTCGGAATGCCCAGCGAGCTCAAAAGTGTTTGCGACTCTACATTGCGCGTGATGACCAGCGAATCATGGACGTAGCGCTCGCACATGGATTGAATCAGACTGTCCATGTGCCCCGCTTCTCCACCGTAGGCGAGGGACAACTTATTTTCCGCCGATGCTAAGCCGAGCGAGCCGATCATCATGGTGGTGAGCGCGTTGGCAAACTTGCTTTTGAACATGGACCCTTCGCACGCAATCACTCCATGATTGTCCCGCACCTCGCGAAAGAGAAACGGTGGATAGACGTCGGGGAGATAGACCTGGCGCGTGCCTTCGAAGTAGCCCTTGGTGCGGTCGAAGCTTTGCGTCATGACGCTGAAGTCTGTCTTGCCTGCGCCCAAAATGTGGCGGACCTGCCGCAGCATCTCCTGCACACGCACATCGCTGCCCGTGTTGCGCGTGCCGTTGTAGCCCGCGAAGAGAAGTTTTAGTTTTTCGCCAGGAGTCCAGCGTTGGCCAAGACCGAGCATCCAGCCGAAACGCCGGAGCTCGATCAGCGCGCTGACCCACGCGACCAACAGGAAATCCGTCATGAGCCGGCGCTCCGCACCGCGGAAATCTTTTCGACAGCGGCGCGCACGGGCCAAGGCTTTGCCGGATAGTGAAACTTATTCTGACGGCTAAATTTCAAGAGCGGATACGCATAGGTCGAGAATTTTGCCGGGACTTCGCCAAGTTCCGCGACGATGCGCGAATTATCGAAAACTGTGTTCCAGTCCAAATACGGCCAGAAGACCTTGAGGAGCGATGCGCCGTGGCCCACGGCTCCGCCGCGATTCGCAGCCCAGTTGACCGTGCGGGAAAACGGCCCGCCCAGCCAGGACGAAAACACAGGCCGCCGCGTACCGCTCGCCTGCGCAATGGCTTCGGTCAATTCAAGATAAGTTTGCGATCCGGTTCCGGATGACAAGTGATAGATCCCATGCGCGGGCGCTTCTTTTTGGTGAATGGCAACGACCGCTTTGCCGACAAAGTCCGCGGGCACAATGTCGATCTTATCCTGCGGGCGCAACGGAAGCACGGGCATCTGCGCCAGAACGTGGAAGGCTTGCACCATATCGAACTGCGAAGTATCGGCGCGCCGGCTGTCGCCCAAAATAATTGCGGGCCGAAAAATCGTTTTCTCGACATCCGGCAACAACTGATTCGCCATGTGCTCGCAGAATTTTTTGGTGCGCGCATAGGGATCGTAGTCGGAGCGCGACCAGTCAATCGCCGCGTCCTCCGTCACAACTTCGTTCTGCCTCTTTCCCGCGACTGCCACCGTCGAAACATGTGAATACCTCCGCACGCCATGGCGATTCTGGGCGCGCCGCGCCAGTTGAATCACCTCCAGCGTGCCCCGCAAATTCACGTTCAGGCACTGCTTTTCGGATTTGCGATTCAACGAAGCCGCGCAGTGAATCAAGGAATCCGTGGTGTCCACCAGCCCGTGATACTCATCATCGGATAGTCCAAAACAATCGCTCGTCAGATCACCTCGAAAAATGCGCACGCGTGTTCTGACGTATTCGAGAAATTCGGGGAATGCCAAATGGAGTTGCAGCGAGGTCCAAAGCCGTTCGTGCGCTTCCTGTTCGGATTTCGCGCGAACCAGAAGGTTCAGGGTGTCGCGGTGCCCCGTGAAGAGTCCCGCGACAAGATAGCTCCCGAGATAGCCGGTCGAGCCGGTTACGAAGATCGCCATAAAGGGTCGGACGGCGCCGCCGCTTTGGAGAGTGCCGCTTCCCGCGGAGGTTCGGCGGGCCAGTCCAGCTCGCGCCGTTCGCGCGATTCGAGCGGACGGCCCTCCATCAAGGGATAGCACCAGCGGCGCAACGCCGGGATGTGCACGTTGATCCAGTAGTCCCACCAATCGATCGATTCAGGAGCGAAGTCGAAAAGCTGGCGCTCTTCGGGAGGCAGCGCCGCGGAGAGCAAGCGCGCGTTTTCGCATTCGAAGACATGCTCGTTGTGCAGAATGAACGGCTCGTAGAGTTCGATGAGTTTTTCCGCGCGGATGAGGTCGCGCTCCGCGCGGGCGAGCGGCGGCTTCTTCATGCCCAGCGTGACAGCCGCGCGGTTGATGCCGGAGACGACGGCCTTCTGCCGCGGAATCGAGAGCTGTTCGTAGCGCTGCTTCGACACCGGAATGGTTTCAAACTTCACCTTCAGCCAGCTATCAATGCTCTGCGTCGTTCGGTAGTGCTTGCGATGCGCCAAACCGGTGAGTTCGATGCTGCGGCCCATGTTGACCGGATTGATCGCCGAAGTCGCGAGCTGGTACAGCCGTGCGTGGCGACGCACGATCACTCCGGCAGCGATGAGCGTCATGCCGCGGCACACCATGTCCACGGGAATTACGTCGAGGCATTTCCGCTCGTTCGAAGGAAGCTGGCGGAAATTCGTGCCGAGGAGGTAGGAGAGCGGCCCGGACGTATTGATGCCTTCGTTCCATCCGCTGAAGGGTGAGCGCTCCGAGCTTTCCACAATCGAGGGACGCACGATGGCGATGGGGAGATCGCGGCCACGCCGCGCAAGCAGGGACTCGCCAAGACTTTTTGTGAACGTGTAGGTATTGGGCCAGCCAAGATGTTGCGCCCTGCGCATACCCACGCGCACGAGTCTGTTTTTTGCCCAGCGCGCGCGATTGCGTTTCAAAACGCCGTCGAGTTCCGCCGCCGGGGCGGAAGATTCGTCGCCGCCGCGGCCCAGCGCCTGGCGCCGGAGCGCTTTCGTGAGCTCCGGGCTTTCGGCGCGGGCTTCCACGCGTCGAACCGTCTCCCGCAGGGATTCGACTTCGCGCTCCGCATCGAAGTCGGCACCGTTTGCCGGGCTGTAATTCTCCCGCAATTCTTCGGTGACGCGGCCGTCGCGCATACCCACGACGTAGCAGGTGGAGAGATGCATGAGTCCGGCGTGATCGCACTTTCGCAGGAATTCAAGCAAATGAAGCGCCGAATCCACGTTGGAAGAAACCGCGTCTCGCAAATCTGGATTGAAATCCGTCAGCCCAGCGCTGTTCACGATGAGGTCAAGCGATTTTGCGAGCCGCGATTGCGTAGCTTCGTTCAGCCCCAGGCCCGGGGAACTGACATCTCCTTCTACCACTTCCACTCTTTCCTTCAGGAACGCGCCGAGCTCCCGGCCATGGCGTTCGTGCAGCGTGTCAAACGTGGGCGATTCCTCGACGATTTTCTCGAAGCGGCGTTGCGCAGTGGTCGTCCTATTGCGGCGAATCAAGAGTGTGATCTTCCCAATATCGGGAATATTTTCGAGCAGATCCACAAGCCAGACTTTGCCTATGAATCCAGTCACGCCCATCAAAAGAAGATGCCGCTTTGTGAGGGTCTCCCGGACCGAGAGCCGCTCGACCCGCGGCCCGTCGCCAAAAAGGACGATTGGCCTCTTTGTGCCAGACACCGGGCGGGCCGTAGTCTGAAGCGCGCTCTCAAGCTGCGCCGGACAGCGCTTCCACCCAAGCTGAGTCAGGAGTCTTTCGCGCGAAACGCGGCCGTCCGTCGAGCCGCTTGCAATCCACGCGAGAGGGCCGCGAGGACGGACGATGGGGTCGAGCAACCTCCCAGTCGCTTTTCCGTCGCGAAACTCCAAACGGTTGGAGATGAACGACTCCACTCCGAAATGATGAGCCAGCGGCCGAAGGATGTTTTCGAGCAGCTGCCCAACCAGGACCACTCGCTCCCCGCGGCGGACCGTTTCGAGAAGCTTCTCTGCGGCCTCCCGGCGCATTTGTGGTTTCAGAACGTAGTGAAAATACTCTTCACCAAGAAGATCGAGCCGGTCGCGGCTGACTCCGCGGAGCAGCGTGTGCAGGAACCTGGTTGCAAACGTACGGTTCGCGGCGTACGCAAGGGGCCGCAGCAGCGCCATGCCGGCCATGCCCGCACGCCGTGCCCAACGCTCCGAAAAACTCTGGGAATTCCAGGTGAAAAAACCCACGGGCCGCATGGCGCCAAGCTCGAGAAGCGAGCCTTCCACGCGCCAATAGGTGGCCTCACGCGTTCCCGTGGCGGACGCAGCGCTCTTCGTATTGGAACCAGAATGTGCCATGACAGGCGAAAGACTAGCGACGGCCTATCTGCCGGAACGGAGGCTCAAGAATCTGACTTTGAGTAACGATGAGTCGTACCCTCTGACGAAAGCAATCTGGAACGGATTCTCAGCCCACTTTGGAACTTGCGCGGCCATCGGTTCCCCTGACCTAAGCTGGCTGCAAGCCGCTTGAGAAAGTGTAAAAGTAGCATTGTCAGCAGGTTCTCGCAAGGCGGGGGTGGCGCCGAAAGCCTCGCCTTCCGAGAGACTCTCCAACCCTCAAAAACCAGCAGGGTTTCCGCTATCTAGGACGAAAGCAAATTCGAAGAGGGATGCGCTCTCGCGGCTTCCGTTCGGAGAATACGGCCCTATACGCCCCAGCCGTAACGCTCGGCATGTTCGAGAGTGCGCTGCATTTCTTCGCGAAGGATCTCAGTGAAGACGGAGCCACCCACGGCGCGAGCGCCTGGTTCGCTGATGTCCGGCGTGCGATAGCCGCTGGCGAGAACGCGCAGCAGCGACTGTTCGACCCAGTCTGCTTCCAGAGAAAGCCCGAAGCCATCGCGCAGCATCATCGTCGCGCTCAGGATGGAGCCAATGGGATTGGCGGAATCCGTTCCGGCCAGGGACGGAGCGGAGCCATGGATGGGCTCAAAGAGCGGCGCGGTCGAGCCAAAGCTGGCGGAGGGGATGAGCCCGATCGAACCGACGAGAGCCGCGGCCGCATCGCTAAGAATATCGCCGAACATGTTGGTGCTGAGAATCACGTCAAACTGCGAAGGCCGCAGCGTCAGCTGCATCGCGGCATTGTCCACATACATGTGCTCGAGTTTTACTGACGGGTACACGGCGCTCATGGCTGTTACCGTGCGGCGCCACAGCTGCGAGCTGGTCAGGACGTTGGCTTTGTCCACGGAGCAAAGCCGGCGCGACCGATTCTCTGCACGCGCATAGGCAAACGTGGCGATGCGCTCGATCTCCGGCATCGAGTACGACTCCGTGTCCCAGGCGCGCTCCACGCCTTTCTCGGTCGTGCTCCCGCGTTCCCCGAAATACATTCCGCCCGCAAGCTCGCGGATAATTTCGAGGTCCAAGTCCCCGAGGCGGTCCGCCCTTAAGGGCGAAATTCCCAGCAGCGGTTCGAGCAGTTTTACCGGGCGAACGTTGACGTAGAGTCCCAGGCCCTTGCGCAAAGCGAGAAGCCCGCTTTCGGGTCGCTTCCCAACGGGCAGCGCGTCCCACTTCGGGCCCCCGACGGCACCCAGGAAAACGGCATCAGCCTTTCGACAAGCGTCGAGCGTTTCGTTCGGAAGCGGCGTACCGGCGGCATCAATGGCCGTTCCGCCGACCGGAAGTTCGATGAACCCAAATTCATGGTTGAATTCGTGAGCCGTTTCGCGCAGGACAATTGTTGCGGCACGCGTTACTTCCGGGCCGATGCCGTCTCCAGGCAGCAGAACGATGTTCTTCTTCATAGAATCCCCGAGGTACTACAAAATTGCAGTTGTCCGCGCGCAGTTCGAACAATCAATTCGCGCGGAAGGCTTTCCCATTCGGCGCATCTTCGGCAACCGACAGGTCAGGCTGCCGACGTCGATTCCGCCGCCATGGCCGCGGGACGCCTGCGAATGACTTCATGCGCGATGGCCACAATGTCACGCGGGCGTACCTGCTTGGACTGATCCGCCAGCGCGGTGACCCTCGTGTAGACTTCCGCGAGCTCCGGATCGCTCGCTTCGTAACCCAGATCCCGCAAGGTCAAGCGCAGCGCGTTGCGGCCCGAATGCTTCCCAAGAACCAGCGAGCGAGCAGGCACGCCAACGGTTTGCGGTGAAATAATCTCGTAGGTCAGCGGGTTCTTGATGATCCCGTCCTGATGAATTCCTGCTTCGTGAGCGAAGGCATTCGCGCCAACAACGGCCTTGTTCGGCGCCACCTGCGCTCCCGTGATTTCCGTTAGCATGCGGCTCGTGGGGAAAAGCTCTTCCAACCGAATTCTCGTCGTGACGCCGAAGCTTTCTTTCCTCACCGCCAGAGCGACGACAATTTCCTCGAGCGCGGCGTTTCCGGCGCGTTCGCCAATTCCGTTGATCGTACACTCGATCTGCCGGACTCCCGCACGAACGGCCGCCAGAGAATTGGCGACTGCCATTCCCAAGTCGTCATGACAATGCGCGCTAAGCGTAATTCCTTGCGGGTCGCCAAGAAATTCACGCACTTTGAGGAACATCGCTCCATATTCTTCCGGGACCGCGTATCCCACGGTATCCGGCAGGTTCAGGACGTTGGCGCCCGCTTCCACCGCAATGCGGCAAACCTGGCAGAGAAAATCAATGTCCGTTCGGCCCGCGTCTTCTGCGGAAAACTCTACTTCGCTAACGTGCTGCCGGCCGTAGCGGATCATCGAGCCGATGGCTTCGAGAGCCTGCTCGCGCGTCATGTTCAGTTTGGCGTGAAGGTGCAAATCGGAAGTGGCGAGGAACACGTGCAGGCGCGGCGCGGCCGCAGGCTTCAGAGCCTCGATGGCCGCATCCACATCTTGTTTTTTTGCGCGCGCGAGCGCCGCTACCGGCACATTCCGGACTTCCAGCGCGACCTTCTTGACCGCTTCCAGGTCACCTTTCGAGGCAATCGGGAATCCAGCTTCAATCACATCCACATTCAGAGCCGCAAGCTGCCGCGCCAGGCGAATCTTGTCCTCAGTGTTCATCGAGAAGCCTGGCGATTGCTCGCCGTCACGGAGCGTTGTGTCGAAAATGCGTACGACGTCCATAGGGTCTCCCATGGTCTAGTAACGCACGTTTGGGGCCCTGCGGTCCAATTTATCTTTATTCTGCTTTTGATAATCCTGCCTTATACTAGCCTGCGGTCGAAACAGAGGAACCCGTGGATCTCGGCGAACTTCAGGTATTTCTGATGGTTGCGAAGGAGGGCAGCTTCTCCCGCGCCGCGGAGCGTCTCTACCGCACCCAGCCCGCTATCAGCCTGGCGATCCGCAAGCTGGAGGACTCGCTCGGGCAGCCCCTTTTCGTCCGGGGAGCCCGGCCTGTCCGCCTCACCGATGCCGGAACGCTCCTGAAGGATTACGCCGAGCGGCTGATCAACCTGCGGGATGAGGTCAAGAAGGGCCTCACCGAGTTGGAGGGTTTGAAGCGGGGCGAACTCGCGCTGGGTGTGAACGAAAGCTCCATTCACGCCCTTCTTCCCGCCCTGGCCAAGTTCCGCGAGAAACATCCTGGCGTCCAAGTCCGCGTGCACCGCATGTTTTCGCGGGATATCCCGCATGAGGTATTGAACTACCGCTTAGATCTTGGAGCAGTCTCTTTTGTACCTCGCGATGCGCAACTGGTAGCCACGGAAATATTGAAGGACGAGTTGACTCTGGTCGTGCCTGCCAAGCACAACCTGGCCAAGAAGCGCGAAGTGGATGTCGCCGAACTCGGGGATGAGAATTTCATCGCGCACATCGTCGAATCGCCGTTTCGCCGCCGGGTCATAGAATTGTTTGCGAGAAACCGCACGGCTCTCAACATGCCCATCGAAATGCCCACCATTGAAAGCATCAAGCGTTTCGTGCAGATGGGCATGGGCGTGGCCATTGTGCCGCGCATGTGCGTGCATTGGGAAATCGAGCACGGCTGGATGAAAGAGGTCAAGGTGCGGCAATTGAACATGCCGCGCCACCTTTATCTCGTTTCACGGCGCGGTGCGCGCCTGCCGCATGCCGCGGCCGAGTTCATGCGCATTCTCCGGGACGAGTGAAGACCGGGGCACCTGATTTGGAGGGAGGCTCTCTCTCAGAAGTCCGTCAGAGGACCGCCTGACGGCAGGGGGTCTCTTTTTTCGGCCGGTCGAACGGGACACCCCGCTCCGCTTCAATGGGGACGGTCCGATTTTCCCGGAAGACACATGATCGTCGAGAGCATCGTCGCGCAATGCAGTTCTGCGCCGCCTTTCCGGACGTAAACATCCGCGATGCAGATCTTGAGCGTTCTCCCGGAGCGCAGCACGTTGGCGCGTACGACGAGTTCCTCTCCATCCGCAGGCGCCAGCAGATTCATCTTGTATTCCACGGTGAGAACCGAGGATTCCGCCGGCATCAGCGTGTAAGCCGCGTAACCGCAAGCGCTGTCCGCGATGGCTCCGGAGACTCCCGCATGAAAATAGTTGTGCTGTTGAGTCAACGCGAGGCGGAACGGGACGCGGATCTCCGCGTGGCCCGGCTCAAGCTTTACAAGCTCCGCGCCCAGATGGTTCATCAATCCCTGGCGCGCAAAACTCTCGCGAACGCGGCTTTCATATTCCGCATCGGAGGCGGTATATCGCGGATGGTCTTTCATAGAGGGGAGTATAGCAACGCCACAGCCATCACGCGCCGGGCTCGGGGAGGTTTCTCGCTTAAACGCGCTGAGCGAGTGCTTCTTCCACGGAAGCGTGGATGGGCAGCAGCTTCGTCAGCCCGGCCACCTGAATTACGGCGTTTCCTTGCTTCGTCAAGCCCGACAGCGCGAAGGTCTGGCCTTTGTTTCTGCGGTGCACGAAGAGCTGTACCAGAGCACCGACTCCCGCGGAATCCAGGAACGACACGCCGCTCATATCCAGAATCATGTGCGCGGCAGGTTCGGGCCGCAACGTCTGGATGAAATTGTGCACGGTTTCCAAGCTAAGTTTGCCGCTAAGCCGGGTGACGAGGTGGTTCGTATCAGATTCTGCTAGCTTCTGGAGGTCGAGGTGCGCGGTTTCCATAAGAAATACAGACTAACCCAGAACTCCCATCCGCACATTACAAAGTTTTAACAATTCAAGCCAGAAAGAGCCGTATGACTGACGGCCAAGGAAGACTCAGCCACGCAATCCGATCTTCGTTCCCATTTGTCCCTAGGTCCCCAAACACTCGAACGTGCTCCGCTATACCTGGCAACTGCCGTTGCTCTTCCTCCGTTCCATTCCGGCACACGCCCAGTTTCAGCAACCTTTCGTGTTCTCCACCGCCGGCGCCGTCCTGACCAGGCTCGACCAGACAGGCGTGTTGACTCCCGTGCAGGGCTCCCCGTTTGCGGCGGCACAGAACTGGCGTTGGGCTGGAATGCGGGTCCATCGTATCGAACCAGGATGTCTGTGTTTCCGATGGATCCGTGGAACTCGCGCGGTGGAATGCTTCACCATCCAAGTGGGACTCCTCCGCATCCAATACGCTACGGAAAGAGTAAAATAAGATCTGGATATTGGAGCTAGACCATGAAGAGCCCATACATCGGCCGAGGCGTCGCTCTCGCGGTGATCGTTAGCCTTGTTGTCTGGACTGCCGTGCGCACCTTGGGCGCTAGATCGCCTGAAGCTCCCAAGATGCCTTTCCCCGCCCCCGCGCTCGATGCGCCCTTGACTCGTGTTCCGGGGCAACAGACCGCTGTTTTTGCCGGCGGCTGTTTTTGGGGTGTCCAGGCTGTCTTCGAACATCTCAAAGGTGTTTCGTCGGCCACCTCCGGCTACGCAGGTGGCTACGTGAAGTCACCTTCCTACGAAAGCGTAAGCATGGGAGTCACGGGCCATGCCGAATCGGTGAGCGTTGTCTACGATCCTTCCCAAATCACCTATGGGCAACTTTTGATGGTTTTCTTCTCGGTGGCGCACGACCCCACGCAGTGGAACCGGCAGGGACCGGACACCGGTTCTCAGTATCGCTCCTTGATTCTGTATACCGGCGAAGAACAGAAGCACATCGCTCAGGCCTATATCGTCCAACTCGATTCCGCGAAGGTCTACTCGCGACCGATTGTGACAAAGGTGCAGCCCTACCAGGCCTTTTACCCGGCCGAAAACTACCACCAGGACTATCTCAAGCACAATCCTAGCGATCCCTACATCATGTACAACGACCTCCCCAAGCTGGACCATTTGAAGAAGACTCTTCCGAATCTCTATCGCCCCTGATCCACTGAACCTTCACCACCTAATTGCATTAACTCCGTGGCGGACCGACCTGCGTGTCGGAGAACTGTCCGCTCAATCCGTCTCCGCTTGCCTTCGATTCCCAGACTATCTATTTGTGAACATTTTGTGGCCACACTGGCGGCCCTTGCGCTAGATTGTGATGGGGCGTTTTTCTAAGAGAGAGTCCAAATCCCAAATCACGATTAGCCGGGAGGAGAACCACTATGAGAGGTCACGTTTGTGCCGTCTTGCTCTTGTCGGCGGCAAGTGCAGTCTTGGCCCACCCCAGCCCTGCAAATGCTGCTGGAAAATCCATTACCGTGGACATCAAAAATGCCCAAGGTCAGTCCATAGGCACTGCCGTCCTGGCGCCGGCTCCAAAGGGCGTCAAGATCACCATCGATATCAAGAATCTTCCGCCGGGCGAGCACTCCATTCACATCCATCAGGTCGCCAAATGCGAGCCTCCCGATTTCAAATCCGCAGGCCCGCACTTTGACGCCATGGGCGGTCATTCACACGAAGGAATGCCTGCCGGTGACATCCCGGACTTTTCCTTGCTCGTTTCCGCGGACGGCACGGCTCACGCCTCCACAATAGCGCCCAACGTAACCCTCGGCGACGACGCTCACTCCGTCTTTAGCAACGGCGGTACCGCCATCGTCATTCATGCCGTGGCTGGCGGCACCGGCAGCGGCGCTCCGCCGCGCATCGCCTGCGGCGTTATCACCAAGCCCGAGTAAGGCTGGCACGAACTCATTCGTTCATTTGATTTGATCCGGGCGCTCGGTAACCGCTTTGCCTCCGGCGCCCGGCAGCGGTGTCTTTGCGCCTCCAGATGCTTCGCCATCGAGCAGCGCCTGCATGCTCGGATAGCCGTAAATCGTCGGGGCATGCGCCTGCATCAGTCCCCCGGTATCTGCTGTGGGACCGTAATTGCTGTGCAAGTCTCGCCCAAGCATGCGCAGCATGGCCATCTGCTGGCCCCGGTGATGCGCGGTATGCGTAATCCGCCGCACCACTACCCACGCGCGCGATCGAGGCACGTCGAAGAATTTCGTTTCGGATTCCCACCAGGAATCGTCTTTCCCGCGAAGTGCCGCCAGCCGCTTCCCACTATCCTCGGCATAGCGCCTCATGAATTCCATCCGCGTCTCTGTTACGGGCAGCGGCGGTGCGTTTACGTCGATGCCCAGCATGCTGAGGAACCACAGATTTTCGCTTACGCATTGGTGCACCATCTGTTCGCGTACGCTGCGGCCCCTCGGATCGCCCGCACGCGGGCGCACGCAAAGATCTTCATCGCGGAACTCACTCCATACGCTTTCAACCTTGATCCGTTCGGTCTCATAAGTTTCAACCAGGAAGTCGTATCGCATAGACGTCCACCTTTCGTGCGGCTTCGGTGGGCATTTTCTCCCCCAGGGTTAAGCTCGTCAACTTGGTCACCCCGCGTTCTGCTGACGAACTTATCTTCTTGGAACAAGGTGAGCCCGATTGATACCATCCGCGTCTAAACGGGGAAACCCTCTTTCGGAGTGCAGAATGAAAAACGCAAATCGGCGCAGTTTTCTTGCGCAGGCAGCGGCACTCAGTGGCGGCGCTCTTTGGAGCGAAGCGGGTATCGCGGAATGTTTCGCCGAAATCCCGGCAACACCGGGTGGGGAATCGCAAGTTTCAGGAACGTTTCTTTTCGCCAAAATGAAATGGTTCAACGAGCCCGCCTCCGTCAAACCGTCAGGCGAACAACTCTTGGTTACCACCAAGCCCAAGACGGACTTCTGGCGGAAAACTTTCTATGACTACATTACCCATAACGGCCACTTTTTCTTTCTTCCCGTCACAAGCGACTTCACGTTCGAATGCCGCGTCGCCGGGAAGTATGCCTCCCTATATGACCAAGCAGGCTTGATGGCGCGCCTGGACAGCAGCAATTGGCTGAAATGCGGCCTCGAACTTGTCGATGGCATCGGCCATGCCAGCGTGGTTGTCACGCGGGAATACTCGGACTGGTCCACCGTTCGCGGTATAACCACCAAGGACCCGCTGTGGTGGCGCATGGTTCGCAAAGGGTCCTCGCTCGAAGTTCTGTATTCCCTCGATGGCAAGAATTTCATCTCAACGCGCCTTGCCTATCTCCCGCTGCACGCCAGTGTGGACACTGGCATCATGTGCGCCTCACCCGAAGGCCGCGGTTTCGAATCGACCTTCGATGAAATTCGGCTGTTGCGATGATTTCCAGATGACATCGCCGTGGCCAGCAATTTGTGCAAACGCCGGCTGTGAATGACGCCGGCTGTGAATCTGTTGACACCAGCCGTTCGAAGGAGTATGTACACCGTTACGCGCGCGTCGCCATCGGCTTTCCCTCCGTTTCTTATGTGCGCGCGTCTAAGACAAATAGGAGGTCATCATGTCAAACCCTGTCCGTGCAATCCCTGAAGGCTATCATTCGATTTCTCCATCGCTCACCTGCAAAGACGCCGCGCGTGCCATCGAGTTCTACAAATCGGTCTTCGGCGCCACGGAAATCATGCGCATGCCCGGTCCCGGCGGCATCATCATGCACGCCGAGTTGAGAATCGGTGACTCCGTTATTTTCGTCAACGACGAGGTTCCGGGTATAGCCGTAGCGCCCGCTCCCGACGCCACACCATCTTCCTATCTCTTCCTCTACACGGAAAACGTGGATTCGGTTTACAACCGAGCCGTTTCGATGGGCTCCAAGGTCGCGATGCCCCTCGAGAATATGTTTTGGGGCGACCGTTACGGCAAAGTTTTGGATCCGTTCGGCCATCAGTGGGGCGTTGCACAACACGTCGAAGACGTCGCACCTGCCGAAATGAAGCGCCGCCAGGAAGATATGGCCGCAAAGATGGCCAAAGCTGCCGGCCAGAGCTGACACTGGTTTTCGGAGGGTTCCTGAGAAGCCTCGCGGGTTGCTTTGCAATGCGGGAGGCTTCGTGTTTTTCCTCCAGCCAATAAGAGCAATTCCCTGCTCCTTCTTACCGCCCACCGCTCACGGAAAGAATGGCGCCCGTGATATAAGCTGCTCCTGGTGACAGCAACCACACCACCGCCTCCGCAATTTCTTCCGGCGTACCCACGCGACCGAGAGGAATCCCCACGGCCATCCTTTGTGGCCGCCCCGGCTCGCCGGCGGCAGCGTGAATATCTGTGTCCACTAGGCCCGGCGCCACAGCATTAACCCTGATTCCCTCATTAGCCACTTCGCTGGCCAAACCGAGGGTCAGCGTGTCAATCGCACCCTTTGTAACCGCGTAGTGAATCCATTCTCCCGCGCTCCCCAATTGCGCTGCGCGCGAAGAAATGTTGACGATCGTGCCGCCTGCACCGCCGCGCCGTTTCGACATTCGCCGCACCGCTTCCCGCGCGCAGAGCATCGCGCCGGTTACGTTGACCGCCAGCACGCGTTCCAGCGTCGCGGCCGAGAGGTCTTCCAACCTGGAGAATCCCCCGGTAATCCCGGCATTGTTTACCAACGCACTCACCCGGCCCAGTGTCCTTTCCGCAGTTTCGAAAAGCTGGACCACTTCCGTTTCTTGCGAAATATCAGCCTGGATCGCTACCGCCCGGCCATTCTCTTGCTGGATCTCTCGCGCAACGGCAGATGCCGTCGCCGCGTTTTCCGCGTAGTTCACGGCGATCGCGTAGCCGCGCATTGCGGCGAGCCGCGCCGTCGCAGCGCCAATCCCGCGCCCGCCACCCGTTACGATTAGAGTGCCTCCGCTCTCACTCATCTATTTCCCTCGTATTTTCCGAAAGATTGAGAAAAGCCGATAGGTCGGTCGAACCTCTGTTTTTCAGGATTCCTCCCTACTGGAGAGGCCAGAGCCACGCCGCGCCACGCACCCCGCTCGCATCCCCGTGTTTTGACGGGAGAACGGGCGTCTCCGCTTCTTTGCCGAAGACGTAATCTTTCAGTCTCCCCGGAACATTCTTATAGATCCGCTGGATTTGCGAAGCGCCTCCACCCATGACAATCACATCGGGATCGAGAAGATTGATGACCTGCGCCAGCCCGCGCGTGAGGCGGTCTTCGAATCGATCCAGTGCCGCAAGCGCGGCAGGTTCCCCCGCGACGCTGCGCGCAATGATTTCAGGGCCGCGGAGCGACACTTTCGTCGCGCGCAGGTAATCGGCCTCCAGCCCGGTACCCGAAATCCACGTCTCGATGCATCCGTTTCTCCCGCAATAGCACGCCAGGCCGGGATATTCCTCTGTGGTCATCCACGGCAGGGTGTTGTGCCCCCACTCGCCCGCGACTCCGTTCAATCCGCTGTCAACGCGTCCATCGAGCGCGATCCCCCCGCCGCAGCCGGTCCCAAGAATCACCGCGAAAACAACATGCTGGCCCGCTCCCGCTCCGTCCGTCGCTTCTGAAACGGCCAGGCAGTTTGCATCATTCGCGCAGCGCACTTCTCGCGCGAGCGCGCGGCTTAGATCCTTGTCGAACGGCATTCCATTCAGCCACGTCGAGTTCGCGTTTTTGACTAGACCTGTTTTTACGGAAACCGTTCCGGGAATTCCTACGCCGACCGTGGCACGGCGGCCTAATTCTTTCTCGATGCCTTCGACTGCACCCGCCACAGCGCGCACCGTGCCCTCGTAGTCAAAGCGCGGAGTCGCCACGCGGTGCCGGTGCAATTCTCTGCCGTCCCGCTCCAGCGCGACGAACTCGATCTTCGTCCCACCCAGATCCACGCCAATGCGAATGAGCTCGTCATTTGAAACAGGCATCGCTCGTATCCCTCATGGGAAAAGGGATTCTCTACCTTGCACGCGGCTGTGGCAAGCATTCGTGTTTTTGAATTCGGGAGGGAACTCTTGCTGCGAATGGCGGAAGAATTTCTATTCGTCGCCGCGGATTTGCCACCAATCGAGCCGCTCGTACTCTGCCATCTTTTCCGAGCCATGCTCCGCGTACCAGCGGTTCCAGGCCAGAGCATCCGCGGGAAGATTCTCATCTGTGATTTCGCGCAACGCCATGAAGCACCAGTTCCGCATCTGCGGCGTCGTGCTGGAATTGGCGGCCAGATCAGTCAGTTTGGGCACCATCCTCATGCGCTGCTTGCGCATGAAGTTGCCGCAATCGGAAATGTTGCACCCCGCGCGATCGCGCACCGCGGTAGAAGGATCTTCCGTGAAGGAAATAAATAACTCATCGAGCGCCTCGTCTTTGCCGAGATAGCGCATGCCCTCAACCGCCCACTGCCGCACCCTGGCATCTTTGTCGTTCCGGGCATAGTTAAGCAGCACTCCGTGGATGCGATCGTAATCCACCCCGCGCCCTGCGAGCATGCCAAGAAAATAGACTGCGGCGGCCCGGTAGTGCTCGTCCGTGCGCGCGCGTTCGATCAACAAATCGGCGGCGCGCTCGTTCTTTTGCCATCCATCCAAAGCAAGATTGATGTCTGCGTTGGCATAGCGCACGCGAAGATCCTTGGAGAACTCCGAGCGCCGCTCCAGCTGTCTCATTCGATCGGTCTCATTGATGTGCCCAATCCAGCTTTCGACATTCTGTTCAAACAATTCGAGGGCGCGCTCGTCGTGCCCAATGGCGCGCTCCAGGAGTTCTTCTGCTTGATTCTGCGCAGGCAAGGCCAGCACACGCTCGACGTCCGCATCCGTCATTGGCCCTGAAAACACACGGGGCGCAAGCGATTTCGCGGGCGATGCCGCCGCAGCGCGAGAGCTATTCCCGCGCGACCCGCTAGGGAATCTTCGCCACGAGACCCAGCCGAACATGGCTGTCGCCATCACGATAAAAATAGCGATGGAAGCGGCCGCGGAAGTGCGTGCTTGCGGCCTTGGCGATCCCGGTTGTGGCGCCAGTACGGGAACACCGAGCGGCGTATCCACTTCGACATGCGTATCTAACTTCAGTCCGGCGAGCGTTTCAATCTGCGAAACAATCCACCGCGCTTCCTGCCGGCTGTCAATTTCGTCCGCGAGCGTGAGCTTGCGCCCATCCTTGGTCCGCAGGCGAATGGCGTAGTACGCGTTTTCGGAGGTGCCGCCTTGTTGTGCGCTGAGGACGGGAACGATCGAGTCCACGTTCGAAACCGGAATTCGCTTTGTGGCTCCCATTCCGAAGATTCCCGTGCGCGAAAGAATTTCGCCGCTGGTGACGCCGATGCGCGCGCTCCCCAGCGCGACGTGCAAAAATCCCGCGATCACAAACAAATCGGACAATCCGAATATAATGGTGAAAAAGAACGGCGCGCGAGAGTGGTACAGCATATACACCACTGCGCTCCAGATCACCATGAACGCAAAAAGCAGAAAGGCGCGCCCAGGATTGCGTAACGCGGGAAAATAGAATTCGGTCCCGCCGTCGTGCATCCCGACGATGACTTTTGTGCGTGCCGGCTGTGCCGCCGCGCCAGAGTCCTCGCTGCTGCAAGCCGGCGAAGCGAATCCGGATGCATCCACTCGGGAAGCAGCCGGCGATCCGGCATCGTTCGCGCGCGCAGTCGACGCGGCCGTTTTGAACACGGGAATCTCAAAATCATCCGAGAAGTCCACTCCGGGAATGTCAGCCTGCGCATGGAGCAGCCAAACGACCTGATCGCTCAGATTGTCGTGATCCGTTTGGAGACTCTCCGCAGGGATCGAAAACTCCACGGGAATCGCGCGGCCCAGCGGTCCGGGGCCTATTGCCCCCGCGGGAATATTCTGGTCCGCTTGCCAAAGCACGATTTGATTCGCGGTTCTGCTGTCGCCCGAGCCGCTAACCACCCTGCGAATACAGGAGAGACGCACAGCAACGCCATGCTCCGCGCGAGTATCGAGCTTCAGGTGAATTCTTCCCCCGATGCGATCGCCTGGAGAAAATGGAAGCGAATTGAACTCAAAGTATGTATCGCCGAAACGGTTGCGCCGAATGGTTGCTCGCGCCGCACTGACGATCAGAATCGCACCAACCAGATTGAAGATCAGCACAAGGATCACGCGCGGGTCGCCCTGTCGCAGCAACTGCGGCACCATGCGGAGAAGAAACGGCAGTGTGATCATGTTGCAGAAAATCGCGAGCACCCACTTGGTAACGGCGCTCTTTTTGTTCTGGCTCTCCGCGCGGCGCGACGCCCAATCCTGCCGCCAAACCCAGGGAGAAAGCGGATTTGCCTCCTCGACCGCCGCCTGCTTTTTTAGCCGGCCATAGCCGGCGATCGCCGCGTAGATGAGCCCCGCACCGACGAAGATGAACACCGAAGAGATAATCACGCCGGTCACAGTGTCCGCCGTTCTGAAATTTCCTCGGCTCACAATTAGCGCAAAAAGGAAGAATAGTCCTCCACCCAGGAAGGGGAGTCCGAAGAGCGTCAGAAAGATGGCGGCGCCTTTGGAAGGCTGCGTCATTCTTAGAGTTTAAAAGCAATCGGCCCTGTTGAACAAAAGCAATCCGCCGAATTGCCCTCGGCGTGATACCTGAACGTGTGGACAGGTTTGAACTTCTACGCCATGCGGCAAATGAAAAGCATGGCCGCGATCCCGGCGTTCCTTCACCGGGCTATGGACAAAGGGTTGGCCTTCAAGAGCCCGTTCAAATCCGCCACGATTTGGGAAGTAACCTTTTTGAAGTCCTCGTCCATCGGGCTCTTGTTCATCGCAAAGCGGACCGCGGGAGCGTAAGGGGTGATTGTGATGACCGGCCCGTGGCCGCTCTCGTTGGCGGGCGGATTCGCGAGCTCGTAAAGCGGCTGCTCTGGCTGCGCGAGATTATTGACGCCGACGTAAAGCAACATCTTGGCTGCCGTCGCATCGCTCCCGATGAGCAGGCGCCGCACGCGATTCTGATCGTCCGCCTCCGCGAAAACGCCCCGAAGCCGAATGCCAGCCGCAGGCAACGGATCACCGGCCCGCAGGCGTTGCACCTTATAGCCAGCCTCTTCCAGTGCGCTCACTAATTTCTCAGCCATGGTGTTCACGAGCGTGTTTGCCTGTTCCGCGGGAGTGAGCTCCGTTTGGGAATCGGTGGGCCGCGCAGATGAAGAGGGTGCCGCCCCCGCTGGCGGATTCGCGGTTGTGCTTGTTCGAATAGGAGTTGCGGCGCCAGAAGACTGATTCGGAGTGGCGCTCTGAGAAGATCCCGAACGCGAAGTCCTTTGCACGCTGCCGCGAAATACGTCCAACTCGAAATCGCTCACATACACCGCGGTGGATTTGGCAGGGGAAGCGCCGGCGTTTTGCGGTTCGAGCGGGGTTGCCGGGGATGTAGCCCGCTCGGAACTAGAAAACGCCAGAACGATGGCTGCGAGCAAGAGAAACACATTGACAAAGCGAAAGAGCTTCACGGGATTACGCCAGGGACCAAAGCGTACCCGGCCCTTCGCAAAAACAGGGATGAGCGATAACAAGAAGCCATGCAAGAGTAAGATGCCGCAAACCGTAGGTTCGGTGTGGGCAAATCACCTAAATTAACCGCCGGACTGGCGGCTCGACGGCGGAGCAATGCATTTTGTGGTGCGGCCTTTTCTTGTGTGCTAGAGTGCACGCTCTTATGCGCAAATTCCAAACTCCACTGCTCATTGTCTTCTGTTTCCTGGCTGTTGGCACTTCGTTGCAAGCGGCAGACCGCCGCGGTATCACGCCGGAGGACTATTTCTCCTTCCAGTTTATCAGCGACGCACACCTTTCGCCGGACGCCAGGCTCGTCGCCTATGTAGTGACCACCATCGACCAGAAGAAAAACCGCCGCGACTCTGCCATCTGGCTCCTGCCGGTGGATGGCTCAGGGGCGCCGCGCCGCCTCAGTGCCGAAGGTTTCAGTTCGAACGCTCCCCGCTGGAGCCCGGACGGCAAGACGCTGGCTTTTCTCTCAACGCGCAGTTCCGACGCAACCGCCAGCGACGCCTCAAAATCCCAGATCTATCTGCTCCCCATGACGGCGGGCGGCGAAGCACTCCCTCTAACGAAACTCAAAAATGGCGTGCAAAGTTTTCAGTGGTCCCCCGACAGCACGCGTCTGGTTTGTGTGGCTCTGTCTGGCCCAAGCGATGCGGTCGCGCCCGCCGATCGCAAGAGCGACGTGCGCCACTACACGCACATCCGCTACAAGTTCAACGACACCGGCTGGTTCGACGACAAGCGCCGCCACTTGTGGGTTGTCACAGTTGCCAGCGGCGAAGCAAAACAAATTACCGACGGCCAGGATTGGAACGATACCGACCCGCAGTGGTCGCCCGACGGTACACGCATCGCCTTCGTCTCCGACCGCAGCGGCAAAGCCTTCGACGATAGCGAGAACACGGATGTTTGGGTCATTCCCGCGGCCGGTGGCCCGCTCGTGAAAATTTCCGATCACCCGTTCCAGGACGAAGAGCCGCGCTGGTCGCCGGATGGGAACGAGGTCCTCTTTGCCGGCCAAACGGAACGGCATCAGTTTGCAAAACTGTATGTCGCGCCGGCCTCTGGTGGCGCGCCATCGAAGCTCGCCGTGAAAGATCTTGATCTCATCCCCGGCGAGCTTCACTGGGCGACCCCCGGTGAACTGCTTTTTTCCGCCGGCGAGAAAGCTGAAATCCACATTTATCGCGCGGATCTTGGGGCACACACTTTTTCTCGCGTTACGGGTGGGCCGCGCTCTGTCCATGGCTTCGACCTGAACGCCAAAGCCGGTGTGATGGTCTATCTTTCGAACGATTTCGAACGTCTTGACGATTTGTACGTCGCGAAGCTGGACGGCAGCGGCGAGCGCCAGCTCACGCATCTGAATACCGATCTCTGGAAACAACTGGAATTGCAGCCGGTTGAGCGCGTGCCCTACAAGAGCACGGATGGCTGGCCGGTGGATGGATTCTTCGTCAAACCGCTCCGTTGGCAAGCCGGGAAGAAATATCCGATGGTCCTGGTGATCCACGGTGGCCCGGCCGGAATGTTCGGCGTGGATTGGTATCACGAATTCCAGGTCTATGCGGCGAAGGGCTGGGCGGTTTTTTTCTGCAATCCCCGCGGCTCCACCGGTTACGGCGAAAAATTCGAACGAGGAATCATCAACAACTGGGGCGGAATGGACTTTCAAGACGTGATGGCCGGTGTAGACGCCGCGCTCAAGCAGTATCCCTGGATCGACCAAAATACGCTGGGCGTCACGGGAGGAAGCTACGGCGGGTTCATGACCAACTGGATCGTCGGGCATACCAACCGCTTCAAAGCCGCGGTCACGCTGCGCTCGGTTTCCAATTTCATCAGCGACGAAGGCACGCGTGACGGCGGCTACGGCCATGAAGATTATTTCAAGGGCATCCTCTTCGACGATTTCGACCAATACTGGAGCGCTTCACCGCTTAAATACGCGCGTGATGTTCACACCCCCACGCTCGTACTGCATTCGGATATGGACTTCCGCGTTCCCATCGAACAAGGCGAGCAGTGGTTCCGCGCCCTGCAGCACTACGGCGTGCCATCCGAGCTCGTGCTCTTCCCACGGGAAAATCACAACCTGACGCGCACCGGAGAACCAAAGCATTTGGTGGAGAGTTTGAACTGGCAGATCTACTGGTTCGATCGCTATTTGAACGGCAACGCGAACGCGAAACCGCCGGATGCGCAATAAGCGGAGTGAAAGAATCCAAAGCGTATGTTTCGAGCAGCGCTAGTCGTTCACTTCCGCGACGCGCGTTGTTTCTCTGGTTCCAAATTAGGCAAGAACGCGGTCAGAATCCCGATCGTTGGCAGAAACGAGCAGACGTGATAGACAAAATTGATGTCCGTCATATCCGCCAGCTTGCCTAACAACGCCGCGCCAACTCCGCCCATCCCGAACGCAAATCCGAAGAAAAGCCCGGAGACCGCGCCCACTCTTCCCGGAACGAGTTCCTGCGCGTAAACCAGAATCGCGGAAAAGGCGGACGCCAGGATCAAACCGATCACGACACTGAGCGTTGTTGTCCAAAACAAATTGGCGTACGGCAAAACCAGAGTGAACGGGAGAACCCCAAGAATCGAGATCCAGATCACATACTTGCGGCCGAACTTGTCACCCACAGGGCCGCCAATGATGGTTCCTGCCGCTACGGCACCGAGAAAAACGAACAGGTGAATCTGCGCGCTTTGCACGGACACATGAAACCGGTTCATCAAATAAAAGGTGTAGTAACTGATCAAACTGGCCAGGTAGAAAAACTTTGAGAACATCAAGGCCACGAGAATCGCCAGGCAAAGCGCAATCTTCTTCGGAGGCAAGACGATGCGTGGCACGGCTGCCGACGCAGAACCAACACCGGCAGAATCCACTGCCATGAGTTTCGCTTTGTCGAAATGATGCTTTTTGGTCCATGCGCCGATATTCGAAAGCAGGACGATGGCGAGCAGCGCGACGAACGAAAACCATACGATGCTGGACTGCCCTTTGGTTAGCACAAACGCCGCGAGCAGCGGACCCAACGCGGACCCGGCATTGCCGCCGACTTGGAAAAGCGACTGCGCCATGCCGTGCTGACCGCCAGAGGCTAATCGCGCAACGCGAGAAGATTCCGGATGAAACACGGCGGAGCCAATGCCCATGCATGCCGCGGCGGCGAGAATCGTGCCGTAGCTCGGAGCCATCGCCAGCCCCAGTAGCCCGACCAAAGTGAATCCCATTCCAATCGCAAGTGAATATGGTTGGGGCCGCCGGTCCGTATACAGTCCCACCACGGGCTGAAGCAACGAGGCCGTGAACTGCAAAGTAAGCGCAATCAGACCGACTTGCCCGAAATCGAGATGAAAAGACGTTTTGAGTAGCGGATAGATCGCGGGAATCAGCGACTGCAGTGTGTCATTCAAGAGGTGGCAAAAACTGATGGCCAGGAGAATCTTGAAAACAGTCTGCTCCCCAGTGCCCGAGGGAGGAACGGTTTCAAAAACGCTCTTCTCAGCCTCGCTCGCAGGAGCCGCGGTTCCAACCGCGGACACTTTGGAATCGCTGGCCATTTAGGACCGAATTCCCAGAATTGTCGCAGCCACGTCCAATCCTCGCGTACCTTATTTGCGTCGCTACAATTACTTTACATGAAGTCCGCGTAGAATCTCGAATGCGGCTGACAGGAATTCACGCCTGTGGAAGCATTTCGCACCCCAACAATCGGATGGAAGGAACCTCTTCCGGTCCGGAGAGGCTGCAGCAGGCGATGGATCCGGAACTAAGGTATTGTTTAGGGTTCAAGGAGGCCGCATGAATCACTTTTTTCTAGCTTTGGCGTGGGTCAGTTCGTTGCTCGCCCCGCGCGCTCAAATGCAAGCAAGGCCGGAAGTGCCGGACAACCTGAAAGCGCCCGCAGGCGAGGAAGTGATTCTCGTGGGGCACGCAACAGGATCGCAAATCTACGTCTGCCAATCCGGAGCCGATCAAAAGTATTCGTGGGCGCTGAAAGGGCCGGAAGCAGACCTGGTGGACGCGCAAGGCAAACAAATCATCCATCACTTCGCCGGGCCAACCTGGAAACACGGCGACGGAAGCGAAGTGACCGGGAAAGTAGCAGCAAAGCAGGACGCGCCAAAACCCGATGCCATCCCCTGGCTCCTGCTGACAGCGGCCACTCACTCGGGCTCAGGAATCCTCGGCTCTGTAACAACGATTCAACGCATCCATACGGGGGGTGGCCTGCCACCAAATGCAAACAGCTGCAACGCTGCGGCGAGTGGCACGGAATCCAAGAGCGCGTACTCCGCCGACTACTACTTCTACGCCCCAATTCACTAACGTGATTTGAATGGGCCGTGTCCGGGCCCGCTCGTCACAAGAATGGTTGACCGGTTTGCAGGGATCATCGGCGATGATCTGCTGGTCTGTCTGCGCTTGGAATGCTTCCCGAAGTTCAATATCCGTCGGTCTGCGCAAGAATCGTGCGAGTCTTATGATTCCAAAGAATCAGCCGTGTACCAGGATATTCCGCAGCTAGAGCGGGCAAACGCCGTCGAGCAACTTCCAGGTCATGGGAACTTTCCAGCCACAGGTGCCTTCCGTCTGCGTCCTCGATGAGAATGTCATAGGCAGGCTCTTTCACCGGCGTCAGCGAGGAAACTCTTCCCGCTATCATGCACTACCTCCTATTGAGTAGTGAAGGAAGATGGAGAATCGTTTCAATTTGGAAAGGTACCGTCTGCCAAAAACTCACTGCTGTTCGGCGGGCTCTCGGGCTTGGAGATTAGCGAGCAGCGGCATCTTTCGCTTGCCCCATGGGCGGCGCGCCGAGTTGTTGGAACACCCCCAACGCGTCCCAACTCACATACGTATCCATGATCTTTCCATCCGCAATGTGAATGATGGAGATACCATCGACGGAGATCCTCTTGTTTGTGGGAGGTATTCCCATGAAGTCGCCTTTGTGCGTACCGGAGATGGTCCAAGCGACCGCTACTTTTTCCTTCTCAACAACCACATCCTCGATGGAAAAGTGCAGATCAGGGAAAGCCAGGATGAAGCGCGTAACTTGACGTTTGTAAGCCTCGGGGCCGATCGCCGAACCGGAAACGTTGGGATCGTGGAGAGCGTGGCTGGGGGAGATGATCTCGTCCACAAGCTCGAGGCGCCGCTTATTCCAAACTTCCTCGTAAAGGCTTCGAACGATGGCTTTGCAATCGGCAGCCATAAGAAGCGTGCTCCTCCTTCGGATGGCCTGTTCCGCTATCCTCGGAGATGGGCCCGGCCTCACGTAAACTGGAATTCGCTGGCTGGGAGGGGCGGGGCTGGGGAGAGCGTACTCCCAAAAAGTTTGACTTGCAATCCACAAACGGTCCGCAGCAGGATGGCGCAAGCATGACTGAACAAGCTGCTACAAACCACCGTTCTCCCGACGTGGCAGTGGATGTCTTGATCGTCGGCGCAGGCTTCTCTGGCCTCTGCATGGCCATCAGGCTCCAGCAAGCCGGGACCGACTCGTTTCTGATGATCGAAAAGGGCGACGACATCGGCGGAACCTGGCATGAAAACCGCTATCCCGGTTGCGCGTGTGACGTCCCTTCACACCTTTACTGTTTCTCCTTTGAGCCGAATCCGGACTGGAACCGCATGTACGCCGGCCAAGCCGAGATTTGGGAATATCTGAAGTCCTGCGCGAAGCGCTACGGCTTGCTCCCGCATATTCGCCTGAAAACACGGCTGCGCGAAGCGCTCTGGGACGAAGGCATGGGCCTCTGGCACGTTCTTGCTGGCGATGGCCTGAAAATAGACGCTCGTGTGCTGGTCTCTGGAATCGGCGCTCTTCATGTACCCAGTTATCCCGAGCTGCCGGGTCTTGCGCGTTTCTCCGGGCCTTCATTTCATTCGGCAACGTGGGATCACGAAGTAAAGCTCGAGGGTAAAAACGTCGCCGTGATCGGCACCGGCGCGAGTGCGATTCAGTTCGTTCCCCAAATCGCGCCGCTTGCGGGGAAGCTGTACGTCTTTCAGCGCACGCCGGCATGGATTGTGCCGAAGCCGGACTTTTCCATCCGTGAAAAGTGGAAGCAGCGTTTCCGGGGCATACCCGGTGCCATGTGGGCGTTCCGCAAATTTCTTTTTTGGCAACATGAATTCCGCGTGCTGGCGTTCCTCGGCCACCGCTGGATGGGAAAGTTTCTGGAACGCATCGCGCTGAATAATCTTGAGAAACGAATTCAGGATCCCAAACTGCGGGCCGCGCTTACACCGAGGTACGCGCTGGGCTGCAAGCGCGTGCTTTTTTCAAATGATTTCTATTCTGCGCTGACAAGACCGAATGTGGAACTGGTCAGCGAGAGCATCGCGGAGGTGCGCGAGCGCAGCATGGTGACCCTCGACGGCGTGGAGCGACCGGTGGACGTTCTTATCTATGGCACAGGCTTTCGCGTGACCGAGCCGATGATTGGGGTTCGTCTTGTCGGCCGCGGCGGCGTGGAAATTCATGACGCTTGGCGGGAACGAATGAGCGCTTTTCTTGGCGTCACCGTTAGCGGCTTTCCGAATTTTTTCATTCTGCTCGGTCCGAATACCGGCCTGGGACATAACTCCGTCGTGCTAATGATCGAAGCGCAGGTGGGTTACGTCATGAGCTGCCTGAAGCTGATGCGCCGCCGCGGCCAGAAGGTGATGAATTTGCGGCCGGAGAGCCAGAAACGCTTCGTCAACGAAATTGTTCAACGCTTGAGCACCACCGTTTGGCAGACCGGAGGCTGCCGGAGCTGGTATCAAGATCAAAAGACCGGCGAGAACACGACACTCTGGCCCGGCTCGGTCGTAGCTTACATACGGCGGACGCGCTCGGCCGCAGCCAAGGACTATGAATAAGCTGCGACCGTTCTGGCAGGGCTTCGGTTCGGGATGATCTCTTCGATTCAACGCGAAGTTTGATTGACGCAAACACTCCGCGAACTGTAGACAACTAGCGCCATTTCCCTGCCAATTCATGCCAGTGCGGGTTCAATCGGAGGCTGTCCTGTCTCAGGGGCCGGACGCACGTTCTGTTTGCCGCGGAGTTTCCGCCGAGCGGGCTCTTCAATGAAGCGGTAGACTAAGATCGAAACCGTACAAACGATGATGATTCCAAACAGGATTCCTCCGGGGGTTTTATGGCGAATTCCACCACCCTTTGGGTCGAAGAAATAAATCGCCAGGATCATAGAATGCAGCAGATACAGACTGTAACTGGCGTCGCCGAGCAGCACCATCGGGCGCACGTTGAGAATCGCTACCCACCTGGGCTGCAAGGCCAAACCGTATACGATGGCGGCAAATGCGGGCGCCAACAGGCTGGTATGCAGGATTGCGTACGGAATGACGGTGGAAAAATGGCCGGCCACGGCACAACTGGCTACCCCGCCGAGCAGGAGAGGAAGAGCCAGTTTGGTATTTGCACGCGTGCGAAGGAAAAGGAATCCGCAGGCCATGCCCATCAGGAATTCCGGAAGCCGCACGAGCGGATGAAATTTCACAGCGTTGAGCCAGAACGCGGAGAGCGTGTCGGAATCGACGTAGGCTAGCCCGTCGGGCCTTCGCCAAACGTAGGCGCCGGAAATGGCCAGAGTCACAAACCAGGACAATACGGCAGCGCATATGAGCTGGACGCGCGACATCCGCTCGTAAGCCTTTAGCAAGAACGGGAATAAAAGATAGAAAAAAGCCTCGACCGAAAGACTCCAGGCCACCACGTTCCAGACCAGCGCCGCCGGAGGAATCCAAGCCTGCAATAGCGAGACCTCCAGAAAAGCAGCGAGTTTCAAATGTGTTTTCGCCCATTGAAAAAATGGGATGTCGAACTTCAACACGGCGATGAAAAAATAGGGCGCCGTCACCAAAAGCGAGAACAAATAGGCGGGATAGACGCGGGCAAATCGGGCGCGCCAGAATTCCCGCACCGTGGTGGTGCGGCCCGCATATGTGTACACCAGGATGAAACCAGAAAGGACGAAGAAAAGACTGACACCGACGTAGCCGATGGAGGCCAGGTCGTGAAACCAGCCAGGGTTAGTCATGATCTTCATGGCTTGCAGATGGAAAAAGACCACATGCAGCGCCGCAAAGAAGCGCAGCGAAGTCAATGCGGGGAGGCGCGGGCGCGGAGCGGTGAAGTCCATATCCCTATGTACGCGGCCCCCGGGCCGATGTTTCAGAGCAAAGTTGTTCAGGACCAACCGGACCTGGTCACCCGAGAGCTGGCCACAGCGTATCAATTCCATCCAGGGATACGTCAAGCCGATTTTTGCTCTCGCGCCTCCGCACGATTGTCGCGTTCGATGCGAAACGTGAAGCAGCCTGCCGTCGTACTGTTCACCTGAATATAGTCCACCTCCGAACGCGCGAAGAGTCTTTCGATGACCGGCTCGAACTTGCCGTCCGAGACGTGCTCTTGTGCAAGCAAGTGCCGGCCGCGGGCGTAGGCTTCCAGCGTGCGCGGGCTCCCGCGGAGTTCTTCCGGAAATCCGCGGTCTTCTTGGTACCGCGCGCATGGCTCCGCGTGAATGTAAACGGGGCCCGGTTGCGGCAGTTGTTCTACGCCGGCAAAGCGGTCATAGATAAAGAGGATTCTGCCGTCCTGGCCCGGACGAATCGAGCGCAGGCAGTGACGGCAGGGAGCGGCATCGGAGCCGGCTTCCGCATGCGCCGGAAAACCATAGCGCGGCGCGCGCATCGTCGAGCGCACCGCCCCGGCAACTTCGGTTGGAATGGCCAGGATGCGAATGGGAAGCATGATGTCGTACCTCACGTTATTTCTTCAGATTCAGAGCAGCAGGCTCTGTACGTGAGCGATTATGGAGGGGGTTGAGTTCCCGTTCTATCCGGATTCGATGTTCAAACGGGCGAAGACTGTCCCACCACGTGTTTTTTGTACGTGTTGATTCCATGCCTTTTAATCTGTTTAGAATCAACATCTTTGCATGCGTTGATTCTAAATGACGTAGGGTATGGAGAACTCGCGCAGGTCTGGAGTGTTAAATGGGGCTCTGCAAGGGCAGTGAAAAGAAAAAGGGCCGCGGAGAGAACACGCGGCCCGGAGGCACTCACAAAATTAGTCTTTCCTCTTTGGCTCGACACGATCTGCCAGAATCTGCCCGAAACTGCCGTGACTCCAGCCGAAGCCGAAGAAGGGCGGCGAGAGAAACTCGAAGCGTGCAATCCGTGAGGCCCGTGAGGACCGCAGATTGCATTGCGTGGCATGACCCGCACACCATAGCGGGTTGAGCCACGACTACTTTAGAAAGGAGGTGATCCAGCCGCAGGTTCTCCTACGGCTACCTTGTTACGACTTCACCCCAATCATGAGTCATAC